>ERZ779622.229-NODE-229-length-37550-cov-13.523190_pt1 | contig 37550 bp, 31 predicted proteins | sample MGYA00514188_ERZ779622 | MGnify/ENA primary metagenome ERZ779622 (study PRJEB29562, sample SAMEA4376702) | mouse gut metagenome | isolation source: Cecum | study: EMG produced TPA metagenomics assembly of the A DSS colitis mouse model was used to assess the... | reverse complement strand
AGCATTTATACTTTAGGTAGGAATTGGCTGTTAACCAAACCGCACAGGTGGAAATTTTTTGTTGGAGATGGAAAGGGCGGCTAAAATATATGTTAAGATAGTTAATCCCAAAAGAGAAGATTATGAAAATCGAAAAGAATATTATTGGCTTGTGCAAAGCCTGAATGTGATGAACAATTATTTTAATGTTACACAGGTTAGAATAGCGTTATTAGCTTTATTTCTAGCGAAAGAAAAAGAAATTATTAATTTAAAAGTTATGAAGGACACTATTTTATTGTTAGAAAATTTTCACTTTGCATATAATGCAATTTCTTCGTTAAGATCCAACAAATTTGAGGGAATATATTCAAAGTTTGCTTTGAAGTTAAACAAATGTGATAAAAAAGAAGATGCAAAAAAAATAATAGATGAGAATTTAGTGCAACCGCTAAAAAATATTTTTCCGAAGTTTAGCGAATTTAAAGAAAAATTTGTATTATTGGAGTATTCTAAAAAGGATAATCCTTCGAATCTTAAAACGAAATATGCAATTAACAAATTGAGTTGTTTATATGATGGTACAGAATTGTTCGATGATTATGGAAGCATAGAGCATATTAGTTCGGAAATAGAAGGGAGGGAAACGGTATCTGTTGGTAATTTGATATTATTAGAAGGTGATTTAAATAAGGAGGCAGATCATTTAAATTATGGGCAAAAGAAACAGATCTATAAAAAGTCTCGATATGAATGGGTTAGGGTTTTTTTGCAGGAGAATGAAAATTGGAATATTGTCAACTGTTCAGAAAGGGCAATTCAAATGGCAGAAGAGTATTACACTAAAATACTGAAAATGCCAATATAACAAAAAGTAGTTTGATTGTATGGTGTCAAAACAGTGCCAAATTTTATAAGGATTCACGAAAGAGTGCATTTCGGGAAGAAATGATTCATTTTGGATGGAAAGAGAGTAGGAAAATATAATGAAAGGGATAAAATAGATAAATATGACAGAGATACACAGAATCGCAGCCGGTAACGTCAATTGTTTTATTGTCACTGAGCATGACAGGGCAATCTTAATTGATACTGGCAGAGCGAAATATCGTGAGAAAATTTTAGAAGAATGCAGGAAGTTTCACGTAAGCTTAATCGTGCTCACACATGGACATCTGGATCATTGCCAGAATGCAGCATATCTTTCAGATGCTTTGCAGATCCCGATTGCGATGAGCAGCAAGGATCTGAATCTCATACCCGATAACAGAACACAATCATTATCGGCAAAGACATTTTTAGGAAAAATAGTATTGTGGGTATCTTTGCGTAGTTTTGAGAAAGACTATTTAGAGAGGTTTGAGCCGGCAATTTATTTAAAGGATGGCGATGATTTAAGCCAGTACGGAGTGGATGCCAAGATCGTAGCATTACCGGGACACACAAAAGGTTCAGTCGGGGTGGAGATCGGAGAGAATTTGTTTGTCGGAGATGCGCTGATGAATATGTTTTATCTAACTGTGTCGATGCTCTACACAGATGAGCGGGAAATGCTTGAGAGTGTGAAAGCGGTTCAGGCATTCGGAGAAAAAACAATCTATTTTGGACATGGAAAACCAAAACGCAGCAAAAAAACATTTTAAGGTGATGGAGGGAAATTCATGCAGTACACACAAAAGTATGATTCTCCGCTTGGCGGGATACTGCTTGCAAGCGATGGAAAAGCCCTGACAGGGCTATGGTTCGACGGGCAGAAGTATTTTGGCAGCACGCTTGCAGCACAGCGCGAGCAGAAACTGCTGCCCGTTTTCGAGGAGACGGCGCGGTGGCTCGATCTTTATTTTAGCGGGCAGGAACCGGATTTTACGCCGCCGCTGTCCTTGCAGCAGGCATCATCATTTCGCAGGGAAGTGTGGGAAATCATGTTGACAATTCCCTATGGACAGACAATGACCTACAAAGCGATTGCGGCAGAACTTGCGCGGCGGCGGGGCGTTGAGAACATGTCAGCGCACGCGGTGGGCGGTGCAGTCAGCCACAATCCCATCTCTCTCATTATCCCATGTCACAGGGTGGTCGGTACAAATGGAAGCCTGACAGGCTATGCGGGCGGAATCGACAAGAAAGTGCGGCTCCTTACGCTGGAAAATGCAGACCAGTCAAAACTGTTTCTCCCGAAAAAAGGGACAGCGCTCTAAGATGATTCCTGACAAAACGGCAGTCAGGGTTCCGCATAAATGCTGTAATCCACAGTGAGCCCATTGTTGTATAAGGTGCGCCATCTGTCATTGGCAATCTGCCAGTCGCTGTTTTCATTATATAAAAGATCTTCGATTTCCTCGTCGGAGAGCTGGCTGCTTCTGCCTATTTCAACATCGTTGACGGTCCAGACCCAGACAGTCTGACCGTCTTCGGTTTCTGCCGCTGCCTGTTCTCTCAATTCGCGTTTTAGGACATAGGCGTTTTGCTCATAGGTATATTCTGCCCAACTGTGCGAGGATGCGGAATTTCGCCACTGGCCAAGAATCCGTTTGTTTTCCGTATCTATGGCAGGGTTTGGAATATCCGTAAAGGAGGGCGCTTCGTGAAACCCTTCGCTGGTTTGTAGAAAGCAGTAGTAAGATAAGGCACCCTGCGCGCCGTGATGTCCTGAACAGATTAACAAATCGGGCAGTCCGTCAAAGTTGGCATCCGTAAATAGAAATTTATTTTCCGCAGAAACCCAGTTTGCACCGCCAGCCTGCGCTTCTACATGAATAATCTGTGACTTATTAAGAGGATGCTCAGTTGAAGTTTCCCGGGAGGAAATCAGCAACACGGCATCTTCCAGAAAATCGTTCTCCGTATTTTCAGCATCTGAAATCAGCCATTCAAAGACGGTATTGTCTATCTCAAAGCGGTTGTAGAGAACCGGTGCGCCGCGCAGGATTTCGTTTAATTTGACAGAGGCTGTCATTTGGTCTGGTGGAATAGAGATGGCATCTCCTCCTGCGTAGATCTCAACGACAGGCGGCGCTGTGACAGCGGTGTCCTCGGTGGCGGTTGATTCCTGTACAGTTGTATCAGGCTGCGCAGGGGAGTCAGCGGAGGGGATTGCTTCATGATCTTCCAGCCTGCGGCCACAGCCATTTATGAGTGACAGACATAATATAGTGAAAAATAGAATTAAAATAAATTTTTTCTGCATGATCTAATATCCTTACTGTAATAATTTGTAAATGCAAAGTCCTGTCTGAACAGTAACCATCATACCATGTTTCTGTATGGTTGTATACTGTTTTGTTTGTAATACGACGGAGAATGCTTTATAATAGAACCGGTGAGGCATTCACTTTGTACTTCTGGCAATAGCAAATTTAGAACGAAGATTTGAAAAAATACAGAAAGGGGTATTAGAAATGGAAAACACAGCACAAGACGAACTACTGCGTCAAATATCGGATGCAGTCCGCACCTGCGGCGAAATCATGCTCCATGCAGACAGGAGTAAAAACTGTATCGACGAGAAGGCGGGACACGCTAATTTTGTTACTGACTACGACAAAAAAGTCCAGCAGGAGCTGCAAAAGCGGCTGCTTGAAATTTTGCCAGAGGCAATCTTTGTCGGTGAGGAGGAGGACATCCATGCATCCATTGCCAAGGGCTATGCCTTTATCGTGGACCCGATTGACGGCACGACCAATTTTATCAAGGATTATCATATGAGTGCGATTTCTGTCGGACTTGCCTTGAATGGAGAGCGGTATATGGGGGTGGTCTACAATCCATATTTGAACGAACTGTTTACGGCAGTCAGGGGACAGGGGGCATTTTTGAATGGCACGCCGATTCATGTTTCCTCGGAGCCGCTTGAAAATGGTGTGGTATTGTTTGGCACCGCGCCCTATTATGAAGAATTGAACAAAAAATCGTTTGAGATGGCATATGAATATTTTAAGCGTTCGCTCGATGTGCGCAGGAGCGGCTCGGCAGCGCTCGACCTTTGCAGCGTGGCAGCGGGCCGGGCGGAGCTGTTTTTTGAGCTGCGTCTGTGTCCGTGGGATTTGGCGGCAGGGTCGTTGATTGTGGAGGAGGCTGGCGGAAGAGTGACCACGGTGGAGGGAGCGCAGATTACACTGGATGCGCCGTGTTCTATGCTTGCGACAAACGGGATTTGTTGAGGAAAAAGGGGATAATTTTACGAAATTATCTCTTTTTTTATGCACACGGGCACTCAGATGATATTTGTCAGCAGAAGCTGACGGGTGCCCGGCGCGCGAGTAGGGGAAGATAGCTCTTCCCTACTCGATGTTTGCCCAGCATGGGCGACTCTAATAGGTGAAAGTCCTTAACACGCCTAGGCAACGAGGAAGTGTATAGCTGAACAGCAAGGGTGTCCACTGTGAAGTGGAATCTGAAAGAAGCTGTAAGCAAACCCTTGGTCTGACGGACAGAAACCGCATATAAGGCTTGGAAATAAGGATAAGTCTGCATTGGAAGATAAAGTTCAAAAGTTGCTGGAAGAACAAATAAATGCGGCAGATATATGAGGGGAAAAAGTCCGCACTGAATGAACTGGACAAGGAAATGGAAGCAAGGGGGCTTGAATTTGTACGATACGCCGATGACTGTATCATAATGGTCGGAAGTGAAATGGCGGCAAAAGCGAAAGAGCTCACAAGCAGGAGCTGGGGAGTGGGGAACCGGTATAAAATAGAGAAACTAAACCAGCTTATTCGAGGCTGGATAAACTATTACAAAATCGGGAGCATGAAGAGTTTCTGCACGAAAACAGACAAGCATATAAGATACCGGTTGAGAATGTGTATCTGGAAGCACTGGAAAACGGCAAAGAACAAAGCAAAGAACCTGATGAAACTTGGAGTGCCAAAAGACAGGGCATACCGGGCAGCATATACAAAAGGTATAGCGAGAATATGTCGCACGGGAGATGTACAGATGGCGATAACGAACAAGAGACTAGCCGAATTTGGGCTAATCTCAATGTCAGAGTACTATGTCAAAAGGCGTGTCAAATGTTAAGTTGATTGAACCGCCGTGTACCGAATGGTACGCACGGTGGTGTGAGAGGTCGGAACAGTGATAGCAGGAAGTCGGAACAGTTATAGAATCTGGCGGTTAAAACTGGTATGTTTATTTTACAATATACTTTATGTAGGAGGACTTACAAATGCAGAACAAAGTGTGGAAGAAAAGAATACTGGGTCTGACAGCGGCTGCGATGGCTGTGCTCGTGACGGCGTGCGGCGGATCCGGCACAGAACAGCAGGGCGGGGCTGAGCCCTACACGGTCACGCTGGTGCTCAAGGGCTCCCAGCAGCCCGACGAGGAGCGGATCGAGCAGAAGGTGAACGAGATCCTGGAGGAGGAGCTGGACGCGCGGCTGGATCTGGTCGTGCTGCCGTGGGCGAGCGCTGACCAGCAGATCCAGCTGATGCTGGCAGGGGATGAGAAGATCGACATGCTCTATACGACGGGGACGACTGCCGTGCAGTACATGAACAGCGGTCAGATCGTCGATATGACGGCGCTGATCGACCAGTACGGCACGAACCTGAAACAGATCTTTGGGGAGGATGTGCTCAAGTCCAACAGTGTGGACGGGTTTGTGTACGGTGTTCCGAACCAGATCGAGCGCGGCAGCATTCCGGCTATCTATATGCGGAAGGACCTGGTGGAGAAGTACCAGATCGACACGTCCGCCATCCATGAGCCGAAGGATATGGAGACTGTGTTTGAGACAGTACGGGCGGGAGAGCCGGATATGAAGATGCTGTTCTCCGCAAACGAGGATGCGCCGCTGAGCCGCCTGTTTAACGGGGACAATCTGGCGGACAACAACTACCTTGGCGTGCTGCTGGACCAGGAGAACAGCACGACGATCGTGAACCTCTATGCCAGCGACTGGTACAGGGAGACGGCGACGATGCTGCACGACTGGTACGAGAAGGGCTATATCAGCAAGGATGCGGGAACCGACACGGAGAACTGGCGTACGGTGTGCAAGGCGGGCAATCTGTTTTCCATCTTTTTCTCGTACCACCCGGGAACGCCGGTGGAGTTTGAGAGCTCGACGGGATATGAGTTTGTGATCGTGCCGTTTTCTGATCATCCGATCAAGAACTGTTCGACTTACAACAATGTAAATTTCTCGATCGCGCAAAACTCGGAAAATCCGGAAAAGACGATGCAGGTGCTGGATTATATCTACGGAAGCCCCGAGGTCATGAACCTCTTAAACTGGGGCGAGGAGGGCACAGACTATGTGATGGAGGACGCCGAGAACGGGATCATCAACTACCCGGAGGGCATCACGGTGGACAATGTAGGCTACAGCCTGAACCTTGGCTGGGAGCTGCCCAACCAGTTCATCGCCCACAAGTGGACGGGTTCTGACCCGCAGCTCTGGGAAAAGATGGAGGAGTTTAACGATTCCGCGAAGGACTCCAAAGCGGTCGGTTTCTTCTTCAACAGCTCGGGTTACGAGAACCAGATCGCGGCGCTCAGCAATGTGGTCAAACAGTATTCGGTGTCCTTAAACAGCGGTTCTGCAGATCCTGAGGTCTATATCCCGCAGTTCCTGGAAGCGCTGGAACAGGCTGGCATCGACGAGCTGATCGCTGCCAAGCAGGAGCAGTTTGACGCGTGGCTTGCCGGCAGATAAGAGGAGAGGATCGCATGAAGAAGAAAACAGACGCAAAGCATTTTCGGGAACACCTGCCCCTGTATCTGATGCTGCTGCCGGGGCTGGCGTACCTGCTGATCAACAACTATATCCCCATGGCGGGTATCATTATCGCGTTCAAGAAGCTGAATTTTGCCAAGGGGATCCTTGGCAGTCCGTGGGCGGGGTTTGAGAACTTTAAATTTCTGTTCAACTCGCCGGACGCATGGATCATCACGCGCAACACGCTGCTGTACAATGTCGCTTTCATAATCGTGAACATGGTCGTGGGCATCGCGATCGCGATCCTGATCTGCGAGGTGCGCAGCACGAAGCTCAAAAAGCTGTACCAGAGCGCGATACTGCTCCCGTTTCTGATGTCCATGGTCATCCTGAGCTACATCGTGTACGCGCTGCTGAGCTCGGAGAACGGTCTCGTCAACAATTCGCTCCTCGCCGCGTTGGGGATCGAGGGGATACAGTGGTATCAGGAGCCGAAATACTGGCCCTTTATATTGATCATCGCCAACTGCTGGAAGGGTGTAGGGTACGGCTGCCTGATCTATATTGCCTCCCTGATCGGAATCGATCCTTCTTTTTATGAGGCTGCCAGGCTGGACGGTGCCAGCAAATGGCAGGAGATCACCAGGATCACCCTGCCAAGCCTCACCCCCACGATCATCACGCTGCTGCTGCTGAGCATCGGCAGGATCTTCTACTCGGATTTCGGGCTGTTCTACCAGGTGCCGATGAACTCCGGTGTGCTCTTTCCGACGACGAACGTGATCGATACCTATGTGTACCGCGCGCTGATCGAGCAGGGAAATATCAGCATGTCCTCCGCGGCGGGCGTGTATCAGTCCCTTGTGGGCTTTGTGATCGTGATTGCAAGCAACTGGATCGTGCGCAGGGTCGACAAGGAGCGCGCACTGTTTTAATCGTGAGAGGAGAAAGAATATGACGGACTCAAAAAGCAGCAGGCAGTTTCAGATCGGGATCAACGCAGTGTTGATCCTGGTCACACTGATGGTGGTGCTGCCGTTTTTACTGGTATTTGTCTCGTCCATCACGGACGAGAATGTTCTGATCCGCAATGGGTATTCCTTTTTCCCGGAAAAGATCAGTTTTTATGCCTATCAATATATCATACGCCAGGGGGATAAGATCCTGCGTGCGTACGGGGTGACAATCCTGGCGACCTTTCTCGGCACAATACTCAATGTGGCAATGTCTGCCCTGATGGCGTATCCGCTGTCTGTCAGGACGCTGCCGTACCGCCGGGGGATTACATTTTTTATCTTTTTCACCATGCTGTTCAACGGCGGTCTGGTGCCGACTTATTTGATGTATGTGAATTATTTTCACATCAAAAACACGTTGTGGGCGCTGGTCATCCCCAATCTGCTGCTCAGTGCGAACAATGTGCTGATGATCCGCAGTTACTATATGACGAGCATTCCGGACGCGCTGTTTGAGGCGGCAAAGATTGACGGCGCGGGGCATCTGAGGATATTTCTGTCGCTGGTGCTGCCTCTGGGCAAGCCGATTCTTGTGACAATGGGACTTTTTTCCGGTCTGGCGTATTGGAATGACTGGACAAATGGGTTATATTATTTATCAGGGAATGCAGGACAGAAACTGTACAGCATTCAGAACCTGCTGAACCAGATGATAACGGATATCCAGTATCTGGCTAGTGGGAAGGTTGCAGGAAATATCGGCGCCGAGGTTGCCAAGCTGCCGGCGACTTCCATTCGAATGGCGATCGCGTTCATCGCGATGCTGCCGCTGTTCATCATATATCCGTTCCTGCAGAAGTACTTTGCGGAAGGTATCACGCTGGGCGCTGTGAAAGGATAATGCGAAAAAGGGCTGAGGAGGAGATTTATGCATAGTGCGGAACGCAGAAAGCAAAAGACAATGGACCAGCAGATGAAGCGTTTTCTGTGTGTGCTGCTGCTGGTGCTGGCGGTCTACACGGCGGGAAGCATGCTGATACTGGGGCGGGTGCGCCACCAGACGCTGCGGGATATGGATGAGATGTCGGAGCTCTATATGCGCGAGCTGGACAGCCGCTTTCTGCGCATCAGCCGCAGCCTGTTCTCCACGATCATGGAGCGGAGACAGGCTGATTCTGCGTTCTGGAAGTACGTGAACATGATCCGGGAAGAGGAGAACATTGAGTACCCCGTATCGAAGCTGCGCGAGATGTATCTGTCGAGTATCTGGGAGTATGGGCAGGAGTACCAGATGTTTCTGTATCTTGGGGAAGCAGATGCGTACTGGCATCTGACGCTGTCGCAGGAGGACGGGCACCGCGCACCGGCGGAGGTGCAGATGGCTATGACAGAACAGGTCAGGGTGCTGCAGGACTATTCGTACTCGGTCAAAAAGAAGTGGAATATCGTCACCTGCGGCGGCGAGACGTACATGTGCAAGATCGCGCAGACTGACGGTGTCAGCCTGGGATGTTATGTGAATGTCAAAAGCATTCTGGAGCCCTTTTCCAGCATGACGGTGGGTGAGAACGGGTATGTGCGCCTGGTGGACGAGGGCGGTCAGACGGTCGGGATGCTCACCGGCGGGAAATTTCTGGACAAAAGCACAGAGGAGTCTGTCGGGGAGCCGTCGATCTGCAAGCTTTTGTCGCAGGCGCCGTTTGAGATCCAGATGCGCGTCTCCGGCGAGCGCATGATGGAGCTGATGCTGGGGAGCGTGATCGTGCTCTGTGTGATCGCGAGCACGCTGATCGGTGTCTCTGCGTTCATGCTTTGGTGGCTGAAAAGGAACCTGCTGGCGCCCGTACAGCAGTTTGTGGAAAATCTGGAAAATTATGATGAGGGCGACTATAAATTTGCGCTCACCGAGACCAACCTGCTGGAACTGGAGCAGATCGACGACAAGTTTAAACATATGATCAAACAAATCCGCAGGCTCAAGATCACGCTGTACGAGCAGGAGCTCGAGAAGCAGAAGGTGGAGATGGACTATCTAAAGCTCCAGATCCGGCCGCACTTTTATCTCAACTGCCTGAACTTCATCTACAGCATGATCGGTTTTGGCAAGTACGACGGCGCGAAGCAGATGAGCCGGATCGCCGCGGAATACCTGAGTTATATATTCCGCAATGTGCATGAGCTTGTCCCGGTGACGGCGGAGGCGACGCACTGTCAGAATTATCTCAAGATACTGCTGCTGCGCCACCCGGACAATTTTGAGTACTATGTGGAGATACAGGAGGAGGTCACGGATGCGCTGATCTTTCCATTCCTGATACAGGTCTTTGTGGAGAATGCGGCAAAGCACGCGCTGACCCTGTCGGAGCGGACGCTGATATCGGTCACGGTCTACCCGGAGGACCGGGAGGATGAAAAATATGTGAATATCTATATCTCGGACACCGGAAGGGGATTCCCGCAGGACATTCTGCAAGGGCTGCAGCGCGGGGAGAATATCTCGAAAGGCGGGGAGCATGTCGGGATAGAAAATTGCATGAAAAGATTTTATTACTACTATCAGGACAAGGGTGAGATTCATTTTGAGAACAGCCCGCTCGGGGGTGCGATTGTCGATATCCATATTCCGTATCAAAAAGGGGAGAATTATGAATCTTTTGCTGGTTGACGACGAGGAGTACATGATTGAGAGTATCAAGAAAAATGTAGACTGGAAGGACTGCGGGATCGACGTTGTCTACACGGCGTTTTCTGTGAAGCAGGCGCAGATGATCATGGAGATGGCGGATGTGGATGTGATCATCAGCGATATCGTCATGCCCCAGGAAAGCGGTTTTGATCTGATCGAGTGGGTGCGCAGCAAAGGGTACAGAATGTCGGTCATCTTTCTGACAAGCTACGCGGAGTTCGACTACGCGAGACGTGCGATCGCGCTCGACAGTGTGGAGTATCTGCTCAAGCCGGTCGATTTTGGCAAGCTCTCCTGTGCGCTCAGAAAGGCGGTGCAAAAGGCAGAGCAGGCGAGGGCGTTTGCGGATTACCAGAAGGAGAGCCGGCACTGGAAGCGGAACCAGTCACTCATCTGCAGGGAGTTCTGGCGGGAGGTGCTCGCCGGGCGCATACCGCAGAAACCGTTTATCGCGGAGTCGGAGCGCCAGGACAGGGATTACTTGAATGAAAGGTTTTATCTGTTGTATGTCATCTTCCATGACGGGAAGGCTCAGGAGGGGATCTGGGACAGAGGCACGCTCGACTTTGTGGTGGGAAATGTGCTCTCTGAACTGCTTTCGGACAGCGGCATGTCGGTGGAGTCCGTCGTTTCGGTGGAGGCGGGCAGCTGTGCCGTCATCTGCCGCGAGGGCGGACGCGTCGACGGCGCCGCGGTGAGAGCGGCGTTCGCGCGGTTTGTGAGCTGGTTTCTGGAAAACTTTGAGATGAATCTCTGGGCGGGAGCAGGGGCAGTCCAGAATGGTTTTGAGATGGCAAAGGTGCTGGCACAGATCCGCAGGATGCGGGACAACAGCCTGTCGGTGCGCAACCGCGTACTGTACCTGTCGGATTTTATCCATCCCGAGAACACATACCGCAATTCCAATATGGGGCTGTGGGAGATCCTGATGGAGGAAGGGAAGGAGGAGGCACTTGCAGCTGGCATGAAAGCGTATCTGGAGGAGATGGAGCGCCGGGAGATGGTCACGCGGCAGATCCTGGAAGCCTTCAGGGTGGATGTCACGCAGATCGTGTACTCGTGGCTTGCAAGGAGGGAGATCAAGGCACATCTTCTCTTCTCGGAGCGGGAGGACAAGCAGATCCGCGAAGATGCGCTCAGCGGCATTTACGGCGCACTGGCATACGCGTCGGATCTGATACACGAGGCGGTGCGGTATGAGAAGTATGTGAACAGGACAGCGACGGTGACTGAGAAGATCCGCCAGTATATCGATTCTCATTACCAGGAGGAGATCCGGCGTGACGCGCTGGCGGAGATGGTGTATCTCAACACGGATTATATGGCGCGGATTTTTAAGAAGGAGTACGGCATATCCATCAGTGCTTACATCTTGCAGAAGCGGGTGGAGGAGGCAAAGAACCTGCTTGTCCACAGCGACCTGCCGATCAACACCGTCTCCATCTATGTGGGTTACAGCAATTTTTCGTATTTTACAAAAATGTTCAAGGAAAACACAGGGTACTCCCCGCTGGAGTACCGCAGGAAGTTTAAGAAATAGGAAGAAAGTCAGGAGGAACAACAGTATGACGGGAGAAGCGTTGCAGGAGTTGTTGGACGACATGTCCCTCGCAGAAAAGATCGGACAGATGAACCAGGTGATCGGTTCGTTTTACACAGGTGAGTTCGTGGCGACAGGACCGATGGCGGACAAGGGATTTACAGAGGAAAATATCGGGCTGGCGGGCTCTGTGATCGGGGTGTCAGGGGCAGACGCGGCAAAAAGGATACAGAAAGGATACATGGAAAAGCATCCGCATCAGATTCCGTTGTTGTTCATGCTCGACGTTATCAATGGATACAGGACAGTGTTTCCGATACCGCTGGGACAGGGGGCGGCCTTTGAGCCGGAGTTGTCCATGCGGTGTGCCAGGATGGCGGCGCAGGAGGCGGCTGTCAGCGGAGTGCATGTGACCTTTTCACCCATGGCAGATCTGGTGCGGGACGCGCGCTGGGGGCGCGTGATGGAATCGACGGGCGAGGATCCATATCTGAACAGCCTCTATGCGGTTGCAATGGTGCGGGGATACCAGGGGGAGGATCTGCGAAAGGCGGGGAGCGTAGCTGCCTGCGTCAAGCATTTTGCAGGGTACGGCGCGCCCGATGCGGGGCGTGACTACAACACGGTCGAGCTGTCGGAACATACGTTGCGCCAGTTTTATCTACCGGCATATGAGGCGGGGATCCAGACCGGGGCGGCGCTGGTGATGACGGCTTTTAATACGATCGACGGGATTCCGGCGACGGGAAACAGGCGGCTGATGCGCCAGATCCTGCGGGAGGAGATGGGGTTTGACGGCGTCCTGATATCGGACTGGGCGGCGATCGAGGAGATGCTCTGTCATGGATACTGCGCGGACAGGACACAGGCGGCGCAGCGCGCTGTGACAGCGGGCGTGGATGTGGACATGATGTCAGGAGTCTACGCAGAGCAGCTTATGGCGCTGGTTCAGGACGGCAAAGTGCCGGAGGCGCTCATTGACGAGGCAGTCATGCGGATCCTGACACTCAAGAATGCGCTGGGGCTCTTTGAGGCGCCGTTCAAGGACGCGGATGAGGAGAAAGAAAAGCAGATCATTCTCTGCGAGGAACACCGCGCGCTCGCACGGGAGGCGGCGCGCAAGTCGTTTGTCCTCCTGAAGAACGAGGGCGTTCTGCCACTGTCTGACAAGAAAAAGACAGCCTACATCGGTCCCTATGTGAACAGCAGGAACCTGATGGGTGCCTGGTCGATTACAGGCGAGACAAAAGATGTGGCGACACTGCGTGAGGCTGTGCTCGAGCAGTGTGCAGATACAGATGCGGTATTCTGCTGCGGATGTCCAATGACTGATTCCGGCAGGAAGCTGGAGGGGTTTTTGGAATGCACGGATGAGATGGTCTCCGCGGAGGAACAGCAGCGTATGATGGACGAGGCTGTGGAGGCGGCAAAGGCGTGCGGGCAGGTCGTGCTGCTGCTCGGGGAGGACCGGAGGCAGTCCGGCGAGGCCGCCAGCAGCGCCGGGATCCAGATCCCCGGGATCCAGCAGGAACTTCTGGACAGAGTCTGCTCAGTGTGTGATCAGGTCGCCGTGGTGCTGTTCTCCGGCAGGCCCCTAGACATCCGTCAGATCGCGGAGAAGGCGCAGGCTGTCCTGCTGGCATGGATGCCGGGCACGGAGGGGGCGCGGGCGTTGGTGGATGTGCTGTCCGGCAGGTACAGTCCCAGCGGAAAACTGCCGATGAGCTTTCCGTACTGTGTGGGACAGGTTCCGGTGCACTACAACGAGTATCCGACAGGACGCCCTCATGTCCCCGGAAAGGATAAGGACCGCTTCCGTTCGAAATATCTGGATATTCCCAACAGTCCGCTGTATCCGTTCGGATTCGGGCTGACATACACCAGCTTTTCCGTATCGCCGGTCGTGCTGGACAGGGATCACATGACAAAGGACGAGATCCTCACCGCCAGCGTCACCGTTCGGAACACAGGCTCTGTGGAGGGAACGGAGACGGTGCAGCTCTATATCCGCGACATCGCAGCGAGCGTGGTCCGCCCTGTGAAGGAGCTCAAAGGGTTCTGCAAGGTGACGCTTCAGCCAGACGAGCAGCAAAATGTTCGTTTCTTCATCACCGAGAAGGAGCTTCGCTTCCTGACAGAAAACGGCAGGTGGGAGAGTGAGCCGGGCGCATTTGAGGTCTTCATAGGAACGAGCAGTCTGGCAAATGCGCCGACACGGTTTGAGTACCGCTAAAGCATTTGTCAGTCACCACAAATTTCAAAAAAACCCGAAAACCCCTTGATAACCAGCCGTTTTCATGCTATAGTAATACCCGTAAACAAAATAACAGATCTTCGGGGCAGGGTGAGATTCCCTACCGGCGGTAAAGTCCGCGACCCGCTTTTTGTTTCGGCGCATGCAGCGCAGGAACAAAGTGGCTGATATGGTGAGATTCCATAACCGACAGTAAAGTCTGGATGAGAGAAGATGCAGATTCTTTGCGGATACAGGATGTATCCATGCAGGGAATGGTATGTTGTGTGTACTCCCCGAATGCCAGAAACATTCGGGGATTTTTTATGCACACGGACGCGGAAAGGAAATATGCAGCTAAGGCTGCCCGTGCCCGGCGCACAGATACATACCTCCATACTCCATACAAACTCCTCAGAAGAGATCAGCAAAAAGGAGATTGAAAATTATGAACCAGTTTATCACGAACATCGTCGAAAATCTCACATTTGTGTTGGAATTTGTGGGAATTGTGGCAGCGGTAGTGCTTGTGGCAGTGATCGCCGAGAAGCTTATCGCCAAGCGAAACGGAGACAAAGGCAGGATACTGACAGCCAGAAAGACCGCCATGATCGGTATGTTCTCCGCGATCGCGGGCGTCCTGATGACGATCGAGTTTCCTGTACCGTTCGCCCCGCCATTCTATGGGATCGACGCCAGCGAACTGCCGGTACTGATCTGCGGATTTGCGTTTGGTCCTGTAGCCAGTATTCTCACAGAGTTTGTCAAGATCATCATCAAGCTGCTGTTTAAGCCGACTTCCACGGCTTTTGTCGGAGAGCTCGCCAATTTCTGCGTGGGCTGTTCCATGATCCTGCCGGCGACGTTGATCTACCATGCGAGAAAGAAAAAGGCGACAGCAGTCATCGGAAGTGCGGCGGGAACTCTGTGTATGACAGTGTTCGGAACCCTTTTCAATGCGGTGTACCTGCTTCCGACTTTTGCGGTGATGTACGGCATGCCGCTCGAGGCGATCATCGGAATGGGAACAGAGATCAATTCTAATATCACGAATGTATTTACTTTTGTGGCGTTTTGTGTGGCTCCGCTGAATCTTTTAAAAGGTTCTGTCGTATCGGTTCTGACCTTCTTACTGTATAAGCCGCTGAGCCCGATCCTCAAGGCATCCTATGACAATACCGCGAAAACCAGGCGGACAGAGGGTGCTTAACTTTCTAACGAACTGTAGAAAAATATTTTATCAAAAGACACTCGGGGCGGGTGTCTTTTATTATGCGTAGACCCGTGCAGAGGAAATATGCCGCCAGTGCGGAATGAACTGGACAAGGAAATGGAAGTAAGGGGCTTGAATTTGTACGATACGCCGATGACTGTATCATAATGGTCGGAAGTGAAATGGCGGCAAACAGGGTGATGAAGAATATAAGCAGGTTTATAGAAGAAAAGCTGGGATTAAAGGTTAATACAACCAAAAGTAATCAAGTATCTTGGCTTTGGATTTTATTATGATGCATCAGCCAAACAATACAAGGCAAAACCGCACGCAAAATCAATAGAGAAGTTCAAGGCAAAAGCGAAAGAGCTCACAAGCAGGAGCTGGGGAGTGGGAAAACGGTATAAAATAGAGAAACTAAACCAGCTTATTCGAGGCTGGATAAACTATTACAAAATCGGGAGCATGAAGAGTTTCTGCACGAAAACAGACAAGCATATAAGATACCGGTTGAGAATGTGTATCTGGAAGCACTGGAAAACGGCAAAGAACAAAGCAAAGTCGGAAATTCCTTAATCAGAGGAATTTCCTCCTACTCAATTTGCTTGACATATATATCGTACTGCGATATATATGTCAGTATCGCAGTAAAATATATAAAAGAGAGGTGATTGCAACGGATGCACATATCAAGAAAGTCTACGTCCCTATGACAGAAACCGGTTTTTATATTCTCTTATGCCTTCGGCAGCCGAATCATGGCTATGGGATTGTTCAAAAGGTGAAGGAGCTGACGAAGGGGGAGATCCTGCTGGCGCCGGGCACAATGTATGGCAGCCTGTCCAAGATGGAGAAGGATGGCCTGATTCGTTTTGTCAGGGAGGAGGAAAAGAGAAAAAGCTATGTCATAACGGCATTGGGAAAAGAAGTGCTCGAGATCGAGATGAAACGAATCGAGCGGCTGCATAGAAATATGGAGGAGATGAGGGAATGAGAGAGAAAAAAACTGCGTTAAAATTTTTTACGGTTTGCCAGTATCAGCAGGAGGAAGACTATTTGAGCACGATGCATGCGCAGGGAATGATTCCGCTGATCGTAATGTTTGTGCTGGTGATTCTGCCGCAATTTGCTGTGACAACGCTAGGATACGGTGGAGGGGGCGGCGTACAGGAGGTGCTGTCTGTCTGCTTCCTGCTGCTTGCAATGCTGTATTTGGTGATCTTTGGGGTGACAGCGTTTCAGTTTTATCAGTATGAGAAAAAGATATGGCCGGAAAAGACAGGCATAAAATATAAGTATTGCGGCATATTTGGTTTTATTGTGCTGATTGTACTTTGCATGGGACTGTTTTTATATTTTGGATGGACGCTACGAGATTGAGTGTTCCGGCAGGCGCGCAAAAGGCGTTTTGAGATTTGGCATCAAGTGATAGAAACCAGATTGACGAAGGCAGTGTTCCATGATATACTGACGGTCGAAAAGACTGACCGCCAGTATAAAGTTATGCACACAGCCGCATAAGGAAATATGCCGCTTCGCGGCTGCGGCTGGCGCGATACTCACGGCAGATCTAATCTGTCGTGAGTATACATTGAAAGCAACAAAAAGATTAAAAAAAGGAGGTTTGCTGTGGGGAGATTCTTAAATATAGGAAATGACAGATATGAAGCATTTTCCAAAACCAAGTATTTCATAGATAAGACGAGGATGCTCAATGTACTGCTGGAAAAAGATGCGGATGAAAAATTTATCTGTAGCAGCAGGCCGCGCAGATTTGGCAAATCTGTCACTGCCAACATGATGACAGCATACTTTAGCAGAGGCGCCGATTCAAGAAGTCTGTTTGAGCCGCTCAAATGTACGAAAGATGCGTTGTTTTTGAGCAGTATGAATCAGTATGATACGATCTTTGTGGATATTCAGGCGCAGTTTGTCACAGCAGCAGCGATTGGAACCGATCCCAGCCAGTATATCAGTAAATCGGTGGTGAGGGAATTAAAGGAGGCGTATCCAGAATGGATACAGGAGGAAATGGCGCTGAATACGGCGCTGGGAATCATAAATCATGAGACGGGAAATCAGTTTGTCATTATTTTTGATGAATGGGACTATCCAGTCCGGGAGCTGGGGCTAGAGAGCAAAGAACGGTCAGCGTATATTGATTTTCTTAGGGTATTGTTTAAGAGCAGTGACGCCATGTCCTATATCCGCCTTGCATATCTTACAGGTATTTTTCCGATGGTTCGCGCGAAGGGACAGTCCGCAGTCAATAATTTTCATGAATATACGATGATACGCCCCAAGGATTTAGGGGAGTTTACCGGCTTTACAGAGGAGGAGGTGGCATGGCTGTGCGAGCGGTATCACGCTGATTTTCAGAAAATGAAGGAGTGGTACAATGGCTACAATATCAATGGCAGGCCGGTTTACAATCCGCTGTCGGTCGTGCGTGCAGTCGCAGAGAAAGATTTTGGACAGTTCTGGACAGAGACCGGGACATATGAGGACATTGGAGAGCTGATAAACCGTGATTTTGACGGGCTTCGCGAGGCAGTGATCGAGATGCTGTCAGGCAATCGGATTCCTGTCAACGTGACAGGCTGCAAAAATGATATGCATACCTTTACAGATAAAAATCAGGTGATTACAACGCTGATACATCTGGGATATTTTGCATATGATAAAGCGGAACAGGAAGCATATCTGCCGAATAAGGAAATTCAGGAAGTCTTTTATAAATATCTGGAAAATGACACGGGAGACAATTTGTCCCTCTTTATGAAACTGTCAGAGGAGATCACAGCGGCGGTGCTCACGATGGACGAGGATAAAACCGCAGCGCTGGTACAGCAAGTGCACAATGACTTTATTTCCAGCATTGAGTACAATGATGAAAATTCGCTAAGCTGTACGATCACCGTTGCATTGCTTGCGCTGTTTAAGTATTACCATAAACCAGTCAGGGAATTCCCGTGTGGTAAAGGGTTTGCTGACATTGTTTATCTGCCGCTTGCAAAGTACCCGAACCGCCCCGTTATCGTCGTGGAATTAAAATGGAACAAAAGTGCTGCGGCAGCGGTCGCACAGATTAAAGAGCGCAGTTATCCGGCATCCTTGCAGGAGTATTCAGGTGAGATTTTGCTGGTGGGCATCACCTATGACAAAAAGACAAAAGAGCACCAGTGCAGGATGGAAAGTTTTCTAAAGTGATTATATGCGCAAAATGTCTGGGAAATGCATATGATAATCATAAAAAGCGAGGAACGCGAAAAATGGATTATTACAGTGCATTTCCTTTTTATATGGGCTATCAGGGATACGGGCAGTGGGCACAGCCCGGCATGGTGCAGGAGGACAGGATTCTCGAGGATCTTGAGTACTTGCAGCAGATGTATCCTACATATGCCAGAAAATACCAGAGTGTGATCAGCAGTGTTGTTGACAAGATGGACTACGATGGGAGCTTTATCTATGACCAGTATCCCGACAAACTGACGATGCAGCGCATGGTGGACAGTGTGATGGCAGTCATCAAAAATAACGAGGATACACAAAAAATAGTACCAGAACAGCGTGATACGCTGCCGCCAATGATGCTGGAAAATGCGCTTCCAACCCCTGTACAGGGGATGCCGGAGCAGGAGACTGCGGCCAGCAACCGGATGCCGCCCAAGGGGGTGCTGACCGAGAATGCACCGTGGCAAGAGAAAGAGCCGTGGGTACGCGAGCTGGTGACAGTACTGATGTGTTATGAGATCCTCACGCGCAGAAGAAAGAATACCAGACACAATTATTACCAGTTTTAATTAAAAAAGTATGAATTTCATTGACTTATCGGTAATATTGAGGTTATAATAATAACATCGTGCAGCCGGGGCGTTAGCGGTGCCTTGTACTCACAATCCGCTATAGTGGGGGTGATAAACGACGGAGGGTCTGCGTTTGTGTAGCTGCCCTTTATAAGTGGCGTTGAAGTTTGGGTCTCACGCAATGTGTGCCGTTGAACCGTGTCAGGACAGGAATGTAGCAGCACTAAGGCGGATTTCATATGTGCCGTGAGGGTGCCTGGCGGAGTTAACTGTAGAGGTAACGTACATGGGCATAGGATTCGAAGCCGTTTGCACGATAAAAAAATGCAAAGAGGAAAGATTATGAAAAGAAACATGATGAAAAAGAAAGGAATTGCTTTACTGCTGGCACTGGCGATGGCATCAGCCGCCATGACAGGGTGCGGTGACAAGAAAGAGACTGAACCTGTAAAAGAGCTTGATTTTGCAGATATTACAGGCAGTCAGCCTGACGATACGAACGATGCACCGGAGACGCCGGATGTGGAGGCACCCTCTACAGAGCAGGAGCCAGAGGAAGAGACCCGCGAGGGGATGTACCGCAGCGAGATCACAAATGAGTGGATTGACGAGAGCTTAAAGAACCAGCGCCCGATCGCAGTTATGGTGGATAATGAGAAGACAGCGCTGCCGCATTATGGCCTCACGGAGGCAGATGTGGTGTATGAGATTATGAATAGTACTGCGAATGGCAGAATTACGCGTTTTATGGCAGTTGTCAAGGACTGGGGAAAGATTGAGCAGTTCGGCAGCATCCGCAGTACCAGAGATACCAATATCATGCTTGCAGCAGAGTGGAATGCCGTTTTGTGTCATGACGGAGGCCCCTTCTATATTGATAAGTGGATTGCAAAGAATTATTCTGCAAATTTCAGCGGCGGTTTTTCCCGTGTGAATAATGGAAAGTCGAGAGAATTTACAGAGTATATCTGTGCAGGTGATTTGGATAAGAAGTTTGCCAATTCCAAATATTCGACGGAATACAATGAGTTCTATCCGGGACAGCATTATATCTTTTCGAACTCGGCGGTGGATTTGACCACCATGGGCGAGACAATGGACTGCACGGAGATTCAGCTGCCGTTTCCGCATAATAGTTCAAGACTGGAGTACAATGAATCGACAGGCACCTATGATTATTATGAATATGGCAGTGCACATAAGGACCCGCAGCACGGCAATGCACAGCTTACCTTTAAAAACCTGCTGATTCAGGATACGACATTTTCCCAGCATGACCAGAATGGTTATCTGATCTACAATGCGATTGACTCTGGCCGTGATGGATATTACATCACAGAGGGCAAGGCTGTCGAGGTGACATGGATTAAGGCGGGAGAGAATGAACCGACGATCTACCTGAATAAACAGACAGGGGAGCAGATTGAGATGAACACTGGAAAAACATATGTGGCACTTGTTCCGTCAGATTCGTGGAATGACGTAGTAATTAAATAGGATATCAAGAGGCGTATGCGCAAGGCATACGCCTTTATTTCGGTAAATTAACTAAAAAGATCTTACGAAATTTTGCGAAATTTCCAATAGCAATTTCTTCCATAACAAGCTATAATAAATCCATCAAATAAAATCGGATGGAGGTTATAGGTTATGGAAAAGAAACGAGTGACTGCCGGCGTGCTGGCGCTGCTGATGGTATTTATGACAGTTGTGTCAGTTTTGACACCGGGCATGACGGCGCAGGCAGCAGGAACGACACTGATCGTCCACTATGGCGGAAGGGCTGATAACAGCTATGAAGGGTGGAACCTGTGGATTTGGGAAGAAGGAAGAGAAGGACAGCAGGTAGACTTTACGGACGAGGATGCATTTGGTAAAGTGGCTGTCTACCAGACCAACAGGAGACCGGCAAGCATAGGGTTTATTTTGCGTTTAAACCAGTGGGAGGACAAGGATATGGGCGATGACAGATTTGTCACAATGGACGGTGAGACCGTTGAAATCTGGGTGACAAGCGGCGAGGCGGAATTTGCCACAGCGGCGCCTGATGGAGCAGCGCCTTACGATCTTGCAGCACTTGAGGAGGCGCGCCTGAATGTGTACAATGAGGAGGGGGCAGCCAAGATCAATGTGCATTATTATAATTTTGATCAAAAATACAGCACCGACAATGTGGAGGCATACGCGTGGGCTGGAAGCGAAGCCGGAGGAAATTATCCCATGGCAGAGAAGGATGCGTATGGCGCACTTTTCAAGATCGGGCTGCTGCCGAAAGAGGGCGTTAAGACAGCCGGTGTGCGTGTGATACAGGACGGTGATGCAGATGCAGCACTCGATTACGAGATTGATCTTACCAAGGCATCGGACAATACAATTGATGTATATATTGTAGAAGGAAATCCTACATTGTGGTACAATGAGGAGGAAGCTGTATTTCAGCCTGTGATTGCGGAGGCATATTTCTCAGAGACGACGAGCAAGGAGGTCTATGCATACCTGTCACGTGCGCCCAAGAATACATCATCCTTGGCGGCACAGCTAAAAATCACAGACGCAGAGGGTACAGTGTACAAAGTGGCTTCGGCGGAGAGCGAAGATGGCAGATCGGTATTTATGACATTGGAGGAGGAGTTGGAATTGTCAAAGGCATATGACATATCAATGGAGGGATATGAGGGAACGACCATATCCATGAACAAGATCATAGGCTCAAGCTATTTTGATGAGGCGTTTGCTTATGATGGAAATGACCTTGGCGCTGTCTATACCAAAGAAAAAACAGGCTTTAAGGTGTGGGCGCCCACAGCGTCAGAGGTTTCTTTGAACCTGTATGAGCAGGGAGACGGTGATAACCTGATTGAAACGGTTCCAATGATATTGGGTGAGAAGGGTGTATGGAGCTGTGAGAAGCAGGGAGACTTAAACGGCGTATACTATACATATTCAATCAAGATTGGGAACAAGACGAACGAGGCGGTGGACCTCTATGCGAGAACGACGGGTGTCAATGGGGACAGGGGCATGGTGGTTGATCTGAGTGCGACCAACCCAGAAGGATTTGAGCAGGATGTGAGACCCGCTTTCGAGCATCCGACAGATGCCGTAATCTATGAGATTCATGTGCGGGACCTCTCATCAGATGCGTCGTCTGGCATCCGCAATACAGGCAAGTTTCTTGGATTTACAGAGACGGGGACGACAAACCCTGACGGCCTTGCTACAGGAATAGACCATATCAAGGACTTGGGTGTGACACATGTACAGATTCTGCCCAGTTATGATTATGCGACCGTCGATGAGACGAAGCTTGATACACCGCAGTTTAACTGGGGATATGACCCGAAAAACTACAATGTGCCAGAGGGCTCTTACAGTACAGACCCTTATCATGGGGAAGTGCGTATCAATGAGATGAAACAAATGATTCAGGCATTTCATGAAAATGGAATCCGCGTGAACATGGATGTCGTGTATAACCATACGTTTAATATCGAAAATTCATGGTATCAGAAGACAGTGCCAGATTATTTTTACAGAAAAGTGGGCGAGAAGTATTCCAATGCATCCGGCTGCGGAAATGAGACGGCATCTGACCGTGCGATGGTGCGCAAATACATTGTGGACTCAGTAGTTTACTGGGCGAAGGAGTACCATGTTGACGGGTTCCGTTTTGACCTGATGGCAGTGCATGACATTGAGACGATGAACGCTGTGCGGGCAGCACTGGACGAGATTGACCCCTCGATTATGATTTACGGCGAAGGCTGGACTGGCGGGGACTGTGCGATTCCCTCCTCGCAGCAGGCATTGAAGGCAAATATGGCAAAGATGGACAGAGTTGGCGCATTCAGCGATGATATACGTGATGGCATCAAGGGCAGCGTGTTTGATGCGATGGACAAGGGCTTTATCAGCGGCAAGGATGGCATGGAGGAGAGCGTGAAGTTTGGCATTGTCGGCGCGACACCGCATCCTCAGGTGATGACCTTCAAGAATGACAAGGGCAGCAAGAGCTGGGCGGCACAGCCGGGACAGAGCATTAATTATGTATCCTGCCATGACAATCTTACCTTCTGGGATAAATTGGCGATCTCGAATGCAGACGATAGTGAGGAAACAAGGATTCAGATGAATAAACTTGGAAGTGCGATCATTCTCACTTCACAGGGCGTACCGTTCTTTCAGGCAGGAGAAGAGCTGCTCAGAAGCAAGCCTTCTGCAACCGTGGAGGGCGGGTTCGATGAGAACAGCTATACCTCGCCGGACTCCACCAACAGCATAAAGTGGGCGGAAAAGGCAAAGGTGCTCGATACGTATGAATATTACAAGGGGCTGATCGCATTCCGCAAGGCGCACAGTGCGCTCCGCATGACGACTGCGGCAGATATCCAGAGCAATCTGGTATTTATGAGCGGACTTGGCGCCAATGTGATTGGATATACGATTGCAAACAATGCAAACGGGGATACGGCTGAGAAGATTACCGTTTTATTCAATGGAAGCAAGGATGCAGTGGAAGTGCCGCTACCAGCAGGCGCATGGGAGATCTGTGTCAATGACAAGACCGCGGGGACGGCGTCTGTAGGCACTGCACAGGGGACGGTATCTGTGCCGGGCATCTCTGCGATGGTGCTTGTGCAGGGAGATGACACGATTGTGAAGGCAGAGAACGCGACAGAGACGGAGAATAATACAACTGCAACTGCCAGCACAGAGCATGCAGGGACACCAGAAAGTGCGGTAAATGCAGAGAAATCTTCCGGGAACATGCCGCTCGTTGTAGGTGGTATCGTTGCAGTAGCGGCAGCGGTCGCAGCAGGAATTTTTATCAAGAAGCGCAAGAATTAGGCTTGTATATATACTGGCGGTCAGTTCTTTTGACCGCCAGTATAAAATTCTTTTGCGTCTGTTGTGGATTGGGTATTCTTTAATTCATATAAAAATGTGCTAATGAAAATTGGATTGCCATTTTTATCATTTTTATAGGATTGATGATCAAGTTTACGTATACGTTGAAATCCCAGTCTTTCTAAAAGTTTCCATGATGATACATTCCGCACATCACAATCGCCATAAATTGCGCGAATACCCAATGACTCAAATAGATAATGAACAAGTGCATTGCATGCTTCTGTTGCATAACCTTGTCCGCAATATTCAGGATTAAAATCATAATCTATACAATAGTGGCCTTCATCATCTATCCAATAGCCAACACTGCCTATAACAATTTGTTCTGATTTTAATGCTGCGACAAGGCGGTTTTCCATATTTTTCCATTCCGCAATAATGTCTCTCACCTGTTCTTCTGACATTGGATAAAAATCTTCAAATCTGCTGACTTCTTCATCAGAAAAATATTTGAAAATATCCTCAAAATCGCTCTCTTTATAATTTCTTAAAAGCAATCGGTCTGTTTCTATTTTCATCATTCATAAACTCTCCTTATTGATTATAGCTTGATATCATCAATATTATAGTACAAACGCGCTTTAGGGCGTGTTTATATAAATGATATCTTGCCAAAATCAATTTCAAAATCTTCATAGATGCCTGCTATTATTTTATCTGAGAAGGTATATTCTTCGGCAGATTCGTTTTCAAAATTATATACTGTAATACGTTCTTTTGCGAGATCAACAATCCAGTATTCCCGAACGCCGGCTGTGCCATATTTCAGTAATTTTTTAATATAATCCATTGCATGGCTCGACGGTGAAACAACCTCAATAATCCAATCGGGTGCGCCCATACAGCCTTCGTCTGTGAGTTTGTCTTTGTCACAAATAACGGAAATATCGGGTTCTACATACGTCTTGTTGTCGGCGTTTAAAAATACGGCAAAGGGGGAGGGCAAAACGAAGCAATCCCCTCTTTTTTGTTTTATATAATTATTAATTTGATAAGTAAGTTCTGTAACCATAATCTGATGTTTGGTGCTGGGTGTTGCCATCATATAGAGTTCTCCATCTATTAATTCTGCCCGTTTTCCCTCTGGCAAATTGTAAATATCATCAATTGTAAAATATTTTGGCTGTTTTGCTGATTCCATAGTATCACCATCCTTTCTATTTGATTATATACAATGCATAATGGTATGACAAGGTATTTTTGGACGCTTATATTTTGTTCACACACTATTTCATTAACTTAGGAACTGTAGAAAAATTTTGCTGACAACTATAGTTGGACGAGGTACAACAGTTAATTGATTGGAAACGCAGGAGGTGATCAGAAAATTCATAGACTTTGCTGCCCGGTTATGCTATACTGAAATTGCTACAACATTGTGTTTCATAATAGGGAGGTGATGATATATGCCTAGTGCAGCCGATATTGTAAGAGATTCAATAAACGAATTTTCAAGAGTTCAAGACTGGATGGAATTATGTAAAGAAAATAGTCCTGAAACATATCATGCAATGCATAAAAGATATATTGAACTGAAAGTAACGTTAACAAGTTTAGGCGTTAACATTACAGAGCTCGACAGGATCAAAGAATAGAAATAAAAATAGAAAAAAGATGAAAAAGGGTGCAGGGATTATAATAGCACCCTTTTTTGTGTTTGTCGTGGTGTTCTCGTAGATTTTAATGTACAAAATTGGAAAAAGACGGTATACTATAGTAATAGAATTGAAAAAAGGGAAAGAGAGGTGATTACAATGCATTATGACGTGATCATAATCGGGGCGGGGCCGGGCGGCATTTTTACGGCATATGAGATCTTGCAGCAGAAAAATGAGGTGAAAGTCGCAGTGTTTGAGGCGGGACATGCGCTGGATAAGCGGCACTGCCCGATTGACGGGGACAAGGTAAAGATCTGTATCAAATGTAAAAGCTGTTCTATTATGAGCGGATTTGGCGGTGCGGGTGCTTTTTCTGACGGAAAGTACAATATCACAAATGATTTTGGCGGGACGTTATATGAATACATCGGCAAGGCAAAGGCGATTGAGCTGATGGAGTATGTGGACCAGATCAATATGAAATATGGCGGAGAGGGAACAAAGATGTACTCCACCGCAGGAACGCACCTGAAAAAGCTTTGTCTGCAAAACAAACTGAATCTGCTGGATGCCTCTGTTCGTCATCTTGGTACAGATATCAATTATGTTGTGCTGGAAAATCTGTATACGGAGATGAAGGACAAGATCGACTTTTATTTCGATACCCCTGTCACGGATGTGGAAGTGAGAGAGGGCGGTTACCGCGTGCACTGCGGGTCAGAGCACTATGAATGTGACAAGTGTGTCATTTCTGTAGGGAGGAGCGGGAGCAAATGGATGGAGAAAATCTGTGACAGACTGGCGATTCCCACAAAGTCAAACCGGGTGGATATCGGCGTGCGCGTAGAGCTTCCCGCGGTTATTTTTTCCCATCTTACGGATGAGCTCTATGAGAGTAAAATTGTGTACCGGACGGAAAAATTTGAGGACAGGGTGCGGACCTTCTGCATGAATCCCAAGGGAATTGTTGTCAATGAGAACACGAATGGCATTGTCACGGTAAATGGGCACAGCTATGAGGGCGCTGAGAAACAGACAGAGAATACAAACTTTGCACTGCTGGTGGCAAAACATTTCTCGGAGCCATTTAAGGACAGCAATGGTTATGGTGAGAGTATTGCCAGACTGTCAAATATGCTGGGCGGCGGTGTCATTGTACAGCGCTTTGGCGACTTGGTGCGCGGCAGGCGCAGCAATGCAAAGCGCATCGAGGAGGGGCTGGTCGCGCCGACACTGGCGGCAACGCCCGGTGATCTGAGTCTGGTGCTGCCCAAACGGATTCTCGACGGTATTATAGAGATGATCTATGCACTTGATAAGATTGCGCCCGGAACTGCCAATGATGACACGCTGCTGTATGGTGTGGAGGTCAAGTTTTACAATATGGAAGTCGAGATTGACGAAAATCTTGAGACGCAGTATCCGGGGCTGTATGTAATCGGTGACGGAAGCGGCGTGACGCATTCGCTGTCGCATGCCTCCGCCAGCGGGGTGTATGTGGCGCGGCGGATTTTTGCATAAAAGTTAAGAAGAAATAGCATTCACTTTAGGCGGTGGGATGCTATTTCTTTTTGTTATCTGGTTTTCTTTTCAATTATACAAGTTGATTATAACATATGGATAACGGATGTTCAATAGAGGAAAGAGTATATTACAAAAATATATACCTTGACAGGTGATGTATATTGATATATAGTGTATATAAAATAAATGAAAGGGAGGGACGCTTTTGTCCATTACATCAGACATTCTCAGGGGGCACACGGAGGCGATCATACTGTCAAACCTGTTAGAGCAGGACAGTTATGGTTATCAGATCAACAAAGACATTATGAGACGGACGAACAATACTTATGAACTGAAAGAGGCGACGCTCTACTCGGCATTTCGGCGGCTGGAGCAGGCGGGCTGCATCAAAACCTACTGGGGCGATGAGACGGTCGGCGCAAGGCGCAGATACTATTCGATCACAGAGGAGGGCAGAAAGGCGTATCAGGGATATAAGCAGGAGTGGCAGGAGGCAAAGGAGATTATTGACCAGCTGCTCAAATAAAGGATGAGGAGGAAGAAAGAAAATTTATGAAAGAAAAAATCACACAGCATTTTAATAAAGTCTTTGCAGGGGCGCCAAGGACGAGAAAGGCACTCGACTTAAAACAGGAAATGGTGCAGAGTGCTTTGGATAAGTATGATGATATGGTGGCTGATGGGTACTCGCAGGAGGATGCTTATCAAAATGTGATTGAATCCATAGGAGACGTGACAGAGCTTTTTAATATGGTGGAGGAGGAGCGTGTGTTCCTGCTGCCTGAGAAGGACCGGCAAAGAAGGGCACTGCTGATATCGTTTGCAGTGGGGCTCTATCTTTTGGCGGCAGCGGCGTTGTTCTTTTTTTCAAGCATCAATGAAATTCCGGGATTTTTACATATTGATTATAATGCGTTTGCGATTGTCCCGACAATACTCCTCTGTATCCCGCCGACGATGATGATTGTGTATGCACTGAACAGGTATCCAAAGTACACAAGGCTGGAAAAAGCTGCAAAGGCGGGGCTGTTAGTACAGTGCAAGAACCCAGAGGGATACAGCGGCAGGGAAAAACTTTTCATAAAATATGTGCAGTCTATCATATGGACCATTGCAGTGTTGTTGTTTATCATAACGACGTTTACAACGGGCAGAATAGAGATCACATGGGTCATCTTTTTGATTGCTGCGTGTGTGCAGAAAATCGTGGGGCTGGGTATTGAACTCAAAGCAGAAGAAGGGAACAAAGAAGGATGAGAAAAATAAAAATTACAATGATGGTGCTGCTGTGTATTCTTACGGCAGGACTGTGCGGAATACTGGTGTACGGCATGACAGGACATAGCATTTACAAGACAGAGTATGTCTATAGAAGTTCCAAGCTGGTACTGGAAAAAGAGGTTTCGACAGACGGAGTTGACCGCATTTCGGTGACCTATGACATGAATAGCAATGATATCCGCATCTATGAAAAGGAAGGCAGTACACTCACGGTAAAAGAGTACAGTCCCCTTGAGCTTGCGCAGCAGGAAATTTCTACCGTGGAGGTCAATGGCAGCCATATTGAAGTTGCGGGAAAGAAGCGAAATAGAAACAATCATATACAGTTTGGGCTGGTTTATGATGGTCAGGCGGGCAATTACACAGAAATCGGTCTGCCATCTTCCTACAAAGGAGAGCTTGTATTCGTGACTTCAAGCGGTGACATTTCTTCCAAGATGGATATCGCGGCCGAGAAGGCAGTTCAGGCAGCAACGAGCAGCGGCGATCTGTGCATTCCCAATATTACAGCCCAAGATGTGTCACTTGAATGCAGCAGCGGCGATGTACAGGTTGGAAAGGTCAGTACAGAACACGGTAGTTCCACGGGGGATATTGTGATCAAAACAACAAGCGGTGAGATCAAAACAGACCAGTTGACGGGCACGGTGAACATTGAGACGAGCAGCGGCGATATTACGGTGGGGCAGGTGACAGGCGATGCGCACATCAAAACGAACAGCGGCAGCATCCAGTCTGAAAGTATTCTGGGAAATGTGCAGGTGGCAGCTTCAAGCGGTGATATCAGTGTCCAGCGCATTGACGGGAATGTCACAGCAGAGTCTTCAAGCGGTGATATTAAAATCTATGAGGGGAGTGGCAGGCGGATGGTCAGCACAACGTCGGGGGAAATCGTGTTAAGCCAAGTGGCGGCTGCGTGGGAAGCAGAATCCTCGAGCGGTGATGTCACGATCAAGGCACAGGAGGGAAGCGGCAGCATCCACACGACAAGCGGCGACATTCATCTGGATTTGGACAAACTTACAGGAAACCTCACGCTTGAGAGCAGCAGCGGCAGTGCAGCGATCAGGATTTCACAGGACAATGCATTTGCGTTCAAGGCGGATACCAGCAACGGTGATATTGACACGTTTTTTGATGATAAACTGGATTTTTCAAAAAAGGGAAACAGCGCAAAGGGCGTCTATGGAACGAAGGATACAGGCAGCCAGATTGTGGTGCGCACGACGAGCGGCGATGTGCGTGTGACGAATTAAATTTTAGGTATAAATTTATACTTTATCCGAGGGAAAAAGTATGTTATAATCAATACCGTGGCGAATTAAGTATAGGACGAATGAAAGGAAACAGGTATTGAGAATGTACATAACATGTTTGGATTTAGAAGGTGTATTGGTTCCAGAGATCTGGATTGCGTTTGCGGAGGCGAGCGGGATTCCCGAATTGAAGCGGACGACGCGCGACGAGCCGGATTACAATAAATTAATGAATTGGCGGCTTGGCGTGCTCAGGGAACATGGACTTGGCTTGAAGGAGATTCAGGAGACGATCGCAACGATTGATCCGATTCCGGGGGCGAAGGAGTTTCTTGATGAGCTTCGCTCGATCACGCAGGTCATTATCATCAGTGACACGTTTGCGCAGTTTGCGACGCCGCTGATGAAGAAGCTGGGCTGGCCGACCATTTTCTGCAATTCCTTAGAAGTGGCGCCAAACGGCGAGATCACAGGATTTAAGATGCGCTGTGAGCAGTCAAAGCTCACGACGGTACGCGCTTTACAGTCGATCGGATATGAGACGATTGCCAGCGGTGACAGCTATAATGACCTTGGCATGATCAAGGCGAGCAAGGCAGGCTTTTTGTTCAAGAGCACAGACAAGATCAAGGCGGACAACCCGGAACTTGCGGCGTATGAGACCTATGATGAATTGATGGGGGCGATCAGGAGAGCAATGGTGTAGGGGCTGGTATTCCCAGCCCTTCCTTTGTCAGTTCATACACTTTGCTGCAAACCTCGGCAATATATTTGCGGTCGTGGGACACGCTGATGATGACGCCCTCAAATGCAGCAAGCATCTGCCGGATGACAGGATTGGACAGTGGCGAGAAGTTGCGGCTTGGCTCGTCTAACAAAAGGACATTACAGCCAGAGGTGTCCAGATAGAGCAGCATAATCTTTGCCCTTTGCCCGCCGGACAGCTCACGCATCGGATGCATCATTTCATCTGCGGTAAACTTCATGCTCCCTAAATAGGTGCGCACTGTGGAAATACTCTGCCTGCTGCCGTCCGACAGAAATTCGACGGGCGTCTTTGCCAGATCGAGAAGTTCCTCGTAATTCTGCGGCATATAGGCAGCCTTTAAATCTGTCCGCGACAGCAGTTCTTTAGCCAGAATGTGCATGAGGGTGGTCTTTCCGCAGCCGTTTCTACCAGTAATGCAGATGTGTTCTGGTCCTTGTATAAAAAGGCGGATACCGCGCGCGAGGACCTCATTTTTTTCTGGGTCTGCGGATACGGGAACGCGGAGGGCATCTAGTGAGAAGTCCAGCACAACTTTTCCATTTGGAATACAGGCGCGGCTTCCAAACTTGGTGAACATTGCCTCCTCATACTCTGGCATTTCGGTCATAGACTCAAATTCTTTCTCAAAACGGGCTTCGTAAGCTTTGACCCGGTGCATGGTCTTTTTAAGCAGTGCTGCGCCGTGTGGGTCCTGCCTGCTGATGGCGTTTTGCTGGTGTTCTACTTTTTGCTGGATTCGGCGGAATTTTTCCAGCTGTTTATCGTATGCCCTGCGCTCATTCTTGGCTTCCTGCGCCTGTTTTTCAAATTGATGGCACCGCTGTGCAAGGTAACTTTGATAATCCGTCTGGACGACGGTACACCGCGGTGCGGTTTTGCGGCGCAGCTGTTCAATATGGATAATTTTGTTTGCAGTGCGTTCTAACAGCGTCTCATCATGGGAAATATAGAGGACTGCAACAGCACTGTCATGGATAAAGGTTTCCAGCCATAAAAGTGTCTCGATATCCAAGTCGTTTGAAGGCTCATCGAGCAACAGCACTGTCGGGTTCTGGATGAGCAGGCGGATGAGCTGGACCTTGATTTTTTCTCCGCCAGAGAGCACTCCGAGTGGTTCCTCACTGTAGAGGCGTTCCACAGGGAAAGAGAGTCTGCCGCAAAGGGAGGCAAGCTCGGCGGGCGACTGGTCATAAAATTGGTCTGTCTGTGTGAGATATTCATAGATGGAAATCGGTCTTAGCTGTTCTGGGAGTTCCTGCGGCAGATAGCCCAGCCGTTCCCCTGTGCGCACAAGTTCCCCTTCATATTCTATATACTCTTCTGCGAGTGCAGGGTCATAAAGGAGTTTCAGCAGCGTGCTTTTGCCGTTTCCCTCCTCGCCAATCAGGGCACATTTGTCACCCGGATTGATGTTCAGGTTAAAATCTTCTAATAAAATGCGGTAATCTTTTTTGTGGCGTATCGTTAAATGTTTGATTTGTAACATAGAAATCCCTCCATTCATCATTCATAAATGCCTGTTTTCGTCTGCTGTGAAAACACGAGGGATATTAGAACGGTGCAAGTCTTATGTGCTGGCAGTGTTGTGCATAACAAAAGCTGGCGGCATTGCTGCCCCAGCCTGCATTTCGTACAAAACATTGTACTTGCAGGAAAATGATGATGCGCATATAACAAAACAAAATCACACAAAAACAGACATTGTACCCAAAAAGTACGTTGTCCCGAACTAAATCTCCCGAACCGAAAGCCCAGTTTGTGTTTTCTGTCTTATTACATCATCATCTTCCCACCGCCTTTTTATTTCCAAACTTACAATCTGTAGACTATCATAAACAATATACTGTGTGTTGTCAAGTGGTTATAAAACATTTCTGTCAGCGCCGTCAAGAAATGCCTGAATATTTTGGGCGACTTCAGCGATCAGGCGGGTTCTGGATTCGACGCTTGCCCATGACATGTGCGGCGTGATAACCAGCTTTGTGCTGTCCTGAATCTGGAGGAGCGGATTGGTGTGCTCCATCGGTTCTTTTTCGAGCACATCGAGTCCCGCCGCCATGATTTTTCCAGTCATAAGAGCCTCATATAAGTCCTGCGTATTCACGACAGGGCCTCTTGCCACATTGATGAGAATGGACGTGCGTTTCATTTTGTCAAGGGCATTTCTGTCAATCAGATTGCGGGTTCTGTCTGTGAGCGGGCAGTGCAGGGACACGATGTCAGAAGTGCCAAGCAGCGTGTCCAGCCCGGTGCGGGGATAGTCTGTGCAGGTGCTGTTGCCAGAGGCAGAATAAAATTGAACCTTGCAGCCAAAAGCGTCTGCCAGACCAGCGACCTTACGCCCAATCGTCCCCATGCCAATAATGCCCCATGTCATGCCCTCCAAATCATGAAATGTCTGGTCAAAATTAGAAAAACGGTCTTGTGCGCTGTAAGCACCGGACTTCACATATTGGTCATAAAAGGCAATTTTCCCAAGAAGCATCAGTGCCAGCAGGATTGTGTGCTGTGCGACAGCGGGGGTACAGTAGTTTACTACATTGGTGACTTTGATGCCGCGGCTTTTGCAGTAGGTCAGGTCTACGCAGTCATATCCTGTAGCCAGCAGGCAGATGAGCTTTACATTTGGCGCGTCTGCCAGTGTGCTTTGGTTCATCGGTGCTTTGTTGGAAATGATGATATCGGCGTCTTTGACCCGCTCTGCGGTCTGTGCTGCGGTCGTGTTTGCATAGCAGGTTACGGAGCCAAACTGCTCAAAGCAGGACATGTCAATGTCTGTACCTGCGCTGTCCCGTTCTAAAATGACAAGATTCATAGGGCATTCCTCCTAAATTTTGATAAGTTTAAAATATAATACATCCTCATGTGGATTGACCTTTGCCAGTCCAAGTGCTGTGACCTGTGCCTCAAAGACTGAAAATTTGTCTTGGATGACGGAAAAAGCCTGCCGCATCTGTTCTTTGGACAGGGTTTTTCCCAGTGTGACATGCGGCAGCCATGCCCGGGGGTCATAGTATTTGCTCACAGCCGTCTCAGGAATGCCAGCCACAGCATCGCCAACCTGCCGTGCAAGGTCTTGCAGGTAAGGGTTCAGCACAGGCATGGTGTACAGAACATAGGGAAAAAACTGCCCGGTTGTGACAAACTGTATGGTCCCCTGCCGTAGCCTGCCATCAAGCTGCTGTACTGACGGAATCAGAACGTCCACGCTGCGGGCTTCGATGGCGGAGAGCGTCAGATGCGGCGGCACCTTTTTATCGGTCATGTAGTGATTGCCCGATGCGGCGGCTATCTGTTCAATCAGGGTCTGTATTCTCTTGGTGGCGGCGGTGTCAAAATAGACGGATATGAGATACATGGTTATGTTACACCTTAACTTTCTGGATAGAATTTTATTGATATTATACTACGGTTTGCTGTGAACTTCAATTTGTTCTTGATGCCTGTTGTACATATGTCAATAAAAGGCATTTCACTGACAATAAATTAAAATACTTAAAAATTAAGCTAATTTCTATAATATTATTCAACAGTATTTTACTAAAATAAATACATATTTCGTGTTTTTTGACAAATAAACTAGTATTTGGAAAAAACATTATAAAAAGATTAAAATTGATTAAAAATAGAAAAATAATAAGTATCAAATTAGCATAAACTGACAAAAAAATAAACTTTCTTTAGCTAAAAAATCAATATTTCATAAACTAATTTTATGCTAAATTTATATTGTGTCAACGATGCAATATCATTATTATGAGAAAGGAGAGAGCAACATATGGTGGTAAGAAAATTGCGAAAGACATTAAAACGAAGTCTGGCACTAGCGATGGCAGCAGCGCTTATGGTGACTTCGGTTCCCGAATTTTCTGTTACAGCCGTGGCACAGGAGGAGATTTCCCAAGAGGAAGTTTCAGAGCAGACTGCGCCAGCGCAGACAGACGAAGGGGCACCACAGGACGGAAACACGACAGAGGTTAGATCGGCTGAACAGGAGGAGGACACCGCTGGGACACAAGCGTCCAGCACAGAGCAGCACGAGACGGAGAACGCCTCGGAGACAGAGAGCGCATCAGACACACAGAGCATGACAGAACGGGAGGACAGTATAGAGAGCGAAACAGAGACAGTGACAGAAACTCAGACTGAAACGGAGACTGACACAGATGATACAACAGAGTCAGCCGAAGACGAGGAGGAATCTGAGACAGAGGAAAGGATTGATAAGGAAGCTGACACAGTTCAGGGGACGGTGATTTTTGAGAATGATTTTAATGAAATAGCGGCAGAAACAGAGCTGGCAAAGGGAGTTGTAAAACAGCTTGCAGAAGGCAACATGGCAGTTGAGTATGAAGCAGATTTGACACAAGGATGGGGAAAAACATTAAATGCGGATTCATTCCAGCTGGATGCAGAGTACACAGCAGGGATAAAAGAGAAAGCAACAATGATTTTTGACGTGTATTTCCCTGACAATGCAGGAGATATAGGAACGATAAAGGCACAGGCAGTACTCAGAAACGGAGGCGGCTGGGACTGGAAGGCGGCGGAAAATACGCCTCCTTATACCGCATCAGATTTGGTGACAGACGGTGTGACAGGGTACAAAAAACTTCATGTAAGTATAGATATAACAGGAGGAAGTGACTGGGAGTTTTCTGATATCACATCACTTCGGGCGATAACACCATGCCTTGCAGGGGATACAAGTACCTACAAAGGAAAGCTGTATATAGATAATGTTAAGCTGATAGACACATCCACACCAGAGGAAACAGAAAAGCCGAGTGAGCCAGAGAAAGATCCAGAAGGTATTTTGATTTATAAAAATGACATAAATGGAGAAGCGGCAGAAACAGAGCTGGCAAAGGGAGTTGTAAAACAGCTTGCAGAAGGCAACATGGCAGTTGAGTATGAAGCAGATTTGACACAAGGATGGGGAAAAACATTAAATGCGGATTCATTCCAGCTGGATGCAGAGTACACAGCAGGGATAAAAGAGAAAGCAACAATGATTTTTGACGTGTATTTCCCTGACAATGCAGGAGATATAGGAACGATAAAGGCACAGGCAGTACTCAGAAACGGAGGCGGCTGGGACTGGAAGGCGGCGGAAAATACGCCTCCTTATACCGCATCAGATTTGGTGACAGACGGTGTGACAGGGTACAAAAAACTTCATGTAAGTATAGATATAACAGGAGGAAGTGACTGGGAGTTTTCTGATATCACATCACTTCGGGCGATAACACCATGCCTTGCAGGGGATACAAGTACCTACAAAGGAAAGCTGTATATAGATAATGTTAAGCTGATAGACACATCATCTTCATCAGGAGATAATGGGTCTGATGAACCCGGTAAAGATGAACAAGTAATATACGAGAGTAATTTCAATGAAGTAACAGACTTAACAACTATTTTGGACAGTGCAGTGGAATCGGGAGCATCTCTTGAAGAAATAGCGCAAGGCAACAAAGCAATTAAATATACTGCGGCATTAAGTGGAGAAGATTGGAAAAATATATTCCAAGCACAATTTAATTTGTCAGCACCTTATGACGAGCCTATTGGAAAAAAGGTGGTCATGAGTTATGATGTGTACTTTCCTGCTGATAATATTGGGGATAGTTTTGTTTCAATGAAGGCGCAGGCGGTCCTGAAAAGTGGAGTTGACTGGAAGTGGATTTCACAGAAATCGTGGCCGGCATTTGGAATAGCTGATTTGACAGAAGATGTGAATGTACCGGGATATAAGAAAGCCCATGTACAAATAGATATGGATAACTTTGAAGCGGATAACAAACCATATCCTTTTGACAAAATAACACCAATTCAAGCAGTCATTCCATGTCTGGCAGGTGCAGGAAGTTCTTATCAGGGCGATTTATATCTGGATAACCTCAAAGTCTGGGCAGTGAATGAAACCGCTGAGACACCCGACCCGACAGAGGATGTGGTTTTAGAGCTGGATGCGTCTGCTTGGACAGTTGGTGATAAGTATCAATATACAGGCGAGAGTAAAATTGAAAACAAGACAGTCGGTGACAAGAAATTCTTGGCAGTCACAGTGGATTACTCCCAAAACACCGATAAGAACTGGAGTGAACCGAAATTCAATTATGTCCATCCAGAACAAGTACCAAGCTTAAAGGGATACAATGCTTTCGTTGCAGATGTATATTATAAACCTGCCAACAAAACAGCAGGCAGTTTTGGAATAAAACTGTTTGCTAATTCACCAGCAACAAACAAAGAGATAATCAATGATGATGCTGCATTGCCAGAAGGCGAAGCAGTAGAGCTTGCGGGACTTGAGGGCTATTATAAGTCAGAGTTTGTGCTGGAAAAGAAATATGATGGAGCTTTTCAGAACCTGACATTTAGTATAGTAGGCAAAAATACAGACTATGTGGGAGAAATTTATCTTGACAACATGCGGTTTACAAAGGTTACCGCACCGGATGTATATGTCGATTCGACGGTTCTTCCCAAAAAGGGAGCTGGCATTCAGATTGTTGATAATGGAAGAAATCTTCAGACAGCAAGCGGACAGAAAACCCCAATTGCGGAAAACGTAGCGCTTGTTGATGCCAAGGCAATTGACGCGACAAAGAACCTGTATGCGTACTTAAAAGCAGTTGGGGAGTCGGACAGTGTGATTTTTGGACACCAGAATGACACCCATCACAAGGCAGGCAGCATAGGCGAGAACTTTTCTGAATCTGATACCAAGGATGTGACAGGCAGCATCGCAGGAGTGATTGGTCTTGATGTCCTGTCACTCACAGGAAATGAGGCATCGACATGGGATGCATCAGAGCAGGACAGAATTGCCCATGTGGCTGATCTCACGAGAAAAGCAGCAGCGGAGGGCGCACTGATCACATTGTCCGCACATATGCCAAACTTCGAGGTGATAGACCAGCGTGTAAAGGCGTTTGATGCAGCGGGCGGCGCAGTGGATGTGACCGATAGTGAGAAAGTTGGTTACTGGACAACCCCAAGCGGTGAGAAGCAGTACAATTTCTCCGGCTACACACCGGGTACAACGACTGGAAATATTGTACCCTAAAATCCCGAAATCAATTATACATATGTTAGCCCATATTCAATTCAAAGAGT
>ERZ779622.227-NODE-227-length-37578-cov-7.163420_pt1 | contig 37578 bp, 36 predicted proteins | sample MGYA00514188_ERZ779622 | MGnify/ENA primary metagenome ERZ779622 (study PRJEB29562, sample SAMEA4376702) | mouse gut metagenome | isolation source: Cecum | study: EMG produced TPA metagenomics assembly of the A DSS colitis mouse model was used to assess the... | reverse complement strand
ACTTCTACATCATGACCATGGCCGAGCAGGCCAACCAGATCAACGCCATGATGGGCGTGGCTATGGGCGTGCTGGTGGCCATCGCCGCCATCTCCCTACTGGTGGGCGGCATCGGGATTATGAACATCATGCTGGTGTCCGTCACCGAGCGCACCCGGGAGATCGGCGTGCGCAAGTCCCTGGGTGCCAAGCGCCGGGATATCCGCAGCCAGTTCGTCATCGAGGCGGGCACCACCTCCGCTATCGGCGGCCTGCTGGGCATCGCCTTCGGCTGGCTGCTGGCCAAGGGCCTGGGGATGCTCCTGGGCGGTATGCTGGTGGAGAGCATGGGCACCAGCGGCATCACCTTCGACGCCACCCCCACCATGGGGGCCATCCTCCTCAGCTTCGGCGTGTCGGTGGGCATCGGCGTCCTGTTCGGCTACCTGCCCGCCAACAAGGCAGCAAAATTGAACCCCATCGACGCGCTGCGGTACGACTAAAAGAAAGGAACATGCCATATGAAGATAAAACGCACCATTGCCGCCGCTCTGGCGGTTTGCCTCACCCTTGCGTTGGCTCTGCCCGCCTCGGCGGCGGGGAATACCGCCGATCTGGACGAGGCCGTCCAGGCAGTAACCGCCCTGGGCATTATGAACGGGGATGGCAGCGGCGACCTGAAGCTGTCCCGGAAGGTGACCCGGGCTGAGTTTGTCACCATGGCCATCAAAGCCACGCCCAACGGAGACGGGGTGGGACAGGCGGCGACCTCCCCCTACCCGGACGTGCCCCGAAGCCACTGGGCCTCCGGCTATGTGGAGGCGGCGGTAAGCCGGGGAATGGTCACCGCGTTCAGCGACGGCACCTTCCGCCCCGACCGGGAGATCAGTCTGGCTGAGGCAGCCTCCATGGTTCTCTCTCTGCTGGGCTACGGCCCCGGCGACTTCTCCGGCTCCTACCCCACCGGCCAGCTGGCCATGTACAACAGGCTGAAGCTGAATCGGGGCGTCACCGCCAGCCAGGCCGCCTCTCCTCTCACCCGTCAGGACGCGGTGTTTCTATTCTATAATCTGCTCTCCGCAAAGACGAAGGAAGATATGCCCTACATCCAGCAGCTGGGCCACAGCCTGGACGCCTCGGGCAAGCCGGATCTGGTCTCCCTCATCAACGGCCAGATGGAGGGTCCCATCATAGCCCAGAGCGGCTGGCGGTCCTCCCTCCCCTTCTCCCCCGCCAAGTTCTACCGCAACGGCAGTGCGGCTGCCGCCTCAGCCGTCCAGGATTATGACATTGTCTACTGGAACGCCTCCATGGGCGCCGTCTGGGCCTACGCCAAGAAGGCCACCGGCCCCATTCAAGCTATTGCACCCTCGGGCGCGGCGCCCGCCTCAGTAACGGTAGCGGGCCGGACATACAGCATTGAGACCTCCGCCGCCGCCTACGCCCTGTCCGACCTGGGCCAGTACCACCTGGGGGACACCGTCACCCTTCTGCTGGGCCGAAGCGGCGGCGTGGCCGCCGTGGCCGATGTGTCCGCCAGCGCCGGCGAGCGGGTAGGCGTGGTGACGGCGGTGGAAAGGTCCTCCTACCCCGACGGCTCCGGCAGCACCTACTCCGCCCATACTGTCACCTTGCTGGCCACCGACGGGCAAACCTACCAGTACCAGACGCAGGGCAGCTACAAAACCGGCTCTCTGGTCCGGGCCACTGTGGCCGCCCAGGGCGGACAGGTCACGCTCCGGGGCCTGAACAGCGCCTCCCTGTCCGGCAAGGTGAACAAGGAGGGCACAAGGCTGGACAAGTACGCCTTTGCCCAGGAAGCGGAAATTCTGGACATCAGCGAGGGACGGGGCGCGGTCCTCTACCCCAGCCGTCTGGCCGGACTGAGCCTGGACCACAGCGATATTAAATATTACTCCCTCAACCCCCAGGGGGAGATTGAGACCCTGATCCTCAACGATGTCACCGGCGACGCCTACCAGTACGGCATCATCACCCGCTTTGAGGAGACGGGCGAGGGCATGAACCGATTCTGCTCCTACCAGTACGACGTAGGCGGCGTGAGCTACACCCTCTCCGGCTCCACCCGCTTCCAGGCCGTCGGCGGGCCTGTCCGCATCCTGGGCGACCTGGCCAGCCCGGACCGGCTGTACCCCCTCATCCAGGCCCAGGCCGGGCAGATCGTGGGCAGCCAGTTTGTGGCGGGCAGCCAGAAGTACACCCTGTCCGACAGCGTGGCCGTCTATGAGTTCCGCGGCGGCCAGTATTTCCTGTCCAGCCTGACCCGGGCAGAGGAGAGCCAAGATTCCCTCACCGCCTGGTACGACAAGGCGGAATCCGACGGAGGCCGGGTCCGCATTATCGTAATAAAATAACAAGTAAGTCGAAAGCCCCGCCTGACGGCGGGGCTTTCACAATCAAGTTCTTTTCGCTTCCGTTTCCCCCTTCGGGGACGTACTCCACTATTTACTCGGCGCCGGGCACGTGGATAACCCCCATGGGGCACTCCTTCACGCAGATCTGGCAGCCCACGCACTTGTCCTGGTCGATCTTGGCCAGGAAGTTCTCCACGGTGATGGCCTCCTTGGGGCAGGCCTTGGCGCACTTCATGCAGCCGATGCAGCCGGCGGTACAGGCTTTCCGGGTGTCGGCGCCCTTGTCCTTGTTCTGACACAGGACCACGGGCTTACGCTTGTGCTCAGGGACGATGGAGATGACAGCGTTGGGGCAGACGGCGGCGCAGGCGCCGCACCCGGTGCACTTGTCCCGGTCCACACGGGCGATGCCGTCCACGATGTGGATGGCGTCGAAAGCGCAGGCCCTGGTGCAGTCGCCGTAGCCCAGACAGCCGAACCTGCACAGCCCGTCGCCGCCGTAGAGGCCCTTGACGGCCTGGCAGCTCTGGATGCCCTGGAACTCGTACTTCTTGCCCGTCTTGCCGCAGGTGCCGGAGCAGGCCACCACGGCCTTCATGGGGGTGGTGGAGCCGGCGTCCACGCCCATGATCTCCGCCACCTTGGCCGCGCAGGCGGCGCCGCCAGGGGTGCACTTGTTGACAGCGTTGCCATCCTCTACAATACTCTTGGCGTAGTCGGCGCAGCCGGCGCAGCCGCAGGCGCCGCAGTTGGCGCCAGCCAGGACGGCGGTAATCTTCTCCACCCGCTCATCCACGGGGACATACATGAAGATGGAGGCGGCCACCAGAATCACCGCGCCGATCAGGCCGATAGCTGTGACCAGAATAATGGCGAATAAAATCGGATTCATACTACAGTCCCCCTCCTATCACGATACAACGCCGAAGATGGCGTCTACGATACCGCCGAAGCCCATGAAGGACAGGGAGGTCACCGCGGCGGCCACCAGCGTGATGGGCAGGCCCTCGAAGCACTTGGGGGTGACGGCCTGCTCCACCCGGCGGCGCACGCCGGAGAAGAGTACCATGGCCACCAGGAAGCCGATGCCCGCGCCGGCGGCGCAGACGATGGACTCGATGAAGTCATAACCGTTGTCCAGGTTCAGGATGGTCACGCCCAGGATGGTGCAGTTGGTGGTAATCAGGGGCAGGTACACGCCCAGAGACTTATACAGGGCGGGGACGAACTTCTTCAGGAAGTTCTCCAGCAGCTGAACCAGAATGGCAATGATGAGGATGAACACGATGGTCTGGAGGTAGCTCATGTCCCGGTCGGTGCCTACGGCCCAGTCGGGGCACAGAATCAGCTTGTAGATGGGCCAGGTGGCGGCGGTGGCCATGACCATAACAAAGGTGACGGCCAGAGACATACCCACGGCGCTGTCCAGCTTTTTGGACACGCCCAGGAACGGGCAGATACCCAGGAACTTGGCAAGGACATAGTTGTCCACCAGGATCATGGTAAAGAAGATAACAGCAAGCTTCACCATTACGCATTACCTCCTTCCACAGCGGGGACGCTCTTCTTGGGACGGCTGGTCAGCCAGGTGGCCCCGGCCATCAGGATGCCGAACACGAAGAAGCCGCCGGGGGCGCTGGTCATCAGGGAGAAGGTGTCGATGCTCTCGGGGATAACCCGGATAGCGAAGTCGGCGCCCAGAGCGGGGATCAGACCGCCCAGGCCGGCCATCCAGGTGCCGGAGCCCAGAATCTCACGGATGGAGCCCATCACCACCAGAGTACAGGTGAAGCCGATGCCCATGCCGATACCGTCCAGAGCGGAGTCGAGGATGCTGTTCTTGGAGGCGAACATCTCGGCCCGGCCAAGAATGATGCAGTTAACCACGATCAGGGGCAGGTACACGCCCAGGGCTTTATCCAGGTCGGGCACATAGGCCTTGACGATCATCTGCACCACCGACACAAAGCCGGCGATAACGGTGATGTAGCAAGGGATACGGACCTGGTCGGGAATGACCTTCCGCAAGGCGGAAATGACGATGTTGGAGCACAGCAGCACGAAGGTGGCGGCCAGCCCCATGCCGATGCCGTTGGAGGCCATGGTGGTGACGGCCAGGGTGGGACAGGTGCCCAGGACAAGCCGCAGAACCGGGTTTTCGTTCAAAATGCCGTTGGTAAGGATTTTCATTTTACTGTTTTCACTCATCTTGACTCACCTGCCTTTCAAGGAATGGCGTTGTACGCCTCAATGGCGGAGCTGACGGCCTTGGCCAGGGCGCGGCTGGAGATGGTGGCGCCGCTTTCCCCGTCGATGGTGCCGCCGTCCTTGGTAATCTTCAGCTGGCCGTCGGCGGGCTGGCCCACATACCGCTCCCAGTAGGAGGGGGCGGCGGCCACCTTGCTGCCGATACCCTGAGTCTCGCCCTGTTCGGTCACTTTAATCTGCTTGATGGTGCTGTCCGGGGTGAAAGCGACCATGACCGTCATGGTGCCGCCGTATCCCTTGGAGGTACTGGTGATGACATATCCGGCGCCGTTGTCGGCGGCGTAGACATCGTCCACATTGTCCACAGAGATGCCCGCCACCGGGGAGAACGCGCCCTCCGCCTCGGGAAGGAGCTCATTCCGGGCCTCGTTCTGGGCCTTGATGGTGGCCTCCCGAATCACGGGGGCGGTGGCGGCGTTGGTGGCGGCCAGAGCGCCGGTAATCACGACGCAGATAACGCACAGCACCAAAATGGGCTTGAATACTCGGTTCCAGTTGCTCATTTCGCACCCTCCTTTTTCTTTTTGGCAATGCCCAGCTTATCCTGCCGGGTGTTGACCTCAATGTAGGGGGTGATCAGGTTCATCAGCAGGATGGCGAAGGACACGCCCTCGTTCATGGTGCCAAATTTACGGATCAGCATGGTAACCACGCCCAGGAAGATGCCGGCGATCAGCTTGCCCTTGTCGGTGGTGGGCGAGGTGACGTAGTCGGTGGCCATGAAGAAAGCGCCCAGCATCAGGCCGCCGGAGAGCAGCTGCACAATGGGGTCCATGCCGAAGCACAGGGACAGGACGGCCACAGTGGCCAGATAAGTAACGGGGAGCACGGGGCTGATGACCTTGGTGGCAATCAGGTAGATGCCGCCGATAAGGATGGTGAGGGCGCAGGTCTCGCCCAGCACGCCGCCGTGGTTGCCCAGCAGCAAGGTCACATAGGAGCCGGAGTCCAGGCCGGCGGCCGTGGCCAGGGGGGTAGCGGAGGCCAGAGCGTCCACACCGGTGGCGGGCAGCGGGTAGGCGGCCATCCGGCTGGCAAAGCCCACAGCCAGGGCGATACGGCCCACAATGGCGGGGTTGGCAAAGTTGTAGCCCAGGCCGCCGAAGAGCTGCTTGATAATCACAATGGCGATAAACGCGCCCACAATGGCCATCCACCAGGGGAGGGTGGCGGGCATGTTGAAGGCCAGCAGCAGGCCGGTGACCACAGCGGACAGGTCCTCAATGGGGACCTCCCGGTGCATCAGCTTGCAGTAGGCCCACTCGAAGAACACGCAAGCGGCCACCGTGACGGCGGTGAGAATCAGGGAATTGACGCCGAAGATGATGACGGAGGCGATGAGGGTGGGCGCCAGAGCCAGACACACCCGGCCCATGATCTTCTGGGTGCTGTCCGGGCTGGTAATGTGGGGCGCGGCAGTGACAATCAGCTTGTTTTCCATCACTTCTTACCTCCATTCTTCATCATGATCTTTGCCAGGGCGATGGAGGGGGCCAGAGGCCGCTTGGCCGGGCAGACGAAGGAACAGGTGCCGCAGCTCATGCACAGGTCGGCGTTGAGCTCCTGAAGCAGCTCCACATTTCCGTCGTTGTAAGCCTGGACAATTTCCTTGGCGGAGAGCCCCAGAGGACAGGCGTTGGTGCAGCGCCCGCAGTGGATGCAGTTGGTGGCCTTGGGCAGCGTGCCCCACTTCTTGGAGAAGGCCATCACCGCGTTGTTGTTCTTCAGCACGGGCTGGCTCAGATCAGCGATGCAGTTGCCCATCATGGGGCCGCCGTAGAGCACCTTGCCCGGCTCCTCGGTGAAGCCGCCGCAGAAGTCCAGCAGCTCCTGGATGGGGGTGCCGATGATGACCTCCACGTTCTTGGGCTCCTTGATGACATCCCCCTCCACGGTGAGCCGCTTGGTGACCAGGGGCATGCCCGTGGCCAGATACTTGCCCACGAAAGCCACGGAGGTGACGTTCATCACGATAACCCCCACGTCGGAGGGCAGGCCGGGGAACGGGACCTCCCGGCCGGTGCAGTTCTCGATGAGAACCTTCTCAGCGCCCTGGGGGTAGCTGCAAGGCAGCTCCTTAACCTCCACGCCGGCGGGGACGGCAGACTTCATCTTGGCGATGGCCTCGGGCTTGTTGCCCTCGATGCCGATGACACACTTGGGAATCTCCAGATACTTCATCACCGCCTGGATGCCGTCCAGAATGTACTGGGTGTCCTCCAGGAAGCAGCGGTTGTCCGAGGTGATGTAGGGCTCACACTCGGCGCCGTTAATGATGAGAGTGTCGATCTCATCCAGGTTCTTGGGGGCCAGCTTCACCGCCGTGGGGAAGCCGGCTCCGCCCAGGCCCACCAGTCCGCTGGCCCGGACCGCGTCCTGGAAGGACTTCAGGTCGGTGACCACGGGGGGAGCGATGGAGGGGTCCACCGTCTGCTTCCCGTCAGGGATGATGACTACCGCCGTCTGAGGGGCGCCGTTGGGGGCAGTGATGGTGATAATGCCGTCCACCGTGCCGGATACGCCGGAGTGGATGTCCATGGAGACAAAGCCGCCGGCCTTGCCCACTACGGTGCCCACGCAGACCTGGTCGCCCTTTGCCACCTGGGGAGCGGCTGGGGCGCCGATGTGCTGACTCATGGACAGCACGATCTTGGAGGGCAGCGGCATCTTCACAGTTTCCTGATTGGAAGTCCGCTTTTCATGCGGGACCTGCGCGCCATGCGCAGATCGTTTGAGAAATTTGCTCATGTAAGTTTTCGACCTCCCTAATAACTGCTGCTTTTGCGCTCCACACTGCGTGCGGAGCCAGTCACGGCCTCTGGCTTTACCCTCTCCGGTCGGGCCGTGTCCTCGCCGGCCGCTTTTGCGGACGCGGCACAAGCGCCGCCGTTCTCTCTTATTGTCCGTTCCAGGACCAGCGGCTGCGCTGTTGTGAAGATATGATACACCCTTTTCTCACAAAGCGCAAGGTCTTTTGGGCTGTCTTACCTCATTTTCGGCAAAAATTTTTAACTGTGATCTTCCCGGCATAGTTGAGAGTTTTCAACTTACCACAATAACAGTTGGCACCTTGTTTGACTGTCTCACATGTAATTTCCCATAAAAAACATTTGACATAACATTAATATATGATATATTTATACAAACAAAGGGAGAGGGTTGCCATGTGGACTTTATCATAAGGCCCTTTTTTGAAGTAGCCCCCTGACATGATGATGTAACAAACTATGATACAATAGAAAAATAAACATGGTAAAATAGACACATAAATTTTATAGTTAATTAAAAGAAAGTTGGTGCGATTATGAAGCGATTTTCCATTCAAGTAATTTGTATGAGTTTGTGTGCATCTTTTACTTTTTCTTTGATGCTCCCATTTGCTGCGGCCGCAACAGCTTCCGATGAGCCTGATATGTCTTTAACTGATGAACTAATCATCAGAAATGATGTTATTTCCCATTATTTTGGCCAAAATGACGTTGTGCAAACCACTTACCTACAATCAATTGATAATCTTATACCAGATGGCGCTGTCCTTTTGAGTGAGTATGTATACAAAGATAATATTGTTTTTATTGATTACTCATTTGGTGGTATTCGATATATTGTAGAGTATTTCAAAGACGGCAGTATTCGTAAGTCATCTAGAAACCCAGATAACAACTATATCCAAATATCATCGACTTTTTCAAACCTTGTAGAAACACAAAGTATTCCTGAAAACAATAGTATTATTGAACCGTCCGCAGAAAATAGCTGTTGGGATCAGGACACTGCTTACCCTATTACCGATATATCAAACCGAGCAAGTATAAAACGTGTTGATCCACTCTCTTATCAGGATGACCCAAGCACGAAACCATATAAAGCTAAGGTAGTCTTAGAAAAACAGGTCTCAATCCCAGCACTTGCTGATGCTGGTTATAGCACTTCTCAACTTGGTAGAGTTTATGAAACCATGTCTTATCACCGTGAAGATAAACTAAAAACAAAATCTTATAATACAGCCGCAACCATTACAAGTATTGCTTTAGCTTTTGTAGTTGCACCAGGAACCGTCTCAAATTGGCTTTCCCGTGCGGGCGTTGCAACTGATATTACCGGCTTACTCCAAGAGCAGTGTGACATCATTCAGGAACATGGTTATAAATACTCGGGGTTCAAGGAATGTGGCATATATGACCCCACAAGATACAAGCGCATTATAGAGATCAACAATGAATGGGGAGAAGGGCACATTACACTTGTATGGCAGTACAATTCTGTTTCTGGGTATAATACCCCTAAGTGGGGACATGATAAGCGATCTTCCGGATTAATGATTGATAACGAAACCGTTCTTGAGACTGGGCGAAATGCATATAACCTCAATATAGCAGATAATGGCTTCTGGAATTGGGATCCTGGTGAGTTTGGTGCGTAATTCAGTTGGAAAGCGTTGGATTTTCGTATTAATTATTGCACTTGCAGCCTCGCTTATATCATATTGTTATTATACTATAGAGATTAACAGACTCTTCACCGATTCAACACATAAAGATTATATTAGATTGTTACAAGAACAGTCCAATATTGATGATTTTAGATTTGTTTCCGCATTTTATGATAAAGAAGCCCAAGCGTATCAAATCCGAATTCGTCCAACGGATAAGAATAAAACAGACGCTCCACCTACTGGTGTCATGCTTATGACAGATGGGTGCAGACGTGAAGACTACTTATGGAAGTATCAATCTATGGGCATATTTGGCACTGATTATATCCTGCTTTTCACTGATATTGACTTTTCAAAATCTATTTGGTTAATACTTGGACAAGGCTCTATGAAAATCAGTTTTGCTGAACATATGATAAACCCCTGATGTAGGAAAATAAATAAACAAATATAAAGACAGTGGAAGCAGCGGTTATGAAACTGCGAGTACTGTCATTTTCAAGGTACAAACTTTTATAGTAGTCCAGCGTAGAAAATCCCCGCTCCAGCTGGGTGCAGAGATAGGACTCAGCCACGGCGGCCATCTGATTGAGCTCCTCCCCCTCCAGACGGAAGGAGAACAGCTGCTTGGGGTCGCCGTGGACAACGTGGGCCACGGCAGCCAGGGCGGAGGCTGGCAAAGGGGTGTACATCGAGACCGACAGGCCCTACAGCAAATAAGACCCCTCATTCCGGCCGAAAGGCCGGAATTTTTAATGGACAAAAAGCAGAGGCGCGGAGAAAACCTCCGCGCCCCGGTCCGTGACGTATGCTTCAGCAGCCGCAGCCGTTGTTGCAGCCGCAGTTGTTGTTGTTGCAGCAGCAGTTATTGCCGCCCCAGCCGCCGCAGCCGAACAGGATGATGATGAGGATGATGATCCACAGGCAGCTGCCGCCGCCCCAGTTGTTATTGCAGCACCCCATTATGAGTACCTCCTGATATGAAGTATTAAGAGGGCTGTTTGCCGCTCTCGATACCATCATATGGCCTCAGAGGGAAATGGGTGCCTTTCGGCTATAAAATTTTCTCGCAGAAGGCCCGGAGCATGGTGGCCATCTCGGCCCGGGTGGCGCTGCGCCTGGGCTCCAAGGTGAGCACGTCGCCGCTTCTCACTCCGCTGATGATACCGTTCTCCACCGCCCAGCTCATGGCCGTCCTGGCCCACTCGCTCACCCGGTCCTGGTCCGGGAAACGGGACAGGTCCGCTCCCGACCCAACGCTCAGGCCCATGTACTTGACGGCGTAGTTGTACATCATCGCCACGGCCTGCTCCCGGGTGATGTTCCCTCCCGGGTTGAAGGTACCGGCCCCCGCCCCGGAGGTAATGCCCTGGGCCGCTCCCCAGCGGACAGCCTGGGCGTACCAGCGGCCGTCCGGCACGTCGGTGAACACGGGGCCGCCGGTGACCTCCGGGGCCCCTGCCAGCCGGTGGAGCACCGACATGAGCATGGCCCGGTTCATGGTCAGACCCGGGGAGAACTGGTGGGCGCTCATGCCGGAAAACAGCCCCCGCTCATAGACGTAGCCCACCGGCTCATAGTACCAGTCCGCCTGCCGCACGTCGTAAAAGGGGGTGTGCTTGTTCTTCCCCGGCGTCAGGGAGTATCCCCCCTGTACGCCCAGGACCGCCTCCCCGGAGCGGACGGTCACCGCGGCGTCGGTGTTCTCCCCCACCAGGTAGCGGTGGTTTTGAGCCAACGCGGCGCCGGAGGCTACCTCCTCCCCGGCTGTGATGTCCACCACCGCCCCGGTATGGATCACGGTGGCCGAGCCCTCCAGCATAAGGAAGCCGGCGCCGGTTTTCATGGTGATGATCTGCCCGTCGCTCCAGGTACGGCTCTGGAGGGTGTCGCTGTAGCTGCCGGTGTCGCCGGAGCCGGTATGGGCGGCATCCAGATCGGCCTTCGCCTTGTTGTAGGTATCCTGAAGCAGCTCATTCCCCGCCTTCTCCCCCGCCTGGACGGCCTGGGGGAAAAAGGTCTTTTGCAGATAGCTCAGCGAGATCAGGCTGTCCCCCGACGCGGCGGCGTAACCGGCCGCAGCCAGCAGCAGACAGGCCAGTGCCAGCGTCAGAGGGCGCAGATATCGTTTCATAGGTTATCCTCCTCCCGTTGGGAGATCATATAGCTCAGGGCCAGCAGGCTGTCGGAAAAGTGGACCGACTCCACGATCACGTCCTGGCTGGCGCAGGTAATTTCGTAGTTTGTAAAATTCCAGATGCCCTTTACCCCGGCCTCCACCAGCCGGTCCCCCATCCGCTGGGCGGCGGCGATGGGCACCGTCAGCAGCCCCACGTCCACCCGGTTTGCGGCGATGAACTCCTCCAGCTCGCCGGTGTGGCGCACAGGCACCCCGGCAATTCGGGTCCCCACCACCGCCGGGTCCACGTCGAAGGCGGCCAGAAGCTGGAACCCGTTGGCGGAAAAGCGGAAATTCTGAATGATGGCCCGGCCCAGGTTGCCCGTCCCCAGCACGATCAGGGTGTGCCCCTGACTGATGCCCAAAATCTCGCCGATCTCCTCCTTCAGGCTGTCCACCTTATAGCCGTAGCCCTGTTGGCCGAAGCCGCCGAAGCAGAACAGGTCCTGGCGTATCTGGGAGGCAGTCAGCCCCATAGACTTGCCCAGGGCGCTGGAGGAGATGCGCACTACGCCGGCCTCCTGAAGCTCAGAAAGCTGCCGGTAGTACCGGGGCAGCCGGCGGATCACCGCGGTGGAAACCTTCGTGTTTCGTTTCATTCCGCCGCTCCTCTCCTAAAGCAGACATAGTTTCCTCGCTCATTATATCATCCAATCCCCCGGCGGTCAATCCAAAGTCTCAGGTAAAAAAAGACTGGGCGCGCCCAGTCTTTCAATCCTCTATCTTCACAATTTCAATGGCAGATTCCAACAAGAGGTTTATCAGTTCATTCCGGGAGCGGTTCGTTTTCCCCGACAAGCCCTCCAGCTTCTCCAGCAGCTCTTCTTTCATACGGACAGATACGATCTTATAGCCATCGTCTCCCTTACGCGGGACCTTTTTTGTAATCTTAATTTCACGTTCCATGCTCCATCACCTCTGTAGGTATATTTTACCTTGACGGCCCTATGTTTAATATATTAAAATAGTGTAGCTTAAAATTAACTATAAAAACATAATTGCAAGGTGATAAAATGGAACTCAATTACTTCAAAGACAAGCTTTTCGACATCCTGAACGACAGCGATAAGCTGGAAATTGCCGATATCTTCGCCGACGACAAGAAGGACCTGTTCACCGTCGTCACCGCCGGCGGAGACAAACTTGAACTGCTATGCCGAAAGCTGTAACAGGAGACAGGCCCCGACCGGGGCCTGTTTTTACATCATCTTCACGATTTCCTTTTTCAATCTGGCGATGATCCGCTTCTCCAGCCGGGAGATGTAGGACTGAGAGATGCCCAGCTGGTCGGCCACCTCCTTCTGGGTACACTCCCGCCGGCCGTCCAGACCGAAGCGGAGGGTGATGATGTGCCGCTCCCGGTCACCCAGCCGCTCCATGGCCTGACGGAGCAGCTGCCGGTCCACGTCGGCCTCCAGGGGCTGAACCACCAGGTCTTCATCGGTGCCCAGCACGTCGGACAGCAGCAGCTCATTTCCGTCCCAGTCGGTGTTCAGCGGCTCGTCGAAGGACAGCTCGGTCTTTTGGTTGGCTGTCTTGCGCAGATACATGAGGATTTCGTTCTCAATGCACCGGCTGGCGTAGGTGGCCAGCTTGATGGCCTTTTCCGGCTGATAGGTGCCCACCGCCTTAATCAGCCCGATGGTCCCAATGGAGATCAGGTCCTCAATGTGGATGCCCGTGTTTTCAAACCGCCGGGCAATGTAGGCCACCAGCCGCAGGTTGTGCTCAATGAGCAGGTTCCGGGCGGCGGTGTCCCCCTCCCCCAGCCGGACGATAAGGGCGGCCTCCTCCTCCCGCTTCAAAGGCGCGGGCAAGGTGTCGCTGCCCCCGATGTACATCACCTTGCCGGGCAGAGCAAGTCCCAGCCGGGCCAGGAGGCCCAAAAGCCCCTCTCTCAATTTCATGTAAACTGCCTTCAAGAAAACCACCTCTTCATGATTGCGTCGCCCCGATCAGCGCCTGATACCCGCCTCCATCGGACACGGGCGTGGGCGACAGGGCCACCAGCGCCGTACCCCTCCCCTGTCCGTCCAACTCCAGAGCGTCCAGCCGGACGGCCAGCAGCAGCCCCCGGTCCACCCCCACGCTGCGGTAGGGCAGCAGACGAAACCGCCCCCGCCATTCCCCCGTCCCAAGCCGGGCCAGGGCGGCGGCCGGATCGGCCAGGTCGTCGGGACCGGGGCGGTGCTCCCGGGGAAACAGCGGGCCGGCCCGCTCCCCCTCCGCCACCATCACCGGGCGGCCTGACACCGGATCGGTGAGGGTATTTCCTGTATCTACAAGAGCTGTAAGGCTAATTGACCTGTCGCCAAGGATTAGTTTTATGTCAACTAATTCCCTGTCGGACGCGCTGTGCCGGGCCAGACGCTGAAACACCAGGGTGAGCATCCCATAGCACACCGCCGCCGACAGCAGCACAATTTTCAGGTCCAGGGCGGAGTAGAACACCCCGTTGCCCAGGGTGAGCCCCGTCCCGCCCAGCAGACCGATGGCCACCACCCCGCCCCCAAAGGCACAGGTCAGGACCGCGAAAAGCACCCCCTGCCGGAGCAGGCGGCGGCTCCCCCCGTAGGACGCCACCAGCATCAGAGCGGCCGAGGCGACACGGCACAAGGGATGGGCCAAAAAGCCCAGGCCAGGCAGGAAAATAGCCACGGCGTACAGCCCTCCCAGAGCCGCCCCCAGGGCAAAGCGCCGGCGGCGCAGAGGCTCTCCTGCCAGCCGTGCTGCCGCCAGCAGGAGCAGATAGTCCACCAGGGCATTGAGGAGGAACAGCGTGTCTATGTAAATAACTGTCATGGCCCGTTCCTCCCTCTCTCATCGTCGCAAGCTGCGTATCGCTCATTTCTGGCCAAGGCCAAAAACTCGCTTACTACGCTGCTCCTCCTCTCCGGCCACGGCCCGCTGCGCCGGGCCCGTAGCCGGGGCGGCCTGCGGCCGCCTTGAAGTATGTCCTATTATAGGAGCCTGACCGGAAGAAAGCGGTCAGAATATTGATAAGGTTTCGAGACGAATCCTGTCTTTCCCCTTGACAGATTTCACGGACCTTGATATAATATCGTTACTCGATATCGTGTCTCGATATAAAAAAGGGGGGATGGGCATATGCCGGGACGGGAGAAGGGACCGCTCACCGAGCCTATGTACTATGTGCTGATGTCGTTCCTCCACCGGGAGATGTGCGGCACCGAAATCACCGAGTTCGTGGAGAAAAAGACCGCGGGCCGGGTCAAGCTGGGCCCGGGGACGCTGTATACCTTGCTGGCCAAGTTTCAGGACGAGGGCCTCATCGCCGAGATCTCGGTGGACGGCCGCAGGCGGACCTACCAGATTACGGAAAAGGGCCGAGAGGCTTTCCGGGAGGAGCTGGACCGGCTGTGCGCCTGTGTGGACAACGGGCTGGAGGCCCTGAGCTGACAATAGAAAGGAGTGTACGCTATGGCCGTGAAAAAACCTGTCCCCTGTTCCATCTACGACCTCCGGGGCATCCAGGAGTGGCTGGACGAGATGGCCCGGCAAGGACTGTTCCTCAAACAGGTCAACCCCAGGTTCGAGCGGGCCGAATTTGAGGTGGGCGCCCCCGCTCCGGTGCGCTACCGGCTGGACCCGGTAAACAGAAAGGGGAAAACGGATGACGAGCACATCGCCCTCTACGCCCAGATGGGCTGGAACTATGTGGACCGCGCCGGCAGATGGTACTACATCTTCTCCTGCGACGACCCAGAGGCCCCCGAGCTGTACACCGACCCCCAGTCCCTGTCCCTGGCCATGGACAGCCTGGTCCGCCGGGATATCAGGAACCACCTTCTAATCGTCCTGCTGTTCGTCCTGCTCATACCCCTTGTCCTGTTCTTCCCCACCCCCTACTCGCTGAAAAATCTCCTGCTGTGGGAGAACCCTCGGGACCTGGTCATGACGATTATCCTGTTCGCTCTCCTGCCCTTTCCCTTCGCCTTCGCCTTCTTCGATATCCGCCGTATCCTGAAAATACGGAACACCCTGGCCCATGGCCTGCCCTTGCCGGCTAAAAAGCGGTGGAACCGGCCCCCGTTCTGGAGCTGGTACATCCCATTCTGGGTCATCCTGTACTGGCTTCCCCGCCTGATCCTTCCCTCTATCGGGTGGGAGGTCTGCGGCCTGGACGAGATCACGCCATCCCACCCCTGGCCCACAGCCGCCCAGATCGAACGGCTGGGGGCCTATCCCCTGGCGGAAGAGCCGGTGACAGGCGGCTATGTCCGGTTCAACAGCTCCCCCTTCGCTCCGGTGCAGGAGGAGGTAAACCGGCACCGGGTGCTGAATCCGGACGACCCCACCAACACCGACCTGCACACCACCATCCGCTATATCCGGGCCAGATCCCCCCGGATCGCCCGGCGGCTCTATCAAATGGAGCGGGATCAGGAGGCCAAAAGACTGGAAGCCCGGCAGAGTCCCCCCTACGCCTATCGGGTCACAAATTTGACCCCCTTCGTTCCCCGGGACTGGCCCGGCCTGGACCGGCTGGAGGCCGCCTCCTACCAGTGGCAGGAGCAGGACAGCTGGACCTTCGCCCTTCTGCGGGGGAACGACGTGCTGCTGGTGGATTACACCGGCACCGCCCGGTGGGAGGACTGCCTGCCCCTGTTTCTGGAGGCCCTTGATAAGGAGGCGGCCCCATGAAGCGCGTCCGCAAATTTACCCCCGTGTCCATGTACGACGCCCAGGGCCTGGAGAGCTGGCTGGAGGACATGGCAAAACAGGGTCTGTTCCTGAAAAAATTCGGCGCCGTCTGGTGTGTCTTTGAGCGGGGAGCCGCCCGGGCGCTGCGCTGCCGGGTGGAGCCGGTGCGGGAGCGGGACAGCGACGACCTTCTGGGCCGGTCGCCCATGAAGGAGCTGTATCAGGACTTCGGTTGGAGCTGCACGGCCAGCATCGGCAACGCCATGCTCCTCTTCTCCACCGAGGACGAGAACGCCCCGGAGCTCCACACCGACCCGGAGCTGCAGAGCGGGCTGTGGAAGAAGCTGTACCGCCGGGCCCGGCGGAGCTTCCGGTTCCAGCTCTTTCTGCTGGCCGTCATCATCGCCGCGCTGTGCGCCCAGCTCTGGAACGGCGGGTTTATCCTCTCACTTATCACCTCCACCACCCCCATCATGCTGCTCTGCCTGCCCCTGTTCCTGTTTCAGCTCCCCGGCGACTGGGCGGAGCTGCAAAAGCTGGCGCTGATGGTGAAGCAGTTGGAAGCGGGCGTCCCCCTGGATCACCGGACCTTCTACCCCAGGCGGAGGCGGGGGGAGCTGGTCTCCCTCGTCCTGGCGCTCATTCTGCTGCTGGGGATGTTCACCGTGCAGTATGCCTTGCCCTTCACCGGGGGCGGCATCCGGCCCCTGGCGGACCAGACCGCCTTCCCTGCCCTGACCCTGGAGCGGCTGGAGGGGCAGGCGCTGGAGGAACGGGGCTACACCAGGGAGAAGGTGGTGGACGGGGAGACCGTCACCGTCAACTACAGCAACTTCTCTGAGCGGAACCACTACCTGCTGTGCTGGAACCAGTGGAACATCACCCAGACCGGCGCCATCAAACCGGACGACTGGCACAGGCTGGAGATTCAGTGGTACGACCTGCCGCTGTCCTTCCTGTCCGCCCCCCTGGCCCAGGAACTGCTGTCCGACGCTATGGGGCTGAAGAGCAACGTCTGGTGGACCTCCCCCGAGGAGGGCGGTGTGGTCTGGACGGTGGACTACTACACCCACTTCGACGACCGCTTTCTGGCCGTCGCCCGGGAGGACCGGGGCTTTCAGGTCGCCGCCGTCTCCCGGGGAGCCAGAGCGGCTGTCGTCAAATACACCGGAAACGGCGATCTGGCCGACCACCTGGACGAGGTCATGGCGATGGTGCAATAGTGAAAGGGGCGGCCGTTGGCCGCCCCCTACATATTCCTCAATATCTCCTCCGCCTCCGCACGGCTGTAGCAGCCGTTGAGGACGGCCAGCAGAGCGTTGGCGGACATGTGCTCGGGCAGCTCCAGCCGCCTGAGAAGAGCCCGGCGCTTTTCGGCGCTCCCCGCTCCCCCGGAAAGGCCGGCGGCGAACAGGTCCCTTTTGGTAAGCAGCGGGCCGGAGGGCGCGGACAGGCCCTCCCCCTCCAGGAAGGTGGCCCCCGCCCGGCGCAGGACCTGCTCCAGCACAGCGGGCGGCATCCCCTCCACCCCCAGCTTGCCCTCCTTCCCCGGCCGGCGCTTCCGGCGCTCCTTTCCGTACACGTCGGGGATGTAAGCCTGCTTGAGAAATTGGGCCGGGATGGCCCCCTTGACGCGGTTTCGAATGACAAACCCCGCTCCGTCGGAGTCGGTAAGCACAATCAGCCCCCGCCGCCGGGCCGCCCGCTCCAGAAGGGCCATTCGTTCCGGGTCCTTGAAGATTTGAAAGCCCCCTGTCTCCAGAATGAGGGTGTCCACCACCTGGGACAGGGTGTTTTTGTCGTACCGGCCCTCCACCACAATGGCCTCACGGATGTGCAGCATACCGCTCCCCCCTACGCCGTGTTGGCCAGCTCCAGCAGCAAGGTGGTCATCAGCTCTCTGGCATCCTGCCCGGTGGACTTCATAGCCAGGTCGGTCTGGGCGCAGCGAATGACCGCGTTCCGGCACCAGGGCAAAGAGAACCGCCGGGCGCTGACCATCAGGCGGTCCGCCGGGTAGCGCATCCCCCACAGCTGAGATACCCAGGCGGCGTTTTTCCGCCCGTCCAGGGCCAGCCGGGCGGAGTAGAGCTGCCGCATCTGCTTGCCGAAGGCGCCCATGATCTCGTAGGGGGACTTTTGCATCTGATACAGCTCCCCCAAAGTGGCGGCCGCCTTGTCAAAGTTCTTCTCTCCGATGGCGTCAGCGATACGAAAGACCACCGCGCTCAGCTGGGGGGTAGCCACCGCCTCGATATCCGCCCGGGTGATCCTGTCCCCCCTGGCGTAGGCGGCGATCTTCCCCACCTCCTGCTGGAGGCTGTGCATCAAATCGCCGCACAGGAAGATCAGCTCCTCGCACAGCCTGAGGTCGATCTCCTTCCCCTGGGCCTTGAAGTGCCGGCGGACCCAGTCGGCCAGCTCACGGGAGCTCTGCCGGGCAAAGTTCACCGCCGTGCCGTGGGCTTTCACCGTCTGGGCCAGCTTTGTCCGGGCGTCCGGCTTATACTCCAGCACGTCGTACAGGAGAACCAGACAGCAGTAGTCCGGCAGGCCGGACAGGATGCGGGCGTACTCCTCCCGGTCCTTCTCCTCCGCCTTAAACAGGTCGAAGTCGGCCACCTCCACCAGGGTCCGCTCCGCAATCATGGGCAGACAGTCCACCGCCTCCTCCAGAGCGTGGGGGGACATGTCCCTGGCCGCGATGTCGTGGCGGTTGAACTCCCCCAGCCCCCCGGTGAGAACCGCCTCCCGCAGGCGGCCCAAGTAGTGGTCCCGCAGATAGGTCTCCTCCCCGTGGAAGACGTACAGCTGCCCCGGCCGCCCCGCGGCCAGATCCTTTTTCAGTTTGTCCAGCCCGGACGTGTCCGGCTTGCTTTTCGGCGGCATAGCGGGTTCTCCTTTCCTCTTCTTTTTCTTGAAAGAAAAAGACGCAAAAAGAACTTTGGAAAAACTGCGTTTTTTCTCTGTTTAACCTTTAAACTGCACTTCTATCGTGCCGTAGAGGTCTGTACGGTAAATTTTCGCTCCGATCCCGTCCAGACGGACAAGGGTATCATAGGACGGATGGCCGTATTTGTTATTCAGCCCCACCGAGATAAGGGCCAGATCGGGAGTGACGGCCTCCAGCAGCGATTGGGTATTGGAGGTCGCCGAGCCGTGGTGGCCCGCCACCAGCACCTCGACATCGGGAAGGGCCTCCGTCTCCACCAGCCGCAGCTCCCCCTCCTCCTCCATGTCGCCGGTGATGAGCACGCTGGCGCCCCCAACAGCGGCCAGCACAGTGAGCCCCAGCTCGTTGGCGCTCCCGTCACCGGACATGGGCGGCAGAACGGTGACGCCGTCGGCGAGTTGGACCGTCTCCCGAACAAAACGCATCGGGATGCCCCTTTTCTCCGCGATGGCAGTAATCTCCGCCCGGAGAGGGTCGTCCTTCTCCACATCGGGCAGGACAATTTTCTCCACGTCCACCCGGTTCAGAAGCTGGGGGATTCCGTTGGCGTGGTCGGCGTGGTAATGGGACACCACCAGCAGGTCGATATCGCTGCGGCCCAGGGCCTGGAGGTAGTTGGCGGCCACATCGCCGGGATTGTCCCGGCTGTCGCCGCCGCAGTCCACCAGGGTGAGGAAATCTCCCATCCGCACCAGCACGCTTTGTCCCTGGCCCACGTCCAGCACCGTTACTGACAGCGCGCCGGTATAAAAGGAGGCCCGGGTGAGGACCACAGCCAGCGCCAGCGCGGCCGCCCCGGCGGCCAGGGGCATCCACACCGGACGCCGGCCCTTCGCCCGGATGAAGAGCACCAGCAGGGCGTAGGCCAGCGCCAGCCAAGCCCGGTAGTACACCGATTCCAGAGGCAGCGCCGCCAGAGCGGGCTTGGACAGGGCTTTCACCACCCACTGGAGATACCGGGCCAGAGCTGTAAAGGGAATTGCCAGTATGGCAGCCGGGCCAGGCAGAACAATGGCCAGTGTCCCCGTCCCCAGACCGCCCAGAAACAAAAAGGCGATGGCCCACAGGGTAAGCAGGTTGGACAGAGGCGCAATCAGGGAAATGATATTGAAATGGAACGCTACCAGGGGCACGGTGAGCACCGAAGCCCCCAGAGTGGCGGAGAGGGTAGAGACCACAAACCAGGGCGCCGCCCGGAGATAACCGGTTACCCGGTTTTTGGGTTTCTTCCATTCGTCCATGTGAAATTTCTTCAGCAGCCAGTCCTGGACCCGGTCGGACACCAGCAGAATCCCCGCCACCGCCGCGAAAGACAGTTGCAGACCGATATGCGCGGCGGAAAATGGGTTGGCCCACAGCAGGAGGAACAGAGCCGCCGCCAGGGAGGTAGGGCCATCCCGCTCCCGGTCCAGCAGCGGCGCCAGCTGGAGCATGAGGATCATCACCGCCGCCCGGAGTACCGAGGGGGTGTTGCCCGCAATGCCGCAGAACAGCGCCACCCAGAATATGGTGAATACGGCGGTGGCCCGTCTCCCCCTACCTAGCAGAGCGGTGAGCAGACCGGCCAGAAAAGCCAGATGCATCCCCGACACCGCCACCGTATGGCTCAGACCCGCCCGCTCCAGAAAGGTGGTGAACTCGTCGGTGAGGTTGTCCCGGTTGCCCGTGACCAGGGCCCGGACAAAGCCGGACACGTCCTCTGGAAAGGCGGCGTCGATGCCGGTTTTCAGGGCTTTGGACGCCCAGGCGGCGAAGTATTGAGGCGCAATATGCTCCGGGCGCTCCGTCTCCAGGCGACCGTAGGCCTGGGCCCGGAGGAAGATGCCTTTGGCGGTGTAATAGGTAATCTTCTCCCCGGCGAAGGTGCGGTCTCCCAGTGTACAGTGGGCCACGGTCTCCACCTGGTCGCCGGGGCGCAGGTCCGCCCCCTGTCCGTCTGTATAGAGGATAGCGGACACCTTCACCCTGCTCTCTGTCTCCGCCCGGACCAGTATGGTATAGCCGCCAAAATTTCCCTCCTGGGGCCAGTCGGCCGCCGTGGCGGACAGCCGGACGGTGCGGCCGTCCAGGTCCCGGGCGGGCTGGAAGAACACCGCCGTATACAGGGCCGTCCACAGAAAGCCGCAGGCCAGACCGGACAGAATCAGTAGGGCGCGGGTCCGGGCGCGGCTTCTCTTCCGAAAAAACAGCCCCAGAAGCAGTGTTATGACAACCAAACTCCCGCCCAGAGGAAGGAGCGCGGCGTCCAGCCCGCCGTAGACCGCGAGGAACACAGCGGCGGAAAAGGAGAAAGCGAAGGCGGCCAGTACCCGCATATTCTCTCCCCTCTTCCGGCGTTTTTTAAAGGTTACCATATTGAAAAGGAAATTGCAAGTCTTGCCAATTTGCCGGAATTATGGTAAAATCATCCCACTTTTGAAAAGGAGCCTCGCCCCATGACCGACTATTTCCATTTAAATATAGACCGCGCCGCCTTGCTCTCCCTATCTACCCTGGGGCTTGCTCATTTGGGGGACGGGGTGTACGAGGTAATGGTGCGCTCCTGGCTGGTGCTCCATGGCAGAGCCAAGGCCAAGGACCTGCACCGGGCCACCGTCCGGTATGTGGCCGCCCCCGCCCAGGCCGAGCGGTTTGAAAAAATTCAGCCCCTCCTCTCTGAGGAGGAGGCCGATGTCTTTCGCCGGGGCCGGAACGCCGACACCCACTCTGTCCCCAAGGCGGCCAGCCGGGCCCAGTACCAGACCGCCACCGGCCTGGAGGCCCTCTTCGGCTGGCTCTACCTCCAGGGGAGAACGGAGCGGCTGAATGAGTTGTTTTCTGCGATGATGGAGGAATGATCCATGCCCTTAGACGCGCTCTGCCTGTCCGGCGTAATAAACGAACTGAATACCTCCCTGGCCGGGGCCCGGGTGGACAAAATATACCAGCCCGGGCGGGACGAGGTGGTCCTCGCCCTGCGGACCCAGAGCGCGGGCAATGTGCGCCTGCTGCTGTCCGCCAACCCGGCCCATCCCCGGCTCCACCTCACCACCCTCCCCCTGGAGAATCCTGAGAAGCCCCCCATGTTCTGTATGCTGCTGCGCAAGCACATGTCCGGAGCCCGGCTGCTGGAGATCGTCCAGACCCCCCTGGAGCGGGTAGCCGCGCTGCGCTTTGAGGCGCTGAATGAACTGGGCGACCGGGTGGAGCGCCGCCTCATTCTGGAGGCCATCAGCCACAAGACCAATCTCCTCTTACTGGACGGGGAGGGCCGCATTTTGGACTGTATCCGCCGCACCGGAGGCGACGCTACTGCCGGTCGCCTTCTCCAGCCGGGGATGTTTTACCGGCTCCCTCCAAGCCTTGACAAGGAAAATCCCCTTGCAGCAGATCGTGAGAAATTGGAGCGCTTGCTGTCCGCCGCCCCAGAGGAGGCCCAGGCGGACAAGTGGCTGCTGGACACCTTCGGCGGGCTGTCCCCCCTCCTCTGCCGGGAGCTGGCCCATCGGGCGGGGGGCTCCGCTGATGTACGGCTGAATATGCTGGGCCCGGAAGGCCGGGCAAGGCTGCTGGACTGCCTGGAGGCACTCCAAGATTCTATCAAGGAAAACCGCTATGCGCCGACGACGGTGCTCATGGACGGCCGCCCCCGTGATTTCACCTTCCTGCCGGTGGAGCAGTATGAAAGCGCCGCCCAGGTGGAGCTCTGGCCCGCCTTTTCTCCCATGCTGGACGCCTTCTTCGAGCAGCGGGAGCGGCAGGACCGAATCCGCCAGCGGGGCCAGGACCTGATTAAGTCCGTCACCAGCGCCCGGGACCGTACCGCCCGAAAAATCGCCAATCAGGAGAAGGAGCTGGCCGCCACCAAGGACCGGGACCGGCTGCGCCAGCTGGGGGACATCATTACCAGCAATTTTTATCAGATGTCCAAGGGCATGGCCCGGCTCCGGGCGTCCAACTTCTACGACCCCGAGGGCGGTGAGGTGGAGATCAAGCTGGACCCCCTTCTCACCCCCCAGCAAAACGCCGCCAAATACTACAAGGATTACAACCGGGCCAAAAAGGCGGAGGAAATGCTCACCATCCAGCTGGAGAAGGGCCGGCACGAGCTGGACTACCTGAACAGTGTGCTGGAGAACATCTCCCTGGCCGAGGGGGAGCGTGACCTGGCGGAAATCCGTCAGGAGCTGACGGACACCGGCTATCTCCGCCGCCCCGGCAAGGCCAAGGACCGGGGCAGGCGGGTGACATCCAAGCCAATGGAATTTATGTCAACCGCCGGTCTGCGCATCTCTGTAGGGAAAAACAACAGCCAGAACGATCTGCTCACCTGCAAGCTGGCGGGAAAGGGGGACATCTGGTTCCACACCCAGAAGATACATGGCTCCCACGTCATCCTGTGGACTGAGGGGGGCCAGCCTGACCTCCAGAGTCTGAACGAGGCCGCTGTCCTGGCCGCCTGGTTCTCCCAGGCCCGGGACAGCAGCAAGGTGCCGGTAGACTACACCCCTGTCCGCTTCGTCAAGAAGCCGGGGAACGCCCGGCCCGGCATGGTGGTCTACACCACCTATGAGACCGCCCAGGTCACCCCGGACGGAGAGCTGGCCAAGCGGCTGCGGATCAAATGATGAGGGCGGCCCTTACGGGCCGCCCTCGCTTAGAATCTGTATGCTTCGGCGAATGGTACAGCTTCTTAATCTTACTGCTTGCTCTTGATATACTCGTCAATGGACTTGGCCGCGGACTTGCCGGCGCCCATAGCCAGGATGACCGTGGCCGCGCCGGTGGCCGCGTCGCCGCCGGCGAAGATGGCGGGGCAGGAAGTACACCCATTCTCATCGGCGGCCACACAGCCCTTCTTGTTCTTCTCCAGGCCGGGGGTGCCCTCGTAGCTCATGGGATTGGGCTGGGTGCCCAGGGCCATAATGACGGCGTCCACGTCTATCTTGAACTCGCTGCCCGGGATGGCCATGGGACGGCGGCGGCCGGAGGCGTCAGGCTCGCCCAGCTCCATCTTGATGCAGGTGATGGACTGGACCAGGCCCTTTTCGTCACCCTCAATGGACACGGGATTGGTGAGCAGGTCGAACACGATGCCCTCCTGTTTGGCGTGATGGACCTCCTCCACACGAGCGGGGAGCTCCGTCTCGGAGCGGCGGTAGACGATATGGACGTCCGCGCCCAGCCGCTTGGCGCACCGGGCGGCGTCCATGGCCACGTTGCCGCCGCCCACCACGGCCACCTTCTTGTTGCGCAGCACAGGGGTGGCGGAATCCTCCTTATAGGCCTTCATCAGGTTAATGCGGGTGAGGTACTCGTTGGCGGAGTACACGCCCACCAGGGACTCGCCAGGAATCTTCATGAACATGGGCAGGCCGGCGCCGGAGGCGATAAACACAGCCTCGAAGCCTTGCTGCTCAAATAGCTCAGTGATGGTGAGCACCTTGCCGATGACCATGTCCAGCTCGATCTTGACGCCCATCTTCTTCAGCTTCTCCACCTCGCGATTGACCACGGCCTTGGGCAGACGGAACTCGGGAATACCGTAGCTCAGCACGCCGCCGGCCACATGGAAAGCCTCGAAGATGGTGACCTCGTACCCGATGCGGGCCAGCTCGCCGGCGCAGGTCAGGCCGGCGGGGCCGGAACCGATCACGGCCACCTTATGTCCGTTGCTGGGGACGGGCTCTACCTTGTCGGTGATACCCCGGAAAGCCGCCCAGTCGGCCACAAAGCGCTCGATCCGGCCGATGGCAATGGGCTCGCCCTTGATGCCCCGGACGCACATGCCCTCGCACTGGGTCTCCTGGGGGCAGACCCGGCCGGAGATGGCGGGCAAGGCGTTGGCGGCGGACAAAATCTCATAGGCCCCGGCGATGTCGCCATCGGCCACCTTCCGCAGGAAGTCGGGGATGGGGATGCCCACCGGGCACCCGCTGACACAGGGGCGGTTCTTGCAGTTCAGGCAGCGGTCGGCCTCGTTCATGGCCGCGCCGGTGGAGTAGCCCAGAGCCACCTCTTTAAAATTCTTCACACGGTTGGCGGGGTCCTGATCTCCCATCAGGGTCCTCACATTCTGCATATTAGCCATTCATGGCACCTCCTCCCAGGCGGCAGAGATGCTTCTCTCTCGCCTTGGTCTCCTGTTCCAGATAGGTCGCGTTGCGGGCGATGACCTCGTCAAAGTCCACCTTGTGGCCGTCAAAGTCCGGGCCGTCCACGCAGGCGAACTTCACCTCGCCGTCCACAGTGAGGCGGCAGCAGCCGCACATCCCCGTGCCGTCGATCATGATGGGGTTCATGCTCACGGTGGTGGGGATGTTGTACTTCTCGGTGAGCTTGCAGGCAAACTTCATCATCATCAGAGGGCCGATGGCAAAGACGTGGTCGAACTTGACCCCGCTCTCGATCAGCTTCTCCAGCTTGCCGGTGACAAAGCCGTGGTAGCCGTAGGAGCCGTCGTCGGTGCAGATGTGCAGGTCGGTACAGGCCTCGGACATCTCCTCCTCCAGGATGACGATATCCTTGGTCTTAAAGCCGCCGATCAGGTCCACCTGGTTGCCGGCCTTGTGTAGGGCACGGGCCACAGGCAGAGCGATGGCGCAGCCCAGGCCGCCGCCCAGAACCGCCACCCGGCCCAGGTCATTCACCTCGGTGGGTTGTCCCAGAGGGCCCACAAAGTCCTGGAGGCAGTCGCCCTCGTTCAGCTCGTCCAGGGCCATGGTGGTGCCGCCGATCTTCTGGTAGATCACGGTGACCAGACCGTCCACCGCGCTGGAGATGGTCAGAGGAATCCGCTCTCCCTCTTCATCCACACGCAGGATGATGAACTGGCCCGCCTTGGCCTTGGCGGCCACCAGCGGCGCGTACACCGAGATTTGAGAAATCTCAGGTGTCAGCGCCTTTTTTCTCGCAATTTCGTACTTCTTCACTGTTTCTCCTCCTGTCAGAGTTCTTCCCTTTTTCATCGGATATATTGCCAGCGGCATCCGCCGCACAGATCACAGATTTCTCTTTTTTCCATAGCGCCGACGCCGCCGGGCGCCGCGCAGCCATCGGACCAGGAGTACCACCAGAATCACCGCGACAGCCAGCACCGCCAGCGCCACGCCGGTGATCCAGTTGGGATTCTTTACCAGCTCCACGGGGTTCCAGCTGCGGCTGACAGCCTTCCGGCCATCGCCGTTTGGCTTGGAGTAGCGGCTTGGCACGCCCTCCTCCCCAAAGCTCTGGAGGTAGGCCGCCAAGGCGTACCACTCTTTAATTTCGTTGCCGTTTTCATCCCGGAGGATGCAGGCCTCGAAGTCGGTGACGGGGCTTCCGTCGGCCATCTTAGGCTCCAGGGACAGCAGCCCCATGGATTTGCTCTCCACCGTGCTCAGCATCTGGGCGGAGTACATGCCGGTGACCACCCGGTAAAGCTGGTCGTCGTCAATATCCCCAAAGCTTGACTCCGCCAAAATTTGGCCGGGCGACACCTCTTGGGCAGTTTCCCGGTGGAGACGCATATCCGTCACCCGGTTGAAAAACATCCGGTGGGTGTTGAAGGAGTAGTCCAACCCAGCCACATACAGCTGGGCTGCGGGCATGAGGGGGGTCACAGAGGCGTCCACCTCGGCGGCGGCCTTCAGCTCCTTGCCGGTGAGGTACACCCCTACCAGAGGAAAACCGGAGGTACCGTCGCTCCCCACCCCCATGGACAGCACGTCGAAAGCCATGGAAGTGGTGATCTCCCCGGCCGCCAGAGGGGCGCGCAGCACCCCGTCAGCAGTGACCGTCACAGTGGGAACGTCGGGGGCGTCCGCCTCCAGGTTTTTCGCCGCCCAGAGGACAGCGTCCGCCACCAGCTCCCCCAGGGCGTTGCCGCTCTGGACCCCGGACTCAGGGGTGGGCAGGTCAAAGTCCGTCCGGGTGAGCACCTCGTCATAGGTCAGACCGTAGCGGCCCAGGTAGGTCCCTCCCACCAGCCTTTTCCAGCGCTCCATCATGGAGGCAATCTCCCCGTCCTCGGGCAGCGTCTCGTCGATGGGGGTCAGGTGGTAATCGGTCAGCGTCTTGTCTCCGTTTCCCGTCCAGCTCAGAGTGACGGAGCCCAGGTTTCCGCAATAAGGTCCAGCGGAGACGATATAGGTATCGCCCACCAGAATGGGTTCTTCCAGGGTGGTGTGGGTATGCCCGGAGACGATCAGGTCGATGCCCCTCACCTTCTCCGCCAGCTGCTCATCCTCAGACAGCTTCTTTTTCTCATTGGTCCCCGAGTGGGACAGGCAGATGATAAACTGGGCCCCTTGCTCCTTCAGGGCGTCCACACACCGCTGGGCATTGCTCGCCACATCCCCCAGTGAAAAGCCGGAAGAGGGGGCGCAGGAGTGGGAATCCACCCCCATCAGTCCAAAGATGCCGTAGGTAATCCCGCCCCGCTCCAGGAGCATGTAGTCCCGAACGTTGTAAGCAGCCATAGAGCGCTGGATGTCCAGCCTGTCCGGGTTGTCGTTTGCCGGCTTATAGTTGGCCATCAGAAGGGCGGGAGCGCGGTCGCCGCTGGCCGCCACGGCGTTGAGCATGGCGGCAAAGCCGGTCCCCTTATGGTCAAACTCGTGGTTGCCCGCGGTGGCGGCGTCGTAGCCCAGGGCGCCCATGGTGCGCAGCTCCGCCCCCTGAGTGGTATACAGGGTCTGAATCAGGGAACCGATGGAGAAGTCCCCCCCGTCCACTGTCAGGGCGTCCGGGTGGGCGGCCCGCTCCCGCTCCAGAGCGGTCTTGAGCCGGGCGTAACCCCCTGACTCCCCGCCCGTTCCATCGGGCTGGGGAAGAAAATGGGAGTGGAGGTCATGGGTAAAGAGCACCGTTGTGGTATGACTCCCTGACCCGGCCGCAAGAGCGGGCAGTAGGGAGCACAGCAGCAGGACTGCCAGAAAAAACGCGGAAACGCGGTGGAAACGCTTCACGGAGCACCCTCCATTATCTGTTATCATCGGATTACGTCAAACTGGACCGGGCGCCAGAACAGCTCCCGGACCTGCTCCGGGTCCCGGGTCTGGCCCAGCACCCACATCAGCTTAGCGGTTGCGGCCTCCAGGGTCATGTTGTAGGCCTCAATCAGTGAAAATTTCTCCTTCACCTGCTGTCCTACCTGATAGACCGACATGTCGCTGCCCTCATAGGGCACCTGGGTCATCATCACAATGATCTTGCCCCCGGCCAGCCACTCGGCCACCGCCTGGGCCAGGGGACCGCTCCCCCCGCCGGGCAGGCCGCCCACCCCAAAGGACTGGAGGATCACCGCCTGATAGCTGTCCTTCAAAAGCCGGAGGGCCTCCGCCCCCATGCCCGGGATCAGGGTCAGCAGCAGCACCCTGTCCTCCAGCCTGTCATAAAAGACGGGCTCCGCCCCGTAGGCGTAGGCCCGGGGGACCAGATAGCGGATCAGCTTCCCGTCCCGGATGACCGCCCGCTCCGGGTAGTCCACGCAGGAGAAAGCGTTGAAGCTCTTGCTGCGCTCCTTTCGGGCCCGGGTGCCCAGGATCACCCGGCCGTCAAAGACCAGGCTGACATCGTGGGACTGCTTGTCGGCGGCGTAGAGAAAGCTGTCGTACAGGTTGCGGCGGGCGTCGGTGTCGTTGAGGGCGATGGATTTTTGAGAGCCGGTGATGACGATGGGCTTGGGCGAGTCCTGAATCAGGTAGGACAAGGCGGCGGCGGTATAGGCCATGGTGTCGGTGCCGTGGGTGATGACGAAGCCGTCGTAGTCGTCATACCGTTCCCGGACGGCCCCGGCAATTTTCAGCCAGTGGCTGGGGCCGATATTGGTGCTGTCCAGATTCATCAGCTGGACGGCCTCCACCCGGCACAGGTCCCCGATGGCAGGAACATAGCTCAAGATTTCCTCAGAGGAGATGGCCGGGCTGAGCCCCTGGCCGCTCTCCTTAGAGGCAATGGTCCCTCCGGTGGCCAGCATCAGGATACGTCTCATAGCAGCTCCTTTACAAACACTGGAGATACTTGCCGTACAGGGTCATGGACAGCTCGCCGCCGATTCTGTGGACCTGCTCCTCGGTGATCCAGCCCTCGTAGAGGGCCAGCTCCTCCAGACAGCCCACATACCGGCCGGTGGCGTCCTGGATACGCTTGATGGTCTCTCCCGCCGTCAGCAGGCTGTCGGCGGTGCCGGCGTCCAGCCAGGTAAAGCTCTTCTCAAGCGGCATCACCTGCAGCTGTCCCCGGCGCATATACTCCAGATTCACGTCGGTGATTTCCAGCTCCCCCCGGGCGGAGGGCTTGAGGCGGTTGGCAATCTCCATGACCTGATGGTCGTAGAAATACAGGCCGGGAATGATATAGTTGGACTTGGGATACCGGGGCTTCTCCTCAATGGAGATGGCCCGGCCGTCCTTGTCAAACTCCACCACACCGAAGGGGCGAGGGTCCTCCACCCAGTAGCCGAATACGGTGGAGCCCCGGTCGTTGGCGGCGGCCCGCTTCAGGGTGGACGCCAGGGTGGGAGCGTAGAAGATGTTGTCTCCCAGCACCAGGCAAACCCGGTCGCTCCCCACAAACTCCTGTCCGATAAGCAAGGCGTCGGCGATGCCCCGTGCCACCGGCTGTTCGGCGTACTCAATTTGCAGGCCGTACTGCTCTCCCCTCCCCAGCAAGGCTTGGAAGGTAGGGGTCTCCCCCGGCGGGACGATAATCATGATTTCCGAAATACCCGCCTGCATGAGGATGGCAATGGGGTAGTAAATCAGCGGCTTGTCGTACACCGGGAGTAAGGGCTTGCACACCGGCTTGGTCATGGGATACAGGCGGGTCCCCTTCCCCGCCGCCAAAACGATACCTTTCATTGTTATTCTCCTGTCCGGCTCAAGGGCCGTTTTCCGGTACGGATGTATATAGCGATAGTTATTGTATTATTTTATCATAGTTCCTCTTCCGTTACAAGAATAAACTGTCCGTAACTATTACAACCGGCGGAGGTTTTTCCCTCCGCCGGTTGTCTGATTCATCAAATTGCCGAAACTTTTTTCCAGCTATGCCGCGGCGCCCTTTTTCGCGCTCGCCCGCTGGAAGATCACGACGCCCACAACGACCACTACGCCGACCACATCGGTGAGGTTGCCGGGGATCATCATGCACAGGCCGCCCGCCGCGATGAGAATGCGAAACAGCGGGTTCATGGGCCGGTACAGGTAGCCATTCAGAGCGGCGGCCACGCCGTAGAGGCCGGCCAGGGAGGTAAGCACGATGAGGACGGACTGAACCACCTTCATAGTGGGGCTGGTGCCCGCCTCAAACTGGAAGAGCATGGCGGGATTCAGCGCGAAGATGTAGGGCACTACAAAGGCGGCAATCGCCAGTTTTGTGGCGTTGAAGGCCGTCTTCATGGGCGGGGCCTTGGCGATGGCGGAGCCGGCGTAGGCGGCCAGGGCCACAGGGGGGGTGATGTCGGCCACGATGCCGAAGTAGAACACGAAGAAGTGGGCGCAGATCATCTTGATGCCGATCTGATCGCTCATCAGGATGGGGGCGCAGGTGGCCGCCATGATGCAGTAGTTGGCGGTGGTGGGCACGCCCATACCCAGCACGATGCAGCACAGCATAGTCAGGAACAGGGCCACAATCTTCATACCGCCAGAGACGGACAGGATGGTGCGCAGCAGATCGCTGGCAAGGCCGGTGGAGGTGACGCAGCCGGCCACGATACCGGCCATGGAGCAGGCCGCGGCCACCGAGATGGTGCCCTTGCCGCCGGCCTCCAGGGCGTCCAGCACCTTCATAAGGCTGATGTTGTCAGAGGTATCCTCAAAGCCGCAGGCCTTGTTGACGAAAATGTTGAGGGCGCCCACCGCAATGGCGATAAAGATGGCAATGGCGGCAGAGTAGGCCATAGTGTTTTTTCCGGTAGACACCAGCCAGACCAGAATAACCAGGGGCAGCAGCAGGTACAGCTTGGGAGCCAGCTCCTTGAACTTGGGCAGCTCACTGCGAGGGATACCCTTCAGTCCCAGCTTCTTGGCCTCCAGGTGGACGGCGATGAAGATGCCGGCAAAGTACAGGAAAGCGGGCAGAATGGCCAGCACCACGATCTGCTGATAGGGGATGCCGGTGGTCTCGGCCATGATGAATGCGGCGGCGCCCATGATGGGGGGCATGATCTGGCCGCCAGTGGAAGCCGCGGCCTCAACCGCCCCGGCGAACTCGCCCTTGTAGCCGGTCTTTTTCATCATGGGGATGGTGACCGAGCCAGTGGTGACGGTGTTGCCCACGGAGGAGCCGGACACCATGCCGCACAGGGCAGAGGAGATGACGGCCACCTTGGCCGGGCCGCCGGAGGAGGAGCCGGCCACACAGTTGGCCAGGCTGATAAAGAAATTGGAGATTCCGGTGCGCTCCAAAAACGCGCCGAAAATGATAAACATGACAATAAACTTCTGGCAGGCGGAAACCGGGGTGCCGATGATGCCGTTTGTGGTGTAGAACATGTCAAACAAGGCCTTGCCGATGCGGATATTGGCCCCGAACAGGGTATACAGAATCAGCGCGCCCGCCACGCACAGGATGGGCAGGCCCACGCTGCGCCGGCACAGCTCCACCATAGCCAGGATGCCGATGACCGCGAAGGCGAGAAGCATGGGGTCGTTGGACACCTTGGCATAGTCCATCATGTTGATCTTCTCCGCGTTAAAGGCGAAGTAGAAGAAGGGGGTACAACCCGCGATCATGATGATAATGTCATACCATGGCAAGCTGTTTACCTTTACCATTCCTTTTTTGATGGGGAAATTCAAAAAACCGATGATGATGATGCCGCCCAGGAAGGTACACAGACGAAACTCCGCCTGACCCGTATTGAGCAGCGTCAGATACATACAAAACAGTGAGAAGGCGATCATGATAAATTTCACAATCCACTTGGGAGTGCCCTCCCAGACTCGGACGTTGGACTCCCGGTCAAACTTTTTCATGACCTCGTCCACATCAGCCGCGGTGCCGACCTCCTGAGAATCTACTGCGGCCTCGCTGACGGGCGGCGCCGCATCCTTTTCTTTCTTCCAAAAACTCACGTTCCGCTCTCCTTTCTACGGCTTTGCGATGGGCTGCGATACGCAACGGACTGCGGCGGAGCAAACTCCACCGCAGTCCGATGGCTGCTAAATGATTTTATTTGGTGGGAACGGTCAGGCCCTTCTCGGTGAAATACTTGGCTGCGCCGGGATGATAGGGCACGGCGGTGATGCTGGCGGCAAAGTCCAGATCCAGCTCGTTCTTCTTGTCGTGGCCCAGAGAGTCAATGCTCTCGAAGATACCGGAGACCACATTGTAGATGTCGTCGTCCTTGCAGTCGTCCCGGGCGATAATGACGGCGCCCACAGCCACGGTGGTGGCGTCAGCGTCCAGGCCATAGGCGTCCTTGGAGATGACATTTTTGCTGTAGTAGGGGGAGGAGGCAATCAGCTTGTCGATGTGCTCGTCGTCCAGCTGCACCAGGTACACGTCCCGGCTGGCGGCCAGAGAGGTGATGGCGGTGGTGGGGGCGCCGGCAACCACGAAAGCGGCGTCGATCTTACCGTCCATCAGCGCGTCGGCGCTGTCGCCGAATCCCTGGTAGGTGGGCTTGATGTCCTTCTCAACGTCCAGGTCGTAAGCGGCCAGCACATCAACGGCGTTGAAGTACACGCCGGAGCCGGACTCGCCAACGGAGACGTTCTTGCCCTTCAGGTCAGCCACGGACTTGATGCTGGGGTCCAGAGTGACGATCTGAACCTGCTCCATGTACAGGGCAGCCACAGTGGAGAAGCTTCCGACCTTGCCGTTCTCCTCAAACAGGCGCTCGCCGTTGTAGGCGTAAGCCATAACGTCGGACTGGACGAAGCCCAGCTGGGCGTCCTTCTGGTCCATCTGCTCGATGTTGCCCTTGGAGCCCTTGCCCACGATGGCAGTGACGGTGGTCTTGGTCTTGTCGCTGATCTGGCCGGCCAGCACGGTGCCGAAGCCGTAGTAGGTGCCCTGGTCGCCGCCGGTCACGAAGGTCAGCTTACTGCCGCCGCCGCAGCCGGCCAGCACTGCGCTCATGGTCATGACCAGAGCGAGGGCTAATGCGAGTTTTTTCTTCATATTCTCTTCCTCCATTTTTCAGTCTGGCATGCTCCTCCGGAGACCGGAAGAGCAAAAGCCCCATGGGGCTTTTGCCGTATGGATGTACAAGCGGGTCACCGCTTGCGGACTTTATTATATTACATCTTCCACATAAATGCAAGTTATTTTTTCTTTACGCCTCGCCCACTTTACCCAACGGGAGTGGTCTCCCGGCGGAATTTTTCCAGGTAGGCGTCCTGGAGCATCTTCAGCCGCTGGGGGTCCTTCCCGCCCACGGGAATACGGTCGATGGACTCCACCCGCATGCACAGGGCGCTGGAGCTGGTGACGATAACTTCGTCGGCGTTCATCAGCTCCACCATGGAGAAGGGCTCCTCCGCCACCGGGACGCCGTGCTCCCCGGCCAGGGCCAGCAGGTGCTTGCGGGTGACGCCGGGCAGAATCAGCTCATCAGTGGGGGCGGTGCGCAGCACCCCGTCCTTCAGGATGGAGATGTTGCTGTGAGCGCACTCGGTGACCCGGCTGCCCCGGTGGAGCACCGCCTCGTCGCAGCCGGCCTCCAGGGCCCGCTGATTGGCCAGCACGCTGGGGATCAGGTTCAGAGTTTTGATGTTGCACAGCTTGAAGCGGTTGTCCTCCAAGGAAATGAGCTTATAGGGCACATCCATGGACTTCATGGTGTGGGGCTTGACAAAGACCATCAGGGAAGGCTCCACATCCTTGGGGAACACATGGTTTCGGGGGCTGTTTCCCCGGGTAATCTGCCAGTAGAGGAAGTGGACCGGGTTATCCTCCGCCGCATCAATGACCTTCTGCAGCTCCGCCTTCACCTGCTCCCGGCCCATTTTGAAGGGAATCTCCAGCAGCCGCAGGCTGTTGTACATCCGGTCCAGGTGGTCCTCAATGGCGAAGGGAATCCGGTTGGCCACGCAGGTGGCCTCATAGATGCCGTCGCCGAAATAGAGGGCCCGATCCCCCATGGACACCTTCATCTCCTCCAGAGGGCCCATCTCGCCGTTATAGTATCCGACATTTTTCCACATAATAATACCTCCATTTTTGCGATATATTTTCAATAAATCCGATCTTTTTTATCGCCGTAAAGCCGATATGCTTTCCATGCCGCCCAGGCGCACAGCGAGCCGATGACCGCCCCTGTCAGCACATCGGTGGGGTAGTGGACCCCCACATACAGCCGGGACAGCCCCATCAGCACCGCCGCCGCGGCAGCGGCAATCTGCCCCCACCTCCAGGGTAGAGCCCGGACCCAGGACAGCCCGGCGGCGAAGGCCGCGCAGGTGTGGCCCGAGGGGAAGGAGTTGGGGTCCTTTTCGCTCACCAGGGGCACAATGGGCCAGTCCAGCCAGGGCCTGGGACGGGAAATCAGGGGCTTGATGGTAAGGTTGGTCACGATCAGCCCCAAAACCATGGCCCCCAGGGCCAGCGCCCCCGCCTTTCGGGCAGGCTTCCAGAACAGCATGGCAAGGGACAGGGCGATCCACAGCAGCCCCGCGTCTCCCAGCTTGGTGTAGAATGACACGATTGGGTCCAGCCAGGCCATATGCAGGCCCTGGATTGCCACCAGCAGTTTCCCGTCCAGTTGGAGTATCGTATCCAGCATCTTGCCCTCCTTTTTGTGTTATGTAAACTTCCGCTTGACGGACCGGGCCGACATGACTATAATAGGAGAAAACCCTCGGCAAGTCAACCTTGATTTCCAGATTTGGGAGGTTCCCCTTTTGAAGCAAATCCTCTGTATGGCCAGCGAGCCCTGGTCCTCTTCCATGCCTGGCCGGACACAGCAGCTGGTTTCCCGGCTGCGGGACGCCCAGGTCCTGTACTTCTCCCCCGCCCGCTCCCCCAAGGACCGGGCCTTCCGCCAGAGGGGACGGCAGGTGCGCCCCAATGTGACGGTCTGCACCCTGCCCCCCATCCCCTTCCCCATCTCAGAGCGGCGCCGGCTCCTGTTCAGGCTGGCCTGGAACCACGTAAGCCAGTTCATTCAGGATATCGCCGCACGGAAGGACTTTTCCGAACCGCTGCTGTGGACCACCCACCCCCGCCACATCCACCTGCTGGACCGGCTGGAATTCGGCGCGCTGGTCTACGACTGCGACAAGGCCTGGGACGGACTGCCTCCCCACTGGGAGGGGAGCCTGGCCCAGGCGGCCGACGTGGTCTTTGCCGCCTCCCCTCAGCTGGCCGACCGGCTGTCCCCTTGCAGCTCCAACATCGCCTTGCTGCCCAACGGCATCAACCTCCCCCTGTTCCAGCCCTCTGCTACCCGGACGGACCCCCTCCCCGGCGTGACCGCCCCCATCTTCGGCTGGTGCGGCGCTCTCCGGGCGGGGCTGGACCTGTCCCCGGTGCTTCTGGCCGCTCAGGCCCGGCCCGACTGGGGCTTTCTCCTGCTGGGTCCGGTAGAAAGTGAAAATCCTTTTCTCCACAGGCTGAACAAGCTGTCCAACGTCTTTCTGCCCGGCGCCAGACCGGCCTCCGAGGTGCCCGACTGGCTGTACCGCTGCGATGTGCTGCTGGACCTGCTCCGGGAGGACCGGCCCTATGACGATGTGGTCTCCCCCCGGCTCTACGAGTATCTGGCCACCGGAAAGCCGGTGGTCACCATGCTGTGGCCCGGCCAGGTGGAGCAGTTCCCCGATGTGGTCTATAACGCCCACGACCCGGACGAGTTTATTACCCTCTGCGGCCACGCCCTGGAGGAAGCCCCCGGCTTTTCCCACCGGCGGATGGACCGTGCCGCCGGGGCCGCGTGGCCGCGGCGCGTGGAGGAGGTGGAGCACATCCTCACCACCGCCGGACTTCTGTGACGCTACCTCCCACTTTTTTGACAGATTCCTCCCGCCTCTTGTACAAATATACGAAAATTCTTCTCCCTCTTGCCAAATCTCCAGTTTTCCTATAAAATGGGAGCCGATCCTAAAGAGGGGGGTCTTTGCTGTGTTTTGCTTCTCCTGCTTTCATATTCAGCTCTTTTATGGCCCCAATCTGTCCAAAATCACCCGTTTATCACCCGTCAGGCTGTCTGTACCCTCAGATGGCCTGAAACTTTTTTCAAAGGAGTGTTTATATGAAAAAAGTAGCCGTCATTATGGGCTCCGACAGCGACTGGCCCGTGGTTCAGGGAGCCTGTAAGCAGCTGGACGAGTTCGGCATCCCCTACGAGGCGCACATACTCTCGGCCCACCGCACGCCCGCGGCGGCAGCGGAATTCGCAAAAAACGCCCGGGCCAACGGCTTCGGCGTGCTCATCTGCGCCGCCGGCATGGCCGCCCATCTGGCCGGGGCCTTCGCCGGCAACTCCACCCTCCCTGTCATCGGCATCCCCATGAAAGGCGGGGCCATGGACGGGCTGGACGCCCTGCTGGCCACCGTTCAGATGCCCAGCGGCATCCCGGTGGCCACCGTGGCCATCAACGGGGCAAAAAACGCCGCCGTGCTGGCCGCCCAGATTCTGGCGGTGTCCGATGATGAATTGGCCGCCAGGCTGGACGCGGCCCGGGAAAAGATGGCCGATCAGATCGCGGAGAAAGAGGCCAGACTTCAGGCCGAGCTGAAAGGCTGACATCAAATTTGAATCAAAAAATTATTTTGGAGGAATTTATCATGGAAAACAAACTGGTTTATACCGGCAAGACCAAGAATGTCTACGCGCTGGACAACGGCAACTACCTGCTCAAGTTCAAGGACGACTGCACCGGAAAGGACGGCGTGTTCGATCCCGGCGAGAACTCCGTGGGCCTGACCATCGAGGGTGTGGGCGACGTCAACTTGCGCATGTCCATCTACTTCTTCGAGAAGATCAACGCCGCCGGCATCCGCACCCACTTCGTCTCCGCCGACCTGGCCAACACCACCATGGAGGTGCTACCCGCCAAGGTCTTTGGCCACGGTCTGGAGGTCATCTGCCGCCACAAGGCGGTGGGCTCCTTTATCCGCCGGTACGGCGAGTATATTGAGGAGGGCGCCGACCTGCCCGCCTATGTGGAGACCACGTTCAAAAACGACGACAAGGGCGATCCCCTGGTGACCAAGGACGCCCTGGTCGCTCTGGGCGTGATGACCGAGGCGCAGTACGACGACATCAAGGATATGACCCAGAAAATCACCAAAATCGTGGCCGACGACCTGAAAGCCAAAGGTCTGGTGCTCTACGATATCAAGTTTGAGTACGGCTACGACCCTGACGGCAAGGTGATGCTCATTGACGAGATCGCCTCCGGCAATATGCGGGTATATCAGGACGGGAAGTACATCGACCCCATGACCCTGTCTAAGCTTTTCTTCGCATAACTTTAAGGAGGACAAGCATACATGGGTGGCTTTTTCGGGGCCGTCTCCACGCAGGACGTTTCCCTTGATATCTTTTTCGGGGTGGACTACCACTCCCATCTGGGCACCCGCCGGGGCGGCATGATTATCCATGACGCCAAGGACGGCTTCCAGCGCCAGATTCACTCCATTGAAAACACCCCCTTCCGCACCAAGTTTGAGAAGGACCTGTCCAATTTCCACGGCCGCTCCGGCATCGGCTGCATCAGCGACACCGATCCCCAGCCTCTGCTGGTGCGGTCCCATCTGGGGCTGTACGCCATCACCACCGTGGGCATCATCAACAACGCCGAGGAACTGG
>ERZ779622.226-NODE-226-length-37722-cov-39.673560_pt1 | contig 37722 bp, 30 predicted proteins | sample MGYA00514188_ERZ779622 | MGnify/ENA primary metagenome ERZ779622 (study PRJEB29562, sample SAMEA4376702) | mouse gut metagenome | isolation source: Cecum | study: EMG produced TPA metagenomics assembly of the A DSS colitis mouse model was used to assess the... | reverse complement strand
TTCTCAACCTTCTTTCTTGGAATTCCCTATATTTGAATTATACAGGAAGCTCCTTCTTTCTTTTCAGGATAGGATATCACGCTTTCCTTACATATACCTTGTGGGAGTCTTGCGTTTACCTTACGTTTTCAATCTGTGAAAATTCGGTTCCTTAGTGCCGTAAACCGTCGGCCCGGCATCTATTTTACCACATCAAACCCCCGTTGCAAACTCATAATAATTGATTACATTGTCGTCCTCCGTGTCTTTTAAAAGCTCAGAAAGCACGTCGGCGTGGAATGCATGACGAATGGGTAAATGGGCGCACATCCCATAATATAGGAACCAAGGGACGTCCCTATACCATCTGCCTGCTTCTGGTACAATATCTTTTGTTATCACCCTATTTGGAGCTGTGCCTTAATCGCTCTCACCGTAGAGCGGTACACCGCATAAATCACCCCGCCAATCGCCGCAATAATGCACAGGCATACACCCAGAGCCATCCATTCCGTCTCTACCATCCTGCCGTCGTTGGCGTACAGGATCATGGAAAACAGCAAAAACATTGCCGTCGTACCGACCAGAGAAGGCACCTTAAAGACATTGCCGCACTGGCTGCGCACTTCCCTGTCCAGAAAGGCGGGCGACGCCCCCAGCTTTTTCAGATCGTCAAAGATGTAGCGGTTGTTCAGCACGATGCTCTGACAGCGGGTATAGCACACCACCAGCGCCGTGATCATGCACACGATGAAAATAAAGAGGAACATCATAAACATCACCGCCATACTGCGCAGATAATCATTCTGACTCAAGATCCGAAAACTCGGCATGTAAGCCCAAAAGCTTCTGAACATAAAGGAGTCCGACATTTCATAACGGATCGTCGTCATATCATCCGTGTCGCCCCAATATTCTTTTCCCTCCTCGTTTTTCCTGATTTTCTGTACCCGGTCATAGTAGGAAGGGCGCTCGCAGGATTCATCAAAGGACGACACGAAGAGACGAAAAAAGGCATTGGCAAAGAGATAGGAGTCCTTTCCGTCCACATTAAATGCCGTGTAGCGACCTCTCCACTCATCCGTCAGTCCCTCCGACATTTCGGCATAATCCGCATTGTCAACAACACAGCACGGAGTCTCCTCCACGAGAAGGTCATAGTGCAGGTATCCCGCGAACTGCGTGGCAAACTGCCTGCGAGTCACCATATTGGTAAACTCCTTCGCCGACTCGTTGGTAGCCAGAGCGGTTTCTTCCTGATTGGTCAGGTTGAAATAGGTTCCCGGCTGCACATCAACCACCTGCCCGGTAAGCTCACGGTAGGCATCCTCGGAAAGCACCCTCGCCTCGCACATCATCGGCACATATTCGATATGGTAGTGCCGTCCGTCCTCCTCTTCCACCTGCGTCCTTTCGCCGATTCCCAGAGTCACATAATCGCATCCGCTCCAGTCCTTGAAGGTCAGCCCGTATTCCCTGCCAAGGGCTTCCACATCCTCCCGGCACGGCACGTTTTGATCCGCCCGGTCGTGATAAAAATAGTCAAACGGCGCCGACGCGTAACGAACCATCGACGAAATACCGTTTGTCGGCAGATAGAAAATAGCGAAGCATCCCCCCGCAATCAGCAGCGTTACCACCAACAGATTATTGACGGTCTGTTTCCCCTGAAACTTCATCATGCTTCGGGAAATGATATTTTTATAGGGTTTCTTCTTATGGCTCCTCCAGCCGTGCACCACCGTGTGCAGCATAACCATATAAAGCCCCACAAACACGGGCGCGTATAATACGCCCAGCCAATCCGGCGGATAAGCCAGAAACCACACATGCCACATCGTCGGCGCTTCAAATCCTATCACCGCACCGATCAAAAGCACCAGAAAGCCCACCGGTCCACACCATCTGCCAAGCTCTTTTACCGGCTCGTTGATATGCTCCTCCCGGATCACCTCCATGATGTTCGTTTTCTTCAAGTACCGCCACGCCGTCAGACAGGCAAATCCCACCACCAGAACCAAAAACAGCAGGGAGATAAACAGGCATCTGAAATCAAATGTGAGAACCATCTCCGAGCTGTCCACCAGAAGCAGCCTGAACGCGTGCCAGATCACCCACACAAAGGGAAAGCCTGCTGCCGTTCCCAAGACAGCGGACACCCCGCTCAAAAGAATGACCTCCCGGTATAACCCCGGCGCAAGACGCTTCCTCGAAGCGCCCAGAGCCATCAGAACGCCGAGCTGCCTCGACTTATGCCGGAAAAACAACCCAAGCGCATAGATCGTAAAAACCACGCACCCCAACAGCGTCATCACAAAGATCATGTGCATTTGTTTCCGGCTGTCGCCGCCCTCCGGGAATACCTTCTGCACCGTGGGCGAGAGCATCAGCGCGGAGTACGCCGAAATAATCATCAGCGCCATAAAATTGCAGAACAGATAAAGCCGCGACTGCTTCCTGTCCGCCTTCTGCAGCTTCCGTTCCATCTGTCTCATATTTATTGTCTGACTCATCTCATCACCCCCTACTCACTCATTTGCTTGATCGCATCCAGAAGCTGATCCTGAAATACACTGCGGTCTTCCCATTTCTCCATCTGGCGGTAAATCGTCCCGTCCTTTAACAGAATCACCCGGTCACAGAAAGATGCCGCAAAGCTGTCGTGCGTCACCATAAAAATGGTGGCATTCATTTTCTGTTTCGCGTTGATAAACGTCTCGATCACCGCCCGGCTGGACTTGGAATCCAGATTCCCGGTGGGCTCGTCGGCAAGAATGATCAGCGGATTGTTGATCAGACTCCGCGCCACCGCCGCCCGCTGTTTCTCGCCGCCGGAAATTTCCGCCGGGTATTTATTTAAGATGTGCCCGATCCCGAACATTGCCGCAAGCTGGTCCGCCAGCTTCTCCGCTTCCCCCGGTACCTCTCCCTGCACAATGCGCGGCACCAGAATATTCTCCCGGATGGTCAGCCCGTCTAAGAGCATAAAATCCTGAAACACAAACCCGATCTTCGTATTTCTGACCCTTGCCAGCTCCTCCTCGTTCATGCCCGCAAGCTCCACGCCGCCCAACTTGATATTCCCCTTATCAAAGGGAATATAGCAGGAGATACAGTTTAACAGCGTCGTCTTGCCGGAGCCCGAGGGACCCATGACCGCCACAAACTCCCCCTGCGCCACATGAAAATCAATTCCTTTCAGCACTTCATATTTGTTTTTCCCCGCCTCATAAGATTTGAAGAGTTCTTTTACATACAGCATATCCGTTTCCTCCTTCTACTGCCGGAATGAAAGACAGCCTTCTCCCTCCCGACCATCATCTGCCGCGTTTTTACCGCAAATTGACCATACCACAAATACGCCGCCTGCAAAAAACAGTTGTCATTTCTGACCGTCCGCCTGTAAAGTTTGGAGGAAAACTGCTGGAAATGTAAAGTTTAGACGTCTGAAATGTAAAGTTTGGAAGCGCTGAGTGAAACCGCTATCAAAGAAATGTGGTATACTCAACATAGAGTCATATAATTTTTGAAAGGAATTTTTTTATGCTGCGAATCGCAATCTGTGATGACGAGACAGACGCAAGGGACGCCCTGCGTTTCCAATTAGAAAAAATACTGATCGAGGATGCTGAGGAGATCGTCTACGAATTTTCCTCGGGCACAAACGCCGCCTCATGGCTTGCAAACCATCCGGGCGAGATCGACCTTCTCTTTCTGGACGTGGAAATGAAGGGTTTAAACGGCATGGAAACCGCGGAAAAGATCAGAACCTTTGACGAACAGATTCTCATCGTCTTTGTGACCGGGTATTCCGATTATGTCTTTGACGGCTATCTTGTCGGCGCGCTGGATTATCTGATGAAGCCTGTCACGGAAGAAAAACTGCGGCAGTTGTTCGGGCGGATACGCGCCCGGTACGCACAGGAGGAGTCCAGCACTTTCACACTGAAAAACATGGACGGCACATGGCGTTTCCGGCTCTGTGACATTCTCTTTTTTTATTCCGACAGACGGAAAGTCATGCTGGTGACCGCCAAAGGCGAGTATTCTTTCTATGCCAGACTGGATGAGATCGAGCATCAGCTCTCTCCCTATTTCGTGCGGATTCACCAGCGTTATCTGATCAATCCCTCCCGTGTGGATTATCTCGGCAGCGAGTCCGTCACCATAAACGGACGGGAACTTCCCTGCAGCAGACGATACCGGGAAACCGCCCTTACCAAAATCGCCCGTTCCATAGGGTGAAAAGAAGTTCTAGCCGCTCACAGCAATGGCTGTTTCGCAAAGTCAGCAAAGCTGACTTGGAAGTTCCAGATTTGCTTCGCGAATCACTTTCACTCGGGAGAATGCCAAAAATGCGGGCACTCTCCACATTGATTTGAGAAGGAGGTTAACGTGAAAACCTTAATTAAAGCCCTGCATTTTGCCGCCATCTTACTTTCCGGGTGGCTCGTCATGCGTTCCATGTCACACCTAATCAGAATTTCCGAAAAAAGGTTGAGACGCTTTCTGCTGTTTTTCGGCTGTTCTATACTTGCCTCCATGATCATTTTTATCGGAGATTCCTTTAATATTCTGGCAACTACTCCGGTCTTTCTGGCAATCGTCCTGCTTACATGTGAAGGCTCCATCTGGCAGCGAATTACCATCGCGCTGATGTTTTCAAACACGATCTTTTCTTTTAGCGCTTTGCGGGATAATTATATCCACGATCTTCTGTTTCCGCCGGAGCTGTACGGGGTCACCGTATTCATCTCTGGAGACAGCCCTATCATCGATCTCTTTTCAGAGGTGTCGGCCCAACACGGTTACAGCGTTTCCAGCCTGACCACGCTGCCCTTTGCACTCGTTTTGTACCTCTGCGCCAAGAAATTTGCACCTGATAAAGATTATACCCTTTCAGACAGTATGTGGCGATTACTGTTTCTCCTCACTATAACCCCTTTGGGTATTGTATTGGCTGTCGTCACCCTGTTTCGTTCCGGCAACTTTTACATTGACATTTTCGTCCACAGGGAATATGGCGTATTGCTTCTGATCTCCCTGTTCGCCATCCTCAGTCTGCTCTGGTGCGTCACGGTTCTGGCAAAACAGCGGAAACTGGAACAGCAAAATATGTTTGCGGAGACTAACCGCAAGTACTACGAGGCTATGGAGCAGCAGCACTTTGAAGTGAGACGGTTAAAGCACGATCTGGCAAACCACATCCAGGTTCTGTCCGCCCTGTCCGAAGAAAAAAGGGCTGCCTACGCCGAAGAACTTTCCGGCAATGCCGCGTTTTCCCATTCTCTGTCCTACTGCGGCGACTCCACCGTCAACGCCGTGCTGACGGTTAAAAAAAGCGTGATGGAACGCTGTCACATACAGGTGAACATGGAGATAGAAATTCCCGCACAGCTTCCCTACGACAAGACCGATCTCTGCGCCCTGTACGCCAACGCGCTGGATAACGCCACTGAAGCGTGCATGAAGCTGGAGGAACCGCAGCGGGAAATTTGCGTAAAAAGCAAAGCGGGAAAAGGGATTTTCTGTCTGGAAGTCAGCAATCCGGATCCCGACGCAGGAAAGAGCGGCTCCGTAAATCAAACAAAAAAGCGAGCCGGTTCCTTATCTGAAAAGAGATCGAAACACAGCCCGCTGCTGCCCACTTCCAAGCCCGATAAACCAAATCATGGTTTCGGTCTGCAAAGTATACAGGAGATTGTAAAACGGTATCATGGCAGACTGGAAGTCAAAACCGAAAGCGGAATGTTTGACGTGTTTTTATATCTTCCGCTGCCGGAATATCCTATGAAAAGCTGATTCTGATTCACTGCCGCGACGAATACCCGCATAAATTGTCCCGGAAATATTATGCCACACAGAAAAAATCGCCCCGGGCAGAGTGGCCAGCGGGTTGGCGGCAAAATTAGCTGTGGCAAGAGAGATCGCCAGTCCGCTGTTCTGCATACCGACTTCGATACCTATAGCGGTCACTTTTTTCTCTTCCAGTTTCAGAAGCTTTGCCACTCCCGTCCCCAGACACAGTCCAACCACATTATGTATCGCCACAACCGCCATAACCAATGCGCCGCAGGAAACAATTTTCTCCGCATTACTTCCCACAATGCCGGAAATAATCATTACAATAGCAACCACCGATATCAGCGGAAGCAAATCCCTAAGTGCATCAATCTGCTTAGGAAATATTCGATAAATCAGAATCCCCAGAAGTACGGGAACGAGCACGACCTTAATTACAGACATCATCATTGTGAGCAGCGACACCTCCACCCATGAACCTGCCAGCAGATAAACCAGCACCGGTGTACATACAGGAGCCAGTATTGTTGACACAATCGTCATGCCTACAGACAAAGGCACGTCACCACCGGCCACATAAGTAATCACATTGCTCGCCGTACCACCCGGGCAGCACCCCACCAGAATCACACCAAGGGCCAGATCCGCGGACAGACCGAATGCCTTTGCCAGCACATACGCCGTTAGCGGCATCACCGTATACTGCAGGACAAATCCGACACACAGCTCCTTAGGCCTTGTGAAGACAATCCTAAAATCCTGCGTCTTGATTGTCAGCCCCATTCCAAACATGGCGGCCCCTAAAAACAGTGTAGTGTAGTTCGTCGCCCATGAAAATCCATTCGGATAAAAGAACGCTGCCACAGAAAAGATTATAATTAATACTGCAATATTAGACGACATAAAGCTACATACTTTCTTGATCTGATTCATACCCATCCCCTCTCCTGTTTACAATTCTTCCTCCGCTCCCAGCCGACCATGCTTTTCATATCCGGCAACGGCTGTAATCTGATTCCTCTCGTCCACAAAAACTACCTTCGGCGGATTGTCTGCTATTTCCTCCGGCGTCATCTGCGCATAACACATAATGATAACCTTATCCCCTGTGGCAGCCATACGGGCTGCCGCTCCATTTAAGCAGATGGTTCCGCTTCCGGCCTCACCCGCAATCACATAGGTTTCAAATCTGGCGCCGTTATCCACATCTGCAATCTGCACCTTTTCGTACTCATAAATTCCCGCAGCTCTCATCAGCCTCTCATCAATCGTGATGCTGCCAACATAATTTAACTCTGCCTGCGTCACGGTGGCCCGGTGAATTTTACTTTTTAACATATTTAGAAGCATCTTTCTCTCCTTCCAGCGCAGTTCTATAATTCCGCAATAAAGTTGTCAATCAGTCTCGTTTTTCCTATATAAACCGCCATTGCAGTCAGCACTCTGCCCTCTGCCTTTGTAAGCGGCTCTATGCTATCCGCATCTACCATTTCCACATAGTCTATTTTAGCAAGCGGCTCCTCCTCTATGATTTTTCGCATTGCTCTTAAAACTGTATCGGTGTCCCTCTCCCCGTTTTTCAACATATCCTCCCCGATAAAAACCGCTCTCGAGAGAACCGTAGCCGCCTTTCTCTCCTCCTCATTTAAGTAGGTATTCCTAGAGCTTTTGGCAAGACCGTCCTCCTCACGTATGATGGGACATCCTACAATCTCAATATCCATATTCAAGTCACGTACCATCCTTCGGATCACCGCCATCTGCTGCGCGTCCTTCTGCCCGAAATACGCCCGATCCGGCCCCACAATATTGAACAGTTTACAGACCACCGTGCAGACGCCGCGAAAATGCGTAGGTCTGGTTTTGCCGCACAATCCCTCGCTGACCCTCTGCATTTCCACATAGGTAGAAAAGTCCGGCGCATACATTTCTCCCGGCTCCGGATGGAAAATCAAATCGGCTCCGGCCTCTTCACAAAGTCTTTTATCCGCTTCAATATCTCTCGGATAATCATCCAGATCCTCATTTACTCCAAACTGGATAGGATTGACAAAATCGCTGACCACCACCCTGTCATTTTCGGCCACAGCCCTGACAATCAGACTCTTATGCCCCTCATGGAGATATCCCATGGTCGGTACCAGCCCCACTGTCAGTCCCTGATGTCTCCACTCTTTTACCTGTTTCCTTACTACATCCACCATTCCTGTAATTTCCATAATCTTCTCCTCCTGACACTCATGCAAGCATGGCGCATATTCTGCAATCCTTCTGACTCTGCTTGGGACTGCGCATAAGCAGACTCAGGATGCTTCGCATCCTTCGTTCGCGTTGCTCGTCATAAGGCTTCCAGCATATGCCCCCATGCAAGCATGGCGCATATTCTGCAATCCTTCTGACTCTGCTTGGGACTGCGCATAAGCAGACTCAGGATGCTTCGCATCCTTCGTTCGCGTTGCTCGTCATAAGGCTTCCAGCATATGCCCCCATGCAAGCATGGCGCATATTCTGCAATCCTTCTGACTCTGCTTATGCGCGCAAAAAATCCGGGCAGAAACTGCCCGGACACACATACAAAGACCCTTATATCAAAATGTGCCGCCCATCGGTACAGCCATCTTCTATAAGAATTTCCTATACGCCCGCAAATGGGGCTGCCAAATTTCCATGTATATGCACTGGTACAGTTCCTTGGATACTGTCCGCTTAAATAATAGCACACACATTTTTAAAGCGCAATCTTTATTCTTGATCTTTTTCGCGTACACAATCTTCCTGCGGACATTCTACAGCTCGTTAATCGTCTCCGTAATCGCCATCTCCCGAACCCGTCTGGCGGGCGCGCGCACCGCCGCCACGCAGGAGAGTGCAACGATAATCGTAATGACCGTGAGCGGTTCAAAGGGCACCTTCCACGAACCGCCAAAATGCACAAAGACAATCCTCACCATAAACAGCCGATGGAGATACAGTCCGGCGATATAACCGATAACCAGACCGCAGACCGCATAGGTAACCGCCTCCGCTGCTATCATGCGGGTCATCTGTTCAACGCTCATCCCCACGGCGCGCATGACGCCGTACTGTTTCATTTTCGCGGATACGCTCATGGAAATATTATTCATAATGTTAAAGACCGTAATCAGAGCAATGATTGTCAGGAAACCGTAAGCCGCTATGCGGAATACCCAAAAGCCGGAATTGCTCGCCTGCTCGTCCTCGCGCCTGTCTATCAAATCATTTTCTCCCGCCATCGCCCGAATCGTCTCCACCGTCTTTTCCGACGCATCCTTTGCAAGATCAATCCCAAGCAGCTGATAATCCGACTCACCCGTGAGACGCATAAACGTCTCCTCCGTACAGACAATCGCCGGACGGCTCTCCGTCCCGATTCCCTCCGAGCACACGCAGGCAATAGTCAGCTCTGTATCACCTATCTTCACCATATCCCCGGTATTCAAACGACTGTCCATGTTAAAAATCGTCATCACATAGTCCGTATCGCCCGAGACCTGTTCCAGATCACCGCTGGCCACCGACCTTTCCGACCATTGGAACATCCAGTCGTCGTAGGAAATCAAATCGACACTTGCGGGAGACCCGTTAATCTCCGCAGGCGTTTCATAACATACGGCGCAGCCGAATGCCGTTTCCACGCCGGGCAAAACACTCATTTTCTCCTTCATTCCCCTGTCAAGGGAATTGGCGCTGTCCGCCGCCGCTATACTGATATCCGGACTCAAATCATTCTCCGAGGGCACGAACCTGTTGAACAAATCCAGTCCGGCGGAAAACACCAGAAACAGAGTAACCGTAAAGGCAAAGGATAACGACATCAGAATCAGATTCTTTTTCGCTGCCACAGCATGATGCATTCCCAACGCTTGTTCCACCTTAAAGATGCGGGTATTCACCGCATGAGCGACAGCCTTTCCCGTTTCCGCATTGCCCGATACCGCTGCCACGGGGGACACCGACGCCGCCCGTTTCGCGGGAGAATACGCCGCAAGCAGCACCGATATCACGCCCACCAGAACACCCGACACAATACCAATCATGCTGAATCGGTAACGAAAATCTTCAAACTCGCCGCCTACCTTGTATTGTAAGGTCACGGACAGCACAAACGTAAACGCCTCGCTGACAACCAGCCCGACAGGTATCGCCGTCTTACACCAATTCAGCGCTTCCAGCCGTACAAACCGCATCACCTGTTCCCTGCTTGCACCGATACAGCGCATCATCCCGAAAAACTTCGTCCGCTGCGCCACCGTGCTGTTTAAGCAGCTTGAAATCATCAGCACACCCGCTGTCAAAATCAGTACAAATACAATGGCGGCAAGTAAATAGAAACTCTGTATCGCCAGACTGCTGCTTGAGCCCGACACGCCCATCGTGACTATATTTTCCTCGATATCCCCGTCCGCCAGTCCATACTGCGCTGTCAAATCAGAGAGTGCGCTTTTGATATCCGTACCATCCGCGAAGCGGACATAATACGCCGTCTTTACCCCCATGTCAGAATCGTCGCCCGTTCTGTTTGCGGCGCAGATTCTGCGGAAGGCATCCACGCTTATATAAGCGCTCACATCCTCAAACTTGCTGTCATACTTTTCCCACTCGTCGGCACAGAACCCGCTCACCGTAAAGGAAAAATCACCCGCAGGCACATGGATAGTAACGTTGTCGCCTCCCTGCACGCCCAGCCTTTCCCTCGCGCCCGTATTCAGCATAATTTCCCCGTCATTTTGGGGAAATACGCCTTCCCTCTCGTATGCCCTGATATCGTCAATATAATTTTCTTCCGCGCCGTATAATATGACACGCGCGTCATTAATCATATACCCTTCATAAACATCCTCCCCGAGCGCATTACACCATGCAGCCGCAGACACGTCCTCCCTGTCCGCGATCTCCTGCGCCTGCGCCTCAGACAGACCGCTAATCACAATATGATGACTGCCGTGGTGGCGAATCATTCCCTCCGTCTGCCCCTCCGTGAATATTTCCGCGCAGGAAAAGACCGTTGTCACGAAAAACACCGCGAAGATAATGCAGAGCAGAATCAGACGGTTCTGTTTCCTGCGGGTTCTTGCCGAAATGGGAATCAAACTTAAGTAACTTTTCATCTCCCTGTTTTTCATACGCGGTCTCCTTTCCACTCCGATCCGCGCATAGCAGATGTCCCCCGGACATCATGCGCTCTTCCAAAATCCGTCAGCACGCCGTCCGACACTTCCAACACCCTGTCCGCCGTCTGGGCAATCATGCGGTTGTGAGTAATCATAATGATAGTCTGCTCATATTTTTGGGACGCCTCCCGGAGCAGCGCAATCACCTCACCGCTGTTCCGTGTGTCCAGATTTCCCGTCGGTTCGTCCGCCAGAATCAGGGACGGTCTCGTAATCAGCGCGCGCCCGATCGCCACCCTCTGCTGCTGCCCGCCGGAGAGCTGACCCGGCAGATGGTTACGGCGTTCTTTCAGATTGAGCACGGTAAGCAGCTCCTCCAGATAGTTCCTGTCCGGCTTCTGATAATCGAGCAGCAGCGGAAAAATGATATTCTGCTCTACCGTCAGTTCCGGAATCAGGTTAAATGCCTGAAAGATAAAGCCGATATTTCTGCGTCGGAAAATCGTAAAGCTTTTCTCTTTCATGGCAAAAATATCCCTGCCGTCAATCAGCACCTTGCCCGATGTTGGCGTGTCCAGCGCGCCGATCATATTGAGCAGCGTACTCTTGCCGGAGCCGGACTCCCCCACAACCGCCACGTACTCGCCCTTCGGAACGGAGAAACTGACGTTCTTAAGCGCCTGCACAGAAGCTTCACCGCTGCCGTAGGTCTTGCAGATTTTACTTACTTCTAACAAATCCATTCTAAGCACCTCTTTCTGATAGAATTAATACCATACAGAGAACGCCCGCTTTTGGCATTCTCTTGGAGATGATTTAGAATTTCTTAGGCAGCGTCTTTCGATGCCTAGGAAAATCTTCATCTCTTGTGAAAGAATAGCACTCAATTACTACCGCCACACTTCGCCAATATTACAATTTTGTAATAAATCGAGTGCTTACGCCCTCGATTCAGAGAATGCTTCGCATTCTCCGCCGTTGAGTTGTTCTGCCTTTTCGGCAACCGGGAACAGCAGCACAAAAGTTGTCCCCTCCCCCAGCCTGCTGTCCACCGAGACTGTGCCGCCGTGCACCTGTGCCACTGCTCTTACGAGCGGGAGTCCCAGACCGATTCCCTGTGTGTCCTGAGAATATCTGCTGCGATAAAACCGTTTGAAAATGTGATGCAGGTCCTCTGGATGGATGCCGCTTCCATTGTCCTTCACCGTTATGCGGACAGCAGACGGATTCCTCTCCCACGTCATCCATATACTGTCACCGCCCTCCGTGTGGTCAAGAGCATTTTTCACCAGATTGTCAAGCGCCTCCGAAATCCAGCTCCGATCGCACGAAAACAAAAGAGGATCGCTGCCCGACAGCACGATTTGTTTTTCCTCCTGCCCCACGCGGAATGCAAAATGTTTCTCCACCTCCGCCATGATCTCAGAAATGTTTTCCTGCCGTTTTTCAATTACCATCGTGCCCGCGTCAAATTTCGTGATCTTCAACAGATTCTGCACCAGTGTCTCGATCCGGTCCAGCTCCTGTTCCGACAGCCCGGCAAATTTCCGAATCGTCTCAAGACCGCCCGCCTCTGCCTCTGTCTGCATGATACCGTTATAAATATTTAATGCGGCAAGGGGCGTTTTCAACTGGTGAGAAATATCCGAAATCGTGTTCTTGAGGAACTCCCTCGACTGCCCTTCCTTCTGCGCCTGCGCGTTTAAAATCGCCGCCAGTGAATTGATTTCATGGAATAGCCGGTAAAGCTCTCCCTCCTCGTCACAGTCAATGCGGGCGTCTTTGTCACCGGAAATAAACGCCTGGATCTGTATAACCGCCTCCTCCATCTGCCTGTCCCGCTGCCTGAAATACCGATAACAGAACATAAGCACCGCCCCTCCCATAATCATGGCGCAGAGTGGCGCAGACAGCAATGACACTCGCGTCACATTTCTTGGTTCCACTCCCGCCATGATTCCTCTGGATTCCAGAACCAGAGGCAAAGCGGAAGCTAAAGCAGCCACTGACATGCATAACACAATCAGCAAAAACAACTTTTTTATATCACGATTTGCCAATACTCTCATCTTTGCTCCAATCCGAAATTTACTTTCCAAGAACTATTCCGCCTCATTCTGTACCGAAACTTCTTTCCGAAAATTGGTTCAGCCTTTCCCTTTCGTACTCCACTTATATCCCATCCCCCGGACGGTCACGATCTTTTCCGGCGCGCCGGGATCATCCTCTATCTTCATGCGCAGCCTGCGGATATACACCGCCAGCGTTTTATTCTCGATAAAATTCTCATCACAGTCCCACAACCCGGCAAGAATCTGCTCCGCCGTAAGCACTCTGTCCGGATTTTCCATAAACATCCGAAGCAGCTTATATTCCCCGGAAGTCAGTTCCAGCGTTTTCCCCTCTTTTCGCGCCTCCCCGCTCCGCATGTCAAGCGTAATGCCATTCATGGATATCTCTTCTCCCGCCTGCATAAAATTTTCGCTCCGCCTGAGCAGCGCATGGATCCTAGACAAAAAAACAGCAAGCTTAAAGGGCTTGGTTATGTAGTCGTCCGCACCGATATCCAGCCCCATAATCATATCCGTCTCCTCATCCGCCGCAGTCAGGAACATAATCGGTACCTTGGAAATCTGCCGCATTTTTTCGCACAGGGCAAAGCCCGTGCCGTCCGGCAGCGCCACATCCAGTATGACAAGATCATATTTCCCTTCCGCCCAGAGCACTTCTGCCTCCGCCGCCGTGCGGGCATTCTCCACCTCATAGCCCTCTTTTTTCATCGCATAAGTCAAGCCGCCGATCAGGCTCAGGTCGTCCTCCACAAAAAAGATACGCTTCATATTCTGTCCATTCCCTTCCTTCCCGAAATCAAATCTCATTTCTACATGATACTCGCCAAATGTGGTAAAAACAATCCCCTTCGTACCCGCATTTTATCTGATCAAATGCCGTATATAACCGCAAATGCCTGCATACACTCATATTAACGACAGAAAAGAGGAATCGCTATGTGTACGAGTATTGCCATGAATACCGAAGATTTTTACTTCGGACGCACAATGGATATCGAATATTCTTTTGGTGAAAACATAGTTTTTACACCCAGAAACTTTTCCCTGTCTTTCCGCAGGAACGATACCCTTCACAGACATTACGCCATGCTCGGAATGGCAAGCGTGAGGGACGGTTATCCCCTCTATGCGGAAGCGGTAAATGAGAGAGGACTATGTATCGCAGGTCTGAATTTTCCCGACAGTGCCTACTATCCCCCGAAGGAAGATCCCATTAAACAAAATGTGTCTCCCTTCGAGCTGATCCCGTGGCTGTGCGCCAAATGTGCCTCCGTCACAGACGTAAAACAGCTTCTTGCCGCCACGCATCTGGTCGATATTCCTTTTAGCGACTCGCTGCCGTCGGCGCCGCTGCATTGGCATATCGCAGACCGGCAATGCTCTATTGTGCTGGAATCTACGGGAAACGAACTGGAAATATATGACAACCCTGTCGGTGTGCTGACAAACAACCCCGGATTCAGCTTTCAGACCACAAACCTGTGCCAGTATATGAATCTGACCACAGCCTGTCCGCAAAACTGTTTCAGCAATATAAAAAGCCTCGTCCCATTCGGACAAGGCTTGGGCAGTTTCGGTCTGCCGGGTGATTATTCTCCCGCCTCGCGCTTTGTCAAGGCGGCCTATCTATCCATGAACTCCGTCTGTGAAAAGGATGAGATGAGCAGCGTCTCCCAATTACTCCACATTCTGGATTCCGTATCCATGATCCGCGGCAGTGTCGTAACCAAACAGGAGCTTTACGACACCACCACTTATGTCTGCTGCATGAATGCCACAAAAGGCAGATATTATTATAAAACCTACAGCAACTCCCAGCTTACCGCCGTTGATCTCCACCACGAAAATCTGGATGCGGATACGCTGAAAACTTATCCCTTAGCAACGGAGCCACAGATCGCATGGGCAAACTGACAGACCTCCGCCATCCCGCTTCCGCTCTGCAGACCAAAACTCATTGCACACCGCTTCACCAAAGCGAAATCACTCTGCATATCAACGTCTGCCGTTTCTCAGCCGGAAGGAACTGATCAGCTCCATCAGCATACCGGACTGGGACGACAGTTCCTCGCTGGCCGCCGCACACTCCTGACTGGTGGCGGAGTTGTTCTGAACCACAGCAGAAATCTGCTCGACACCGGTGGAAACCTGCTCCATAGCCACTGTCTGCTTCTCCACCGCATCCACAACCTGCTCCATCTTGACCGTCACATTTCCGGCCAGTTCGCCTGTTCGGTCCAGAGCCTCCGTCACTCTGTTCATAGCCTTTCCACCTTCCACGATCGTCGCGGCAGAGCTCTCTATCAGCTCTTTCGTCGCTTTTGCGGCTTCGTCCGATTTCGACGCAAGACTGCTGATCTCCTCAGCCACCACGGCAAACCCCCTGCCCGCGGCGCCGGCTCTAGCCGCCTCCACAGCCGCATTCAGCGAGAGAATATTGATCTGGAACGCAATATTTTCTATCGTCGCAATAATCGTGCTGATCTGCTTGGACTCCTCAGAAATACGGTTCATCGACACGCTCAGCTCTTTTACATTCTCTATACTGATGCCCAGCTGTGCGCCCGCCTGATTGACAAACTGCCCCGCCTCTGCCGCCGCATCGGAAGTCTCCCTTGCGCCCGCTGAAATATCTGCAATCGTAGTTGAAATTTCCGTGACGGCACTCGCCTGTTCGGTCGCTCCCTGCGCAAGCGTCTGTGCACTTGCAGATACCTGATCCGCCCCGTCAGACACGTGCGATGCGCTTGCCGCAAACTGCCCCATTGTCTGATTCAATGCGCCCAGAATGCTGTCCAGGGACTTTTTAATCGCCAGAAAGTCGCCCGTATAATTCTGCCGTGTCTCCTGCGTCAGATCACCCTTCGCAATAGCGCCCAGCACCTCCGAAATCTCACCTATGTAAGCGCGCAGACTGCCGATCGTCTCCTCAAATATCTCTCCCAGCAGTCCAATCTCATCGTTGGAACGCACACCGATCTGCACCTGCTTTCCGTCAGCCAGTCCCAGTTCGCCCTTCTCCAATCTCTCAGCCGCCTGCGTGATCTTTCCGAGCGGTCCGGACACCCTCTTTTTCAAATAGCCGGTCAGGAAAATAATGCAGGCAATGATCACTGCCACGCTGATCACTGTGGCATAATTGATAATTTTGGTAGTTTCCTGCTCCGCCTCCGCGATGGATATTCCCGCAAAGATCAAGCCGTTAACCTGTCCGTCCGCCCCCTTAGTAGGAACATAGGAACACAGATAGGTTTCATCCAAAATTTCCGCCTCGCCCACATACGACTGTCCCTGCTTCAATACAATGTCTACAAGGTCGGATGCCAATTGGGTTCCAACCACACGTTCCCCGTTCTTCGTCACTGTACTGTAAGCCCTTGTATCGCCCTCAAAAATGGTGAATTCACAGCCCTGACGCTTTTTTAAGCCGTCCAGCACCTCATTCAGATCGTCGCCCTCCGATACCCGGCTCAGTTCATATGCCAACAGATTCGTGCCGTTTGTACAAATCTTCTCCTGCATACTCCTGACCAGCGAATTGTACATACTAACGCAGATAGTTACTGCCAGCACAACGGAAATCGCCTGCATGATCACTACCACATTGCCGACTTTTTTCCCGATACGCTTCAGCTTTCTTCTGCCCCTTTTTCCCTCAACCGTCTGTTCTTTTCCCATACTGTTTTCTCCATTTTATAATAATATTGACTACGCTCTTCCTTATCAAGCCTGAATTGCATAGTCTGCATTTATTGTATCATAAGCGTAAGAAATTACAAACATGTTTTTTCAAATTACCCTCAAAATAGTAATCTCCCAGTTTTTTCCGACATTTCTTCCCAGTTACCGAATCCGTCCGTTACCAAAACTTTTCCATGCCGCATTACCGTTTCAACTCGACAATATATTCCGTCGTCCCTTCCTCAAACTGCTTCTTTCCGGTTACTGTAAAACCGTACCTCTCATAAAACCGTCTGGCGTCCGCATTTTTCTCGAGCACCCAGAGATACCTGCAGTTCTTTCCTATGGCAAACTGTATCAACTCGCCGCCGATCCCGCGGTTTTCAAAGAAATGGTCCACATACAACTCCTCTATCCTGTCCCCGGCAATGTGCAGCATGCCCTTGACAAACTCGTCGTCGTAAACCCAGACGCCTTCCAGTTTTTCCGGATTGTCAATATATGCCTTTGCAATGGGATAAACCTGTATTTCCCCGAAAGACACTTTATCGTTCTGAAAAATCTTTCTGTAGTTCATGCGTTTCGTAAACACCAGAATTTCAGCTATTCTGGAAGCATCCTCAACTGCCGCGCGACGTATCATAACCAGACTCCTCTTAACCCTTTTTCAAAATATAGTATCATGTCTGCGCAAGTATTCAGAATCATATCCACGAGACGCAGTTGGAAACCCACGAGGTAATCGCCGGTTCCGGCGTCTGCATCAATGACGGTGCCGCCATTCCTTATGTGCCCGGCGTGATGCCGAATGTATGGTGACTGGCGTGGGTATGGACCGGGTAGGCGCAGGTGGCATCCCGGTAGTAAATGTATTCCGTACCTCCGTTTTTTCGGCTGTAGATTATTTTGCCCTCCATAAAAGATGCGTCCCTTTCCTCCATCTGATGATGCACCTGCTCCAGTCCGTCAAACACATGTCGATATGGCGAATCGGATGCCCAGTTAAATTGCACAGACTATATGCGGTACCATATTTGGTGTCAATTTCTTTTGCGTCCAAATATCTGTCAATCATTATAACTGCTTAAAATACGCTTTCAACTCCGCTTTGCAGGCATCTTCGAGCTGTCTAATCTCACACCCGCGAATAGCGGCTTCCCTGCGAATAAAAAATAAAGTTTGCAGATAACACAAAGTAAAAAGATATAGAATTTGCTCCTCAAACGTAGTATTCTATATATCAGCAACCATGCGGTGCACCGACATTCGGATGCCCGCCGGAATATATACTGCAAGGAAGACATTCGATATGAGAGAAGCATTTCACATTATCAGCGACGGCTCCTGCGACCTGCCCACGGAACTTGTACAGGAGAAAAATATTACCGTCGTGCCCTTTTACGTTTCCTTTGATGATACACATTCTTATAAGGAAAAAGTGGACATTGCCGTCCGGGATTTCTATCAGATGATGGTAGACAAAAAAGGCGTATACCCTAAATCATCCATGCCCTCCATCGAGGATTACGAGGAGGCTTTTCTCCCTTTTGCGGAATCTGACACGCCCGTCATATGTATCTGCATCACCACGAAATTCAGCGGTTCCATGCAGTCCGCTCTCAACGCGAAAGAACTGATTCTGGAAAAATATCCGCAGGCTCAGATTACCGTGATCGACGCAACCATCAATACCGTTCTGCAGGGCCAGTATGTTCTGGAAGCAGCAGACTTGCGGGATCACGGCGTCAGCTACGAGGATACCATCGCGCGGCTCGAAGCCATCAAGAGCACCGGCAGGATTTTCTTCACCGTAGGAAATATGGAATACCTGAAACACGGCGGCCGAATCGGAAAAGTGGCGGCGCTTGCCGGAGGCGCGCTGGATATCCGCCCCATCATTACATTAAAACAGGGAGAAATCTTCCCCTCCGGGCTTGACCGGGGACGGAAACGCACCCTGAAAAAAGTGATGTCGCTCCTGCTGGAATACTTGCAGGACAGCCCTTTGGGCATCGAATGTTACAGCATTGCCGTCGGATACGGCTATGACCGTGAGGAGGGAATCGCCTTCCGCGATCAGGCACTTTCTATCCTGCACGAAAAGGGATATGCCATAGAGGAGATACCCATTTATCAGATCGGCGCAACCATCGCCGTGCACACGGGACCTTATCCGTTGGGGTTTGGCATTATTGAGAGAGGACAGACAACTGCAAAAGGAGCAACATTTTGAACACTTTCATCCGTGAAATGACCATAGAAGACATCAATCAGGTACGACAAATTTACATTTTGGGCTGGCAGGACGCTTTTCGTGGAATTGTCCCCCAGCCTTACCTTGACACCATGAATTTAGACGACTGGGCGCCGCCGTTAAACGGCGCCTATGTATTGACGGACGGAACAAACATTCTCGGCACATCTTCTATCGCCCCCGCAAGGGACAGCGCCTTTGAGGGCTGGGGTGAAATCATTTCCGTTTTTGTGCTTCCGCATCTGATCGGTCAGGGTTATGGTCATCAGTTGTTTGCTTTCGTCAAGGAAAAGCTTTTTGAACAACAATATACCAACATATATCTGACGGTTTTTGAGGATAACCACCGCGCCAGAAAATTCTATGAGAAACATGACTTTTTATGGAATGGCGAGCGCCTTACGATCAATGTGGGCGGAAAAGACTTAATAGAATTGCGGTATGTTTTCAGTAAAGAAACAAAAGGATAACTGCCCATATATCCCGACGACACCAAAACCTTAATTATTGATGTTTCTTCCTATATTCCTCCTTCACTTTATCAATCGTTTTCCCACCAATACCAAAATTTTTATCAGACACTTCTTTAATCGTAGTAACAAAAAACTCCTGGGGGACTTTCATAATCTCAGAGGACACCTCCGTTAAACGCTTGATTAATTCCTCCTTTTGTTCATCCGATAACGCACCGCTTTCCACTGTAATGTATGGCATAACTGTTTTCCTCACTTTCCGATTGTAATTTTCAGCCATCGAGACAATATTGTCTGCCACTATATTACCACAAATAAATACCCGTTTCCCCTAAAATTTATAATGACCGTTTCTATTGTTCATCAATCTTCATCGATATCCATAAATGATATAAGCTTCTTCCTGCATTTTCCCCGTTGCCAGCAGGCACAAATTCCAAAAGCTCGCCGTTGCTTTCCTTTCTACCAACTTTTATTGCCCCTATTCCATCAGCCCCTGTCTCTTCAACCTGGCCTTGATCGCGCCATTCGTCCGTCCATGTCCCCTCGCAATTTCTGCTATCTTCATGCCTGCCTCAAATTCTTCCGCCAGTCTCCGGTCTTCGTCTTCCGTCCATGCCTGCCCCGCATTAGCCTTCCTTTCTTCCTGCCTGTACGCTTCCTCCCCCTGCTCTATACTGAAAACCGCATCGGGATTGTCGGTCATAAACGCCCCGACCGCATCGAGAAACCTCTGCCCGTATTTATAAAATTTGTTTTCCCCTACACCGGAAACGTCCAGCATCTCCCGCTGATTTCCGGGTGCCTTGACACACATATCAACCAGCGTCTTGTCGCTGAATATAATATACGGCGGCAGCGCTTCCTCCCTCGCGATCTCAAGCCGCAGCGCACGAAGCTTTTCAAACAGTTCAAACCCCGCTGCCGTAAGGGAGTCTGTGCTCCTTTTACTTTTCGTCTTCCGTCTGCTCCCGCCAGCGTCTTCCCTGCGCTCCTCAAATGTCCGAATGATAACGCGGGCATTTTCTTCCCTTAATGCCCGAATGTCTCCCATTTGAAGAACGCTGTACTCTCCGTCTGTCTGAACAATATAGCCCACCTCCAGCATATGGGCAATCAGCCTGCGGATTTCCGCATCGCTCCTGTGGGCTAACGCTCCATAAGATCTGTAAGCCGTAGCACCCGTTTCCTTCAGTCTGGCACGATTGGCTCCTGCCAGCGTCCCGATCACCACGGCCTGCCCATATCTTCCTCTTGTCTCCGCAATACAGTTGATGACCCATTTTGCATCATCGGTCATATCAACCTCTGTGTATTCCCTGTGGCAGTTTCCGCAGTTGTCGCAGGGAGCGCCGGTCGTCTCGCCAAAATATTCCAAAATATAGTTTCTGAGGCACCCCGTCGTCTTGCAGTAGCCCTCCATGACATGCAGCCTGTGGATATCCCTTTGCCATACCAGCTCTATATCCGCATCCTCCATGCCCTCAAATTCCTTTCTGTCCAACAGGAACTTGTTGATCATCACATCCTGCGCCGCAAACAAAAGAATGCAGCGGGCATTTTCTCCGTCGCGCCCCGCGCGCCCTGCTTCCTGATAATAATTTTCCATACTCTGCGGCATATTATAGTGTATGACAAACCGCACATTCGATTTATCAATTCCCATGCCGAAGGCGTTAGTTGCCACGATGACAGGTCTTCTGTCATAGATAAAATCCTCTTGATTCTTCTTTCTTATCCCATTATCCAACCCGGCATGATAAGCAGTCACCGGAATGCCCCGGGAAGATAATTTTTCATATAAATTATCCACATTTTTTCTGGTCGCACAGTAAATAATACCGCTCTCGTCAGGGTGTTTATCCATATAATCCGTTACAAAGTCATCTTTTTTCTTTCCCGCGACATACTCCACACTGTAATACAGATTTTCCCTGTCAAATCCCGTCACAACTACCTTGGGATTCCTTAATCTCAGGATGCACTCGATATCCGTTTTTACTTCTTCCGTAGCAGTCGCCGTAAAGGCGCTGACAATCGGTCTTGTCGGCAGGCTTTCAATAAAATCAACGATTTTCAGATAACTCGGTCTGAAATCCTGCCCCCACTGGGAAATACAATGGGCTTCATCCACCGTCACCATTGAAATACTGCCATTTAACGCAAACCGCATGAATCCCGGGTTTTCCAAGCGTTCAGGCGCGACATAAATAATCTTATAAATGCCCTGCGCCGCCAGACTTAGGGCTTTCGATATCTGGTTTTCCGTCAGTGAGGAATTGATATATGCCGCGTGAATCCCCGCCGCATTCAAAGACTTCACCTGATCCTGCATCAGAGAAATCAGCGGCGAAATCACCACTGTGATACCTGGGAGTAGCAGCGCCGGCACTTGATAGCAAATAGACTTTCCGGCGCCCGTAGGCATGACTGCCAGCGCATCATTCCCCGATAAAACAGACGCAATGATATCTTCCTGTCCTTTTCTGAAAGTATCATATCCAAAATATGTTTTTAATATTTCTGCAGCATTCATATTAATCCTTCTCTACAACTTGCCATCTTGATCATGAAAAAACTTCAACCTCGACTGCTTCCTGTTCCAGTTTACAATTATGCTCCAACATATAATCAATCACATCCCTGTAATCTGTTTTCTCCATACCTTGTTCCACGCGCCCATCCAATTCCTCTTTCAACTGCATGAGACGCTTCCTGTCATTCCCCGTCAGCGGCTTTCTGTCCTCTTGATATCGCCGCAATGTCTCTACATCCATATAAAGCGGCCGGAAACGGATGCCCGTCTTTCTTTTCAAATGCTCCAGAATATAAAAGCCGCCCGCGTCGATATCCCCGAAATGACAATACTCTTTTTCCCGGTTTCTCTCATATAAATACAGGAGAAAATCCCGCTTTACCTGATTATGAAACCCGCCCAGATAAATCATGCAATCTTTCCCCGCCGGATAATCATGGAAACTCGTCAGATTCTCCACAGTTACCACACGCGCTCCAAGTACCGCAACATCCTGCAGCCCCTTCAGCGATTCTGTGGACAGCGCAATATCACCCTGCAGCAAAGACAAGTCTATCTTCTGGCCGCCCAGCATCAGCCTTACATTTCCTTTCAGCATCACATAAGTAGGCGTGTGGACAATGCCGCATTCCTCCAGCACGGCATCCTTCTCCTGAAATTCACCATACTGATACAACAACTGTGCAAGTTTGCCCGCCAGCTGTTCCATCCGCTTGGAATCGTGAAACACTTTTATGGAGAAATTCCTGATAAAAATCTCCTCCCGGTTCTCCAGCACAGCCTCCGCCGCCACAAGAAGCGCCCGGTACTCTTCCAAATTGTGGCTGTAATACTCCACATTCTGATTTTTCTCTATCCTGAGATACTGCGCTGTAATGTACCGCCGCAAAGGCTCAAAAAGCTCATCGCCCGCATTTCCGCCTTTCCCGGACTGCTCTCCCACATGCTCCACAAACAGTTTCTCAGACAGCTCCTCCCAGACGGCAAGCAGCATTTCCTGCTCCTGCCTTCTCGGCGTTCTCCCCAGATATGCATAACAGTCATCCAGCTTCTCCATATTCAGAACGACTTTTTTCAACACGCCGTTTCTCTCGCGCTCCACAGCTACGAGCGCGGACGCGCACAGCTCTTCCATGGATTCGTTCACCTGACAAAAGTAATCATACTCCGCATCATCCTGATATCTGGGAAAAAGTTTCCCGATCTGTACCGAAAAGCTTTGCTTCACCTGATTCCCGCCCTGAAAAGTCTTACTCTTTTCATAGGCATCCAAAAGCTGCTCCAAAACCTTCCTCTGCAATTGATTTGGTCCGTTCTGTCCGCCCATCACAAATCATACTCCTCCACAATGCTGCTCTGCCCCACCCGGATCGCGGTTAAAACGGTTCCTACCTTCTCTCCGATCACCTCTATTTTCGCGGGCGGAGTGGCAAGGATCACCTGCAGCCCCAAGCCGTTAAAAAAGTCCATCATAGACTGGATTCTCTCGTCGTCCATCTTGTCAAAGGCCTCATCCAGCAGCATGATCCGCACACTGTTCCCGTATCGGTAAAGCTGATAAAAGGACGCCGCAATGGCCACATAATAGGGCACCTGTGTCTCGCTTCCGCTCTTCTCCCCATAAATGTCCGAGAACCGCTGCACGGAACCGTCCCGCTTGTGAATCTCAATATCATAATCCAGATAAGAGCGGTAGTCTGTGTACTCCTCTACTATCTTCTGCCCGTTATCGTCCTTTGTCATCAGCTTTTCAAACAGGTCAGACATCTCCTCCCGATATTCCTCTTCAAAAGCGCTGGTCCAGAGGTTGATCCCCTCCTGATTGTTCTCGGAGGTTATCATTTTATAGAGTCCCTCTTTTCTCTTGTCAAACGTGATCTTGAACCGATAGCTGTCATCCCCGTAATAAATACTGTCGAGCGCCTTGTTCAGACTGCGGAATTCGTTCTTGGCGCCCTCAATATTTTCCTTCATCTTAGAGAGAAAATCGCTTCTGAAAATCTGCTCGCAGTCCTCCTTGGCAGCCATCAGTTTTTCCTCATAGCGGACAATCTCCACACCCTTAAGCTTCTGCAACGCCTCCCTGTAATCCGGGATACCCGTAAGTCCTGTCACAAAATCCGCCGCAAATTCCTGATTGAAGCGCATCTGCAGTCCATACAATCCCTCAGCACCGTTTAACAGCCTTTCTCTTTCATTTAAAAGCTGCTGCCCACGGGGCGCATAATTCTCCGCGATGGTTCCCGGCTGCTTACTCTTCCGGTTCTGGCGGTACTTTTCATCCGCTTCCCGGTAAGCAAGCCCTTCCTCGTCCGCCTTTCTCTCCAACGCCTCCCGTATCGCTTCATATTCCCGATTTTTTTCTTTTACCGCGTTTTGCCGTGACCCGATCTGCTCCTCCAGACGGACTATCTCTTTTTCCAAAGCTTTCTGCTGCTGTCGCTTGTCATGCCGCTCTTTTTCCTTGCCCTCCAACTTTATGTTCAGCTCAATCAATGTCGGATCACTCTCAGCCTCCTTTAAGTCAATTCTGGCCACCGTTAATTGATCCTGCAAATCCCGCAGCACTTCCGGCACATTAAGATATAGCCTAAGCACCTCAAGATTCACCTGTCTTCCGCTCTCCAGCACCGCATCATAAATACTTATCTGCTCCCTGAGGCTGCTTCGTTTCTGTACTTTCTCCTCAATCTGGCGTCTCACATTCCCGATCTGCACCCGGTATGCATTCTGTCCGATAAAAGGATTCTCGTAATCCCTAGGGTTCAAATGTCTGACCACATAGCCCTGATAGAGCATACAGTCCGGTGTCATGGCAATGGCGTGCTCCTCCAGTTCATGCACATCCGCGCACCGCTTCACCCGTCCTAAAATATAATCCGCGTATGCCTTGGCGTAGCGGTTCTCGCTTTTTACAACCGCGGCAAGCGAATCCTGATCCGGCTCATGTCCCGTTGGAATTTTGCGGGTATTGATAATACCTGCCGTGTGAATCTGTTTTCGGTTTCTGTCATAGACCTCCAGCGCCACAACATAATACTCGGGCTCCACCACCAGATAAAACTTCTGCGTGTTGAGATACCCCTCTATGGCATTATTCCACGTATGATCCGTAATCTCCAAAAGCTCCGACAAAAAATACACGGTGGAGCGGATTCCCCTGCGTGCAAATTCCTTTTCCACCAGTTCCTTCAGTTTTCTCGCGTACTCCGGATAGGGAAGCACTCTCTTTTCCAGATTTTTAAGGCGCCCCTGACATTCCTCAATCTCATCTGAGACGTGCTTCATTTCCGCTTTCAACAGGACGCCCTTTTCCTGCAGTTCGATCTGTTCCTTCCTCGCAAAAGTCTCCAGTCGCTCCACAATCTGCGCTTTTCCGCCGTCCGCTGCCGCCCCTCCGTCAGACTCTCCCGCCTTGCCAAGCAGTTCCGCCTCGCGGCGGGTAACCGGTCGGTATTCAAGCTTTGCCAGATCGTTCAGATAATTCATCAGACAGCGAACCTGAAATGCGAGTTTTTTATTGTCCTCGTTTTTGCCGTCAATATCCCGCTTCAACTCATCAATCCGTCTTTGTGCCTGCTCCCGCATACGATTGGAATGGTTAGATTCTTTGTCCACATTGATGGCAAGAATCTGGCTGTCCAGCGCTGTGATCTGCTTTTCCAGTTCTGTCGAGCTTTCCCTGTCGGATTCCAAAGCCTGTCCATTCAGGCGAATGCGCTTTTCCAGCTCCTCCATCTCCAATTTCGCCGCATCCCGCCTGGCAAGATCCAGCAGAATATCATTGACCAGAATGCTGTGATCTTTCTCCTCAATCTCCCCATATTTTCCAAGAATTTTCTCCAGCGCCTCCTGCTGCCTTCTGGAAACAGCCAGAATACTCTCCAGCTCGCTGAGCGTCTCAATATTCTCCCGTAGGGAAACCACATCCACCCGCGCCTCTGACAGTACAAATTTATTGATAAATTCTTTCACATGATCCATGGGCTTAAACGCCAATGACTTTGGAATAATATCGAAAAACTTGTCGTCCAGATTGCCAAGTCTGCGTTTAAACCGATCTCTTGCCGCATTTTTCTGATCGATATAGGTAATTTTCTTATTTTTGACACGGAACTCATCCGCAAGAGCGGCATGCCCGTCTGCCATGAAAGAGAGGTCCTCCAGCCGGCACTCCTCCATATACCAGCGGGTGACCACCTGACTCTCCTCATCAGCGGAGAGCATATGCACGCCGATCACAAAATAGCGGTCTCCCTTCTCCTCATAAAATTCCAGCGCCACATTGGCAGGCACCGCATCCTTTCTGAGATAAGTCTCCCCCACATTACCGATCTTACAGCGCACATAGCCCTTTAGATTACGGTTTCCCTTCTCATTCGCAGCCACATTAAATCTGCGCGTATTTGTTGTCAGCACCAACTGTATGGCATCCAGTATAGTAGACTTCCCGGCAGTATTTTCTCCGCTGATCAATGTTGATCCGTGAAAAGATATTCTCTCGTTTTCAAAATAGTGCCAGTTAATCAACTGCACCCGCGTCAAAATCTTCTTCTGATTCTCCATCCGTGCTTCCTCCTGCATACTCCCGTAACTTCTGCTCTGTCATCGCATAGTAAGCATTGATATCTTCCACGTCCACCGCCATGATAATCGACGGATAAATGACAATCCGCGCATCCGGCTGACTGACATCACTGTCCAGATTCTGAATCAAGTTATACTTGCGAAACAGGCTGATCATATGCCGCTCCGTACCCTTGTCCAGCATAGGCTTTGCCTTGATCTTAAGCATCGCATACTTTTCCCTGATTTCCTCCATGAGCGCCGTCACCTCCTCCGAGAACGTGCCCAGCTCCCTGCGTTTTTCCACATACAGAATACGCAGGATCAAAAGGAATACACTTTCATATTTCCCAAGCGGCAGACGCCCCGTGCCAAATTGATTCACGATGCCAATCACACCCTGATCCTCGTTGATCTTTAAGTCATATCCCAGCAAATCGAAAAATGGAAAAAATAATTCCCGGTTCTGCCTGACAAATACATATTCTTTTTTTGTGTCCTCCCGCTTCCGCAGCAGAAAGCACTGATTCAACAGTTTGTTAGCCGCCACACGAAACCTGTCCTTCTGCGCTGCGGACTCCATCAGTTCTTCAAACATAGTTTCACTCTACTTTCTCAGGATATCAAAATACGGCAGAGAATACCCCTGCATCTCCACTTGCCTTCCGCTTCTTTTGATTGTATAGTTGTTGGAACGATTGCCCGCATAGATACTGATATAGATAATGCGGATCAAATCTCTGCGGGATGCCACAGGCACTTCGGTAACCGGCAGCTCATCCCGGCCATCCAATAAATTCACCACATACTCGTTGATATTTTTTCTGGAAAATCGGCTGCGGTTCTTCATTCTCAAAGCCTCTTTGTATAGCTGCCGCTCCTCCTCGCTCATCCCTGCATCATCAGAAAATTTGCTGACTGTTCCGAGTTTTTTGGTGACAGGTATGGTCTGAAGGGATTCCGGCGAAACATAACTCTGTGGATACAGGGAAAACAGGGTCTCCAAATCCGGCTGTATCTCGTCATTTAACTCTCTTACATACATGTCCAGAATTTTGGAGAGCTTTCCCTCCAGATTGTTGCCCGTAGCCAAAAGAAATCTCGCCCGCATCACCGCACTTCGCATGTAACGGGCATGTTTTCGGTCAATCTCCTCAATAATATCATCCAGCCGGTAAAAAGAAGACTTGATATCAATCAATATGCCAATCACCTGATCATATGCCTGATCCGAATCCTCTGTCTCCTCCACCTCCATGTATCCGGCTACCGCGCGCTCCATAATTTCCGGGCTCTCCATCATCCGCTCAATCCGTTCAATAATCGCCGTTCTGAAATAGGAAATATTTTCACTTGTTTTCATTCTCAGATACGCCTTTGATCCAATATTCTGATGATAGTCAAAAAAATGATCCAGTATCTCATCCGCGCCCATATCATTGGTCTGCCTGTCCATATGGCGCTTGATGCTGGCGTTTAGTTTCTTCAGTTCAGACAGCAGACGCTCCGTATTTTCAAGCACGCCCTTAATAATCAACTCATACGGCTTCGTGTACAGTTCCTCATTCTGCAGACTCGCATGGATCTGGGAAATGATTCCCTGATACTCCGCCTCCTCATCCCTGATCACACGGTTCATGCTCTCGATAACGGGAATGGCATATTCGCATAACACCACATTGATCTGATGATTCACTTCCTGCTCATACTCAATCCAGCCACATCGTTTCAACATGGCAATAACGCCATTTGCCTTCTCCCGCGCATCAGACACAAAAGTCTCATCATCAAAGCTCATCTCCACATCATCGACCTCAAAATAATCCGCCAGCTCCTTAACCACAATCTCACGCCCCACACCATAGGAGATTTCCGGCTTGAAGGCATTGAAAAGCCGCATGATACAATCCGCATATTCCTGCCGGTATTTACTTGTAAGCGGCTTAAAGAAATCCGCTGGAAGAATATCGAATAGGCGTTTCATGCGATACTATACCCCTTTCCGCGCCCCGCTTTCACTCTAAAAATCATGTCACGTCCCCATTGTAACTTAAATCCTAATGAAAAACACCGTATTTCACGCTATATTCCACACTCAACGGTAATCCGGCTCCCGTCCTTTGCCTTTTTGACCTTGATCTGCTGTGGAATGTTCTCCATAAGCTCCTCCCTGTGGCTGATGATTCCCACCAGCTTGTTGCTTCCTGTCAGGTTCACCAGAATTTCCATCGCACTGTCTATGGATTTCCGGTCTAAAGTGCCAAAGCCTTCATCTACAAAGAGCGCGTCCATCTGTATGCCGCCAAGATTGGACGACACGGTATCCGACAGTCCCAGAGCGAGACTCAATGAAGCCTTAAAACTTTCCCCTCCGGAAAGATTGCCCACAGGTCTTCTGTGTCCCGTATAATTGTCCAGCACTTCAAGGTCAAGGAAATTATTGCTCCGCCTGCCAAGAGAATCCTCCTGCCGGTACAACTCATACTGCCCGTCGCTCATCGGCAGCAGCCGTCTGTTTGCCGCAGCGATAATCCCGTCAAATCCCGCCGCCTGTATGTACTGTTCCAGCGTAATTTTTCCGTTTCCGGTTGTGCCTTTGACCAGATTGTAAAGCCGCTGGCAGATCGCATTCTCTTTCTGCGCTTCTTCCAGTTCTCCTCTCCTGTCAAGAATCCTCTTTTGCTTCTCTTCATTCGCAGCTATCCTGTTTTCGTTATTGTTACATTTCTTCCTGATCAAATCCACTTCTGCACTCTGCCCGTCGCATACAGCCTTTAGTCCTTCGATATCTATCTTCTTTTTCCCTTCTGCATCCACTCTGGCATCTGACAGCTGTTTTTCATTCGCCGCAGCAGCCTGATGATATTCGGCAAGCACCTTATCCGACGATGCAATATCTTCTTCCTTCACAACGTACGTCAGCATCTCCTCTACAAAAGAAAATCCGTTTGCGCAGACTTCCTGATCGAGTTTCTTCCTGAAAGCTTCTTCATCATTTTCCTGCTGTTCCAGACTGCCCTTCCACGTCTTTAGCTCCGACGTGACGGCGGCAACATGGTTATCGGCTTTTTTCTTTTCCTCCTCTGCTTTCGCGATATCCTCTAATATCCTGTTTTTCTTCGTCTCCGCCTGTTTTCTCTTTTTCTTAGCCGTTTCCCAGTCCGAAAAACACAAATTCTCAAGAGTCTTTAATATGGTCTTTGTTTCCGTCAGCTCCCGATTCACCCTCTGCCTGTTTTCATCAAGTTCCTCCCTTTTTGCATGGAGCTTTTCCGTCTCGTCCCCCTGCGCAGTTTCCAAATCTTTCTCCGCTTTTCTGAGCGTTCTGCAATCTTTTTCAAGAGAAAGACATTTCTTATGATTTTCTTCTGACATGGTTCCGACCCGCGTTTTTGCCTCCCCTGCTGCCCTGATCAGTTCCTCGAGTGACACTCCCGCCGTCTCCATGTCCAGAAGCGGGCTTTCCACGCAGTCCAGCATCGCTATTCTGAGCTGTTCCTCGCATTCCTCCAGCGATGTCTTGGCCTTTTCCGCTTCCGTATTTGCCGTATTCTTTTTCTCCTGAAGCGCGGTCTCTTCCTCCTGCAGTTTTTTGAAATCCTCTTCCGAAACCGAAGACTCCTGAAGCTTTGCCGGCTTCGGATGATGCACGGACCCGCACACCGGGCATTTCTCACCCTCTACAAGTTTTTTCGCCAAAATACCCGCCCGGCTGTCTTCGAGAATGCGCTCGGCTTCTTCTCTCCTGCCGACCGCTTCATCGTATTTGCCGCGCGCCTCTAAAAACACTTTCTGTTTTCTTGTAAGCTCCTTCGCCCTTTTTTCTCTTTTCGGAATCCGATCGTCAAAGACTACAACTAAATCCGCCAAAAGCGCCGCTAACTTTTCACCCTCGTTTTGTGCCCCTGCCAGCTCGGTCGGCTTATCCTTTAATTCCTTAACTGTCTTCTTAAGGGCGTCTATCTTTTCCGTAAGGGATTTCTCATATTCTTTTAACTCCGCTTCTTCTGTGCCGATCCTTTGATCGAGTTCTTCCAGTTCTTTCCGCTTTCCCGCAAGCTCCTCTTTCTGATGATATTTCTGCTCCTCGTCGTCGATCCTGCCTATCGTCTGCCTGCATTCATCAGCCTCAGGCTCCCGCTTTTTTGCGTCATTAAGTGCGCTTTCCGCCCTCTTGGCATTCGCCACAGCCGTCTCCAGATCAGATTCCGCTTTTGTAATCCGCTTTAGGGTCAAAGCTGCCTCATCACACTTTTTCGTCCATATGGCATAAGACGGATACACATTGCGGGTAGCTTTCTTTTGTCTGTCCAAAAGCAGACTTAATTCGTCCATCTCCGCCTTTCTGTTTTCAAGCTCCGCTTTTTCCTTTTCCAGTTTATCCCTTTTTTCGATAAAACCGTTATTGGTTTTTGCAAGCGCAAGCCCCTCCCTGTTCTTCTCCAGCTCCGCCTCTGCCTTTTTCAAATCCCCTTTCATGCGCTCTAATTTTTCTTTGTCCGACAAAGTCAGACGTTCCAGCAAACTTAAGATTTCATCCAGATTCCATGCGCTTCCGGAGCGTCCGGCTCTGCCCTTAAGCTCTTCCAGTTCGTCGAAAAGCTCGTCCCCTTCATTTGCCGCCACATCCTGAAAATACTGGATCATACTGTCCTCAGCCTTCGCTTTAACCTTGCAGCTTGCATCCATCCGGTCTTTCAGTCTGTATTCTATGTTTTTGTAGCCGCTTGTCAAAAAGATTGTGCGCAGTATCTCTGTTCTCTGGTCAGTTTTCGCATTTAGTAAATCCCAAAATTCTCCCTGCGCGATCATCACAATCTGTTTAAACTGTTTCTCATCAATGTGCAGCAGTTCCTTTACCGCATTGTTAACCTGTGTCAGACCCTCTATCGGTGTCTGTCCCTCCTCATAGAGAACCGCCCTTTCCTTCTCTGTGATCACGCCGGAGCCGCGCTGTTTCTGCCTTTCATAAGAGGGCTGCCGCCATACGTGAAATGCGCGCCCCTGATGTGTAAAATAAAAATCTACATAGCTCTTCGCGGAATCTTTCGCGTATTCACTTCTCAAATTTTTCGTATCCCTGTACGTTCCGCTGGTCGTTCCGTATAACGCAAAACATATCGCGTCAAATATCGTCGTCTTCCCCGCGCCGGTATCCCCGGCTATCAAAAACAGCCCCTTTTCTTCAAAGTCGCCAAACTCTATTGGCGGTAACTCCCCCGCATAGGGACCTATTGCGCTTATGATCAGTTTAACCGGCTTCATTGATAACCCCCGCTTCCCGTGCCGCCGTCCTCATAACATCCATTTCTTCTTCCGTAATTTCACAACCGTACATCAGCCTGTAAAAATCTCCAATCAATTCCGGGAATGATTTATTTTCGGCAATTTTGCTGATATCCACCTGTTCGATCTCTCTCGTATGCGAATTGTCGTAGTCAATCCGAACCGTATTCGGATATACCTGTTGGAATATGCCCATCGCATCATTGATGATATCCTCGTCCGTCAATGTTGCATAAATAAAATCCTCCGGCGCTTTTACATTCTTTTTATCCAAAAGCTCTTTCAGTGTCCCCTTGATATGCCTTACATTCCTCATCGGCTTTAAGGGTACAAGCTCTATCTTAACCCTCTCCTCCGCCGACACCGTGATCAGAGAAACCGACTTCTCATTATTCGCTTCGCTCAGCGAATATTTGAGAGGCGAACCTGCATATCTGATCTCTTCTCTTCCAACCTTCTGCGGAGAGTGGATATGACCCAACGCCACATAGTCAAAATCATTAAAGCAGTCATATCCGATTTTTTCAACCAGGCCAACGCTCTGTGTGCCAACACTTTCCGACCCTGCAAGCGCAGGATCCTCTCCCTTCCCGGAAACAAACTGATGCGCCACCAGAATATTCTTATTGCTCTTGTTTATGTCAGTATTTCTGATAATGGTTTGAACCGCATCATCATAACTTTCTATCTTTTCATCCGGGAAATAATGTCTTACCTGAGAAGCTTTTACAAACGGAAGCATATAGATGTTGATCTTTGTGTCCTCTTCTGCAAAGCTCTGCCTGTGAAGCGTACCGTCAAAGACGGCAGATATGAATATCTGATTAGATGCAAACAGCGTACTTCCGTAATTCAGGCGATCGTCCGAATCATGGTTTCCGCTCACCATAAATACCTTTATTTCCTTTTGCGCCAATTTCATCAGGAAATAATCCAAAAGCTTCGTCGCCGCCTCGCTTGGAACGGATTTATCATACACATCCCCGGCAATCAGCACGCCGTCTACGGATTCTTTCTCTGCGATACAAAGAATCTGATCGAGAATATACCTCTGATCCTCGACCAGATCAAAATCAAACAGGGTTTTCCCTAAATGCAAATCTCCCAAATGTAGAAATTTCATGTTTTCCCTTTCTGCTTCAAGACTATTTCATTAACTGATCGCCTTCTTAATTTTCTCGATCAGTCCCAAATCCGCCGGAAGCCACTCTACATCATATAATTTGTCTGCTGTAAGCCATCTGGCTTCCTGCGCTTCCTTGAGCACCAGCTCCCCTGCCTTCACCTGCGCCCAAAAGCAGTCCATGGACAAATGAAACGCAGGATAGTCATATTCTACGGTAGTAATTCGTTCTCCCACTGTGATTTCCGTATCAAGTTCTTCTCGAATCTCCCTGTGCAAAGCCTCCTGAGGTGTCTCTCCGGCCTCAATCTTTCCGCCCGGGAACTCCCATTTCCCCTTGAACTCGCCGTAGCCCCTGGCTGTGGCAAAGATTCGGTTGGGGATGACCATGTCATCACAGATAATGGCTGCAACTACGCGAATGGATTTCATTGGTCGTTTTCCTTCCAAGCTTCTTATTCGGTTTTATCTTTGCTTCTACATATTACCACATAAACATCCAATTTTCCATAATTTACTTTCTTTATAGCCATACGCTCCAATCCCCATAGTCAAACGTCCCACTGCCGTAATGAAGTTTTCCGTCTGCCTTGAGGTTTCTAAATGCTTCCCGCATACGAATAAAGATTTCGTCAGGAAAAGCAATGAAATTATTATCAAAAAATATTGAAGAAAAAAGGGAAAAACGCTATAATATCCACGGGCTATCCTGTATTGACAGCTTCCCCGAAGCAAACAGGCGGGGCGGCGGCGCTGTACCCTTTTTCCGCAGCGCTGATCATGGATCGCCGTATACTCTGACATGGAGGAACCTATGAGAAAGAAAATCAACGCCATTTTTATCACTGCCATATTGGCTGCGTCGCTGTCCGGATGTGCCGGCTCAGAAAGAGAAAGCAAGATTACCGACGCCGATACGAAACTGCGAAACAGTGCTGAGGACACAGACGAAACAGAGCTCCTGTCTGATAATGGGGATGTCGAACTGACTGTCTGGGGCGGTGAAGAAGACGAAGCGCTGTTAACCAGAATTATTGAAGACTTCCAGACGGAATACAAAGGGCAGGCCAATTTCCATATTACATTTACAGCCCAGAGTGAATCTAACTGTAAAGATGTATTAATGGGGGATCTGGAAGCAGGCGCGGACGTCTTTGCTTTTGCGGATGACCAGCTAAATACACTCGTAGCTGCCGGTGCGCTGGAGCCGGTCGAAAATGCAGACCGCATCAAATCCGAAAATCTGCCCGGCGCCGTGGAGGCCGCTTCTGTGGGAAGTACGCTCTACGCCTATCCTTTAACGGCTGACAACGGCTATTTTCTATATTACAACAAACAGTTTTTCAATCAGGAAGACATTAAAACCTTTGACCGTATGCTGCAGATTGCAGAAGAAAACGGAAAGAAAATTACCATGGACTGGTCTTCCGCATGGTATGTCTATTCCTTTTTCGGCAACACCGGTCTGGAAGTCGGACTAAACAGTGACGGCATCACCAACTTCTGCACCTGGAATCAGACAGAAGGCGATATCAAAGGTGAAGACGTGGCCAATGCCATGCTCGCCATTGCGGAAAGCCCGGCCTTTCTCAACACGGTAGAAGAAGGTTTCCTCGAAGGCGTTCAGGACGGTTCCGTGATCGCCGGTGTCAGCGGCGTATGGAATGCAGTCGCTATGGAAGAAGCATGGGGCGCAGACTATGGCGCTTCCAAGCTCCCCACCTACACCTGCGCGGAGAGACAGATCCAGATGGCATCCTTTTCCGGCTATAAGCTGATCGGCGTCAACGCTTACTCCGAGCATCACACATGGGCCGTGCGGCTGGCTGAATGGATTTCCAACGAAAAAAACCAGCAGCTCCGCTTTGAAATGCGCGGACAGGGACCGGCCAACACAAAAGCCGCCGCATCTGCCGACGTGCAGGACTCCCCCGCCATCACCGCCTTGCTTGAACAGTCAGAGTTTTCCTGCCTGCAGCGCATTGGCGGTAATTTCTGGGATCCGGTCTCGGCATTTGCCTTAAATATGGCCGCCGGAAACCCGGAAGAAAAGGGTCTGCAAGAGCAGCTCGATTCCATGGTCGAAGGAATAACCGCGCCGTAAAAGCGCAGACATCTTTTGGAGGTTACAGGCATTATGAAGAAAAAATTAAACATCAAGTACCGCTTAATACTGCCCATTGCCCTGCTTGGCATAGTTGCGCTCATATCAAATCTGCTGGCAGTCACCAATATTAGAAATGTCAACGACAATGCCGCAAATATTGCAGATAACTATATGGCGGGAAAAACACATCTGGCCCGGATTCACCAGTCCGTCATGAATATACATAAAATGGCGCTGTCGCATATTGTGGCTACCGACTACAGCACCATGATTACTCTCGTCAACAACATAAAAGATGCTGAAGCGGAACTGGACGGCATGCTGGCGGATTATGAAATCTATATCAGCGATGACGACAGAGACACCTACAACGCGCTGCTCTCCGATTATGATTCTTTGAAGCATTCTCTTGTTTTCCTCGTGTGCGCCAGCGCAGCAAGCAAAACGCAGGATGCCTACGCCTTCGCCAACGGTGACGTGGCCGACTGCAACACCGCTGTGGAAAACAGCATCCGCATTTTAGACGAATCCATCAGTACGAGAACCGAGCAGGCCAGGACGCAGCTTGCCTCCGTCTATCTGCGTTCCATGGTTACAAACGGGGCATCCACCCTTGCCTGCATTATCCTTGTCCTGATTACTGTATCTCTCATTTTAAGATCTGTAGTCAGACCCATAGCGAATGTTCTCGATACGCTTCAGGTCTGCTCCGGACGCATCAGCGGCGTTGTGGAGGAAGTTTTATACCGCACACAGACTTCCAGCAAAAACGCGACCGATTTATCCGCCCTTGCCGAAGAACTGTCGGCAACCATTCAGGAAGTGTCAGACAGCGCTTCCCACATCAACCAGAACGCCAAAAATGTGCAGTCGGATTCCGAAAACATGGCTGACGAATGCGAAAAAATTACTTCCTACTGCGGTGAAATGAATACGCGGGCTGCGGAAATGGGATGTTCCGCACAGAAAACTCTGGATAACACGAATGCCAAAGTCAGAGAAATTCTGGATGTCTTAAATGAAGCAATCGAGGGAAGCCACAGTGTCGATCAGGTAAATCTCCTTACGCACGATATTCTGGAGATCGCTTCCAAGACTAACCTGATTTCCTTAAACGCCGCTGTGGAAGCGGCACGGGCAGGAGAGGCTGGCAGAGGCTTTGCGGTAGTGGCAGATGAAATCCGCGAGCTTGCGGCTTCCAGCAGCGAAACGGCCAACCACATTCAGGAAGTCAACAATACCGTGACTCACGCCGTCTACAACCTCTCCGAGAACGCGCAAAATCTGGTCACTTACATAGAGGAATCCATTCTAAAGGAATTTCTCTCTTTCGTCGATTCCGGACGGCAATATCAGGAGGATGCCGCCTATATCAGAGAAACCATGGATTCGTTTAATACAAGTACCCGCGTCCTGAAAAGCTCCATGGCTGAAATCGTTGACGCCATAGAGACCATCACAACGGCCATTGATGAGGGGGCTGCCGGCGTCTCCGGCGTAGCCGACAGCACGCAGCGTCTGGTGACCGATATGACGGAAATCACCAAACGCATGGATACAAACCACAAAGTGGCTTCCGAGTTGGAAAGGGAAACCGTAACCTTTGCCAATCTATGATTGTCAAGGGAAGCGAAAGATGATTGGGGATTAGTGGCCGAGGTTTGTATAAAGCTGGTAATACATTCCTTTCTTTGCCAGCAGGCTTTCATGGTTCCCCCGTTCCACAATCCGCCCGTGATCCAGCACCATGATCACATCCGAGTTCCTGATGGTGGAAAGCCTGTGTGCAATCACAAATACCGTCCGGCCTTTCATCAGCCGGTCCATGCCGTCCTGCACATCATAAAAGCGGTTGATCAAGTTGGTGACCGTTGTTTTCCCGGCGCCGGTGGCTCCCACAAAGGCAACCTTCTGCCCCGGCCTTGCATATATCTCTATATCGTGCAGAACCTCCTTGTCCTCCGTATAACCAAAATCCACATGGTCAACCCTCCATGAGCTGGTAGGTGGTGGTATTGTCCGCCTTATGGTAATGCTTCCACGCCCAGATTCCCGTCCTCTCTGACACTTCTGTCAGGTTTCCCTGTGCATCGTATTTCGCATTCACAAGTTTTACATATCCATTGTCCTGTTCCGCTTCCTCATCCAGCAGCCCGAATATCCGCTCTGCGCCTGCAGCCGCCATGATGATGGAATTTAACTGCTGGGAAAGCTGTGAGATCGGCTGGTTGAAGGAACGGGAAAACTGCAGGAAGGATGCCAGCGTCCCAAGGGTCATCTGTCCGCCAAAGATGGACAGGCACGCCCCCGCCATGGCGATCACCGCATAGCTGACATACCCAAGATTGCCGAGCACCGGCATCAGGATACTGGCATACCGATTGGCATTATTCGCGCTGTCACGCAGCTTTCCGTTCAGACCCTTAAAGTCCTGTATACAGGCATCTTCGTGGCAGAACACCTTCACCACCTTCTGACCTTCCATCAAACTATACGTCGTTGTCTTTTACATCTCTTGCTTACTTCAATGCAAGAGTTCTATTACTTTTTACCATACACAAACTAGTGCGCCATTTTCCAATTGCATACACTTTTTGCTATGGTTTCCCTCCCTATCTCCGTCAAAGGACGGAAGTCCAATGGCTTTTTGGTAAAACGATTTCCTCACCACTTTCTTTTGATAACACATAAATATTTCCTGTATCACAGGT
>ERZ779622.222-NODE-222-length-37922-cov-35.647503_pt1 | contig 37922 bp, 36 predicted proteins | sample MGYA00514188_ERZ779622 | MGnify/ENA primary metagenome ERZ779622 (study PRJEB29562, sample SAMEA4376702) | mouse gut metagenome | isolation source: Cecum | study: EMG produced TPA metagenomics assembly of the A DSS colitis mouse model was used to assess the... | reverse complement strand
ATTTAAATACCTGCATATTATCCTACCTCTTCCATAACCCCCCGCTACCTTCTGCTCATTAGACTCGCCCTCCCACTCAACCCCGCCATTTTACCCCCCCCCCTCTACAACATAACGACACATAGATTACCTTTGCCCAAATGCGTTCCCAAAAATTACCTGAAAGCCGGAGCAAAACTGTACAGTCTTTGGCTTTAAAAATCTTTTTCCATTCCTCATCCACAATTTTTAAAAACTTATCCCGATCGTGATATAGCTTTTTCAAAGCCGGAAGATACACCCTGATTACTTTGTTATACTGTCTCCCATAAATTCGTTTTAACGCCGTCAACCATGTAACTGTTGCAATGCTGTTATTCAATTCCTTTGCATCCCCATATCCGTTAGATACACTGATAAAACGCTGAGAATATACACAAATAAATTCATCTATAATAGACACCCGCCCAGTCTTTAGTAATAAAAGCATCAATCCTATATCATCAAAAGATAAGTTTCTCCACTCTTCCTCGTATTCCTGAAATACATTTCGTATAAGCAGAGCAGATGAATGAATATAGCTATTATTTTTTAAATATGTGTCCAAATCAATCACACCAAGACTCATATCATAACTTTTCGTATAAAGAAGTCTGTCCCCACAAAATCCCCAATAAAATTTTCCCCCACACGCAATATGGTCTCTATGATTTTCTAAAACGGATAACTGCTTCTCAAATACGGTATCATCAAAAAAATAGTCATCTCCTGAAATTAATCTGAGATATTGTCCAGTTGCCGCCATAATGCCTTTGTGTACAGAATTATCAATCCTTTGAAATACATTATTTACACCATCCGCCCGACTATTTAGCAGAATTTTAAGCCGCAGATTATTTTTTATCTTTAAATCCTCTATAACATTAACTGCATTATCATCCGATCCGTCATCTACCACAATTATTTCTATTTCAAACAAGCCCTTCTGCTTAATGATACTATTGATTGTCCGTTCTATTGTTTTCTCACAGTTATAAGAAATAATAATTACTGAAATTATTGTTTTTTTAGAAGACATAATAATTAATTACCTCCTCCAGTGAAACGATTTCAACATTTCTGACATTTTTCAAATTTTCTCTTATTGCTTCAAAGCTTTGAACCGGGCTGACAATCACAGCATCTATTTCCTTATCTTCCGCAAATTCATTGACAGAAATAACTTCACACTTATATTTGATATCCTTTGCATTTTGGTCTATCATATATAAAACTTTTATATCTGTATGCTGCAGTTCTTCAAACAAGCGGCATCCCAGCTCTCCACATCCATATATAGCAATGTTCCTGAAATCATGATCATTAAAATAATCCTCAAAATTAGCCGCATAATTATTTTTCACACACAACCAGGCATTTAAAAGTTCATACCATCTGGTTAATTTAATCTTTTCGTAATCTGCTTTCTCATTCCTCTTCATTTTTATCTTCCTTTAGCACATCTATAAAACGCCTCAAATTCCAAAAATCTGTTTCTGTTAAAACAACATTTTCTTTATTTAAAAGTGAATATACCTGTCGCTTTTCATTCTCATCTATTTCTCCCATCGCCACTTTTTGATATTCTCTTTTTAATGTATTCATATCTATGACGCATAAAGACTGCTCCGGCACGTCAAACAACAGCACCTTGTTCCCGGCAATTTTTACCTGAGAAAAATCATTATAGCCCCACGGCTGCCGATAACCTTTTGGGTGTTCCTCATATGCAGGTACAACTACATTACATATATTTTCTGACCAGAAAAAAATAGGGTCACTTTTTTTGTAAGGGACTAAAATATAACCGTTCCTATATTGTGCGCAATCTATATAGCTTGAACTGTTTTTAGGCAAAACCACTTCCCTAAACTTTTCAAAATTTTCATCATAAATAAATGCATTCCCATCTTTATCTGTTAGTAAAATCTGGTTTCCCTCATATGCACAAATCGTCCTATATTCCTGTGCATTTGTAATCGAAAAATATTTCCCTTCGTATGATTCCATATTAAACCGAAGAACCCTGTCACTACCGTTAATGCACAGATCAGCAAATTTACCCCGTTGGACTAAATCTGTTATATTCACAGAGACAGAATATTTATTATCCGCTTTGGGTATCGAAATTTCCTCAAGCGCAAAATTATGCAAACTTATTTTTACAATATTAGGGTAATCCAATGGAAAAAAGAATATTGCCTCGTTCCATAGGGCATATTTTCGAAAATATTCCCTAACATTCTTCTTTTCTGGCAATCTGATTCGTTGCATCGCATGACTGACCTTATCAAAAATATAAATATTATTATTTACTCCCGGAACAATAACGACATAGTTCCCTTCCTTTACAACACTGTAATGAGAGCCCCACAGACTCTTCGCTCCTTCCAAAAAAATTTTTGTACATACTCTTTTTTGTATAAAATCATACTGATACAAAAAGCAATATTCGTACGGAACAAACCATATAGTATTACCGTCTACCACGAACTCAGTATTCGTCCATACTGCTGGTACTTTTATATCCATCAAATAACTCCTACATTTCATACTTTCTTTTCTATCTATAAACCTATCACATAAAGCGGCTAAATTTATAACCCCATTTTTCTTTTACTTTATTAATGATATCCTTACGATTTACTTCACCGTTGGGTTTTAGCATTTTATATACTTCGTCATAGTCGTATCCTTCTAGCAACCGTCTCTTCTTTGCCACTTCTATGTACCCACCCAAATAAAATGCCGCCATGTCCATCAAATTTTTTCTTGCACACGAGGAACGATGTATAGCTCCAATACAAACCAACATAACAACGACAACTAGTCCATATATAAGCTTCCACATACATATACTCTCTTGAATTAAATATCCGCCTTCACGACGATATAATAAGTTGATACCACATTGGCGATAAATATCAGTAATGAAATCGTTGCCAAAATAGAATACTCGCCATTATATCTTTTCATTAAATTACTTTTGCTTCCTTTATAAACTGATATATCACTTAACAAAGAATTAAATGTTTCCCATCCAGCATCTCGTGCCTTTATCAAGGGATATTCATAAAAAACTTTAATATATGCAGATAACGATGCCAACTGTCTTAAGTTCTCTCCGCTTTTAACACTCAAAGGAATAAAAAATAAAATCGGTATCAAAAATAACATATTTTTAATATTTTCCAGAATAAGCCGACTTACAGGTTCCTTTATGACCTCCTTCGAATAGCATATCACCGTAAATGCAATTGCCATTGACCACGTCGTCAATATTGTTACTATTGCATTCGCTGCCTGCGAATTGATAATTCGTATTCTCTCTAATATTTCTGCTTTTAGTGCTGTATACTCCCCTTTTTTAAATTCATTTCTATCCACCAAACTTGCCCTCATTTTACACATCATCTATTTTATTTTCACATTCTGCACCATCATTAATTTTTCTGTTTTTTGACACAACCTTACCACACTACTCCCATCCCCATAATACGCATCACTCAAAACCACCGCCCGGTCCACATCCGCCGAATCATCATAAATCCCCCATCCCTCCTCAACATACCTGTCCCGAATCTCCTTATACCCTTCCCACAACTGCGGTCTCATACTCTCTATCGTCGCCTGTATCAGTGGGTGCGGTCTCCACAGCAGTGCCACCTCATCCTTATTTTCCTCAAACACCTCAAACACCGACTCCATCTTCCGCAACATCTTCTCACTGTGCTGCAAAAGCGCACTCACGCTCGTATTATAGAAAACAATCTTCTTCCAGCTCCCATCCGGTTTCTCAATAATCCTTAACCACTCCGTCGGAATCTCCAAATCCTCTTTCCGGGTATTTAACACCCTGTCAATCTTCGGCGAGCCCGTCCCCAGAAACTTCTTCTCCAAGAACTTCCTGTCCACATGTTCCCCTGGCAACCCCATCTCTTTTGCCGCTTTGATATATTCATTAATGTAAACCTGCCGCATATTTTCCGACTGCACAACCACCCGGTCGGCATAGATCGTCCCCGGCGTAAAGCAGAAATGCTTCATCCCGTCAATCGCCGCCTGGTTGTTCGGTTCAATCTCCCCCAAAATAAAATAAGGAATATACACTAATTTATCTGTGTAATTTCTCAGATTTTTTGAGTAAAAATAGGGGTGCACGCTTGTCACATGATTGCATTCGTCATATGGATTATGTATATAAATGACATCTGGGTGACGCAATTCCAGATCGTACGCATCATAGCGCGTAATCGGCACATATGCCGGATACTGACCCCCCTCGTAATGTTCTTCTCTAAAGCTCCCGTCCGGGTTTTTGTCAAAATACGGAATCGGAATCACATAGGCATCGCAGTTCGGGTCAGCGTCCGCCACTTTCCAGACGCTCTCCAGAGAGTCCCACATAGATGCCTTATAAGGAAGAAACACAACCTCCTTTTTATCATCGGGCAGCTCGTATTTGATGCCGTTTTGCAGCCCGGTCAGCTGCTTCTGAATTTTTTTCGATATTTTCCGGCAGAGGTTTTCATCTGACAAGCCTTCACTCATCTGATAGATATTTTCACAATATTCTTCAAGTGTGTGCACAAGCGGCGCAAATTTTTCATCGAGAGTATCTATGTAAGTGCCAAGGACAATCGCTGACTCCTGGCACTGCACCAGAGCCTCTGCCGCTCCCTGCGGGTTAGACACTGCGGTTTTTACGATGGTGTCATTGGCTTTCAGCAGCGTGTCTACTGCCTGCAGCATGTCTTTCTTTTTGTACCTCTCCACAGCCTGCCACCGCCCTTTCCTTCTCAATCGTCTATAAAATCAATTTGAAGTTAAATTTTTATTATTGCGTTCTTTCTGTACATAGAAAAAGATCTGACATAAAGCAATTTCATACCTTACATCAGATCTCTTATAATTCCGTCTTTATTATACTCACAGTCAGTCTTTTCGACCACCAATATAAAACAGCAATCTACACAACCGCCTCCACAATCATCTTATCGCCAATTTTAATTTCGTTTACGCCTACGGTCTTGTTTTTATTAAAGTTAAAGCTCAGCATATAGCCCTTATCCTTATGGTAATAATCCAGATAATCCGTAAGCTGTTTTTCACCCCGCTCATTGTATTCATCACCGTGCCAAATCTTCAGCTCGACGATAAACTGCTCTCCCCGATAGTCCACGACCACATCCGTGCGCCGCAGATCCCGTGTCTCAGCCTCGATATAATAGTTTCCCGTGCCATTGATAATTGGCTTTAGATACAACAGGAAAAACTTACGCCCATACTTCTCCACAAATTTCTCATCATTTTTGCTCCAGATATCAGAGAAATGCTCCGTGAATTTCTGTATCACCGCATCCATATCAAGTCTGCCGTCCCGGATAAAGCGGCTGCTGTCGCCTTCGCCTTTGGCATAAATTTCACTGCGAATCGCTTCTCTTGTCACAAACAGGTTTAAAAGGCGCATCTCAAAAATGCGGTTAGCCACAGCAACCCGTCCGCCCATGTTCTTCAAAAATCCAAACATAACGCCAATGTTAATTGCTTTTTCATCGCGATTGAACGGTATCCTCCTGCCTTGATACAGAATGCCTTCAATCAAAGCCTCAAGCTCCTCGTAAGTGTCTAACTGCCGCACCATACTCTCAAAAAGCGGTGTACTTTCATCCAGAAGTTTCTTAACAGCCTGCGCAACCCCTGCCTTTGTCCACGAGTCCGACAGCCCGGCAAATCCTTCCTCGCCCGGCAGATTTTCATCCATGTACTTACAGAGTGTTGATACCAATACCGGATAGCCGGAAGTATACGCATAAATTTCCTCCGCGACTTCCTGAATATTCATCCCGGTATCATGATCGTCCTCATATTCACCTATCATCTGCGCAATCTGCGCGGTCGAAAAACTCATCTCTACATCAAAACTAGCCGCGATATTCCACGGGCTGTTGTATTGATGTTCAGAATCCGGGCGAATTTTCAGCTTTAAATTTTTAATATCATAAACTCCGGCAAGTATGACGGAATGAAATATTGGTCGTTTGTCCCGATTTAAGTAGGCGCCTCTCAACAGTGCCAGAAACTTAACAAACACCTCATTGTTACCCGCGCTGTCCACTTCATCAATAATCAGCACAATAGGGCGCGGATTTTTTCTGCACATATCACTCATGAGCCTGAACAGGTCATCCATTCCCACTCTCGGATTTCCCATCATAAACTCCGACAACATCCTCCCCATCTTCTCCTGCTCTTCTCCTTCTTCATATTGAAGAGCATCACGCATCATATCAATCAGCGCAAGAGAAAACGTCTCTCCGGTTTCAAATTTTTCATCCGGCATTTCCTGAAAATCCAGCGAGAAAACAAAGTAATCTTCTGACAGATAATTCGCAAGCGACTGAAGGGTGGTAGTTTTTCCATACTGGCGACCTCTGTTTATGACAAAATAACTGCCATAATCAACATAATCCTCTTTTATCTTTTTTAATCTGTCGCCAATATCTACCATATAATGCCACTTGGGTTTACACGAACCATTTATGTTGAATCTGCGCTTCACCTTATTCCCTCCATCGTTTATAATATATCACTATTTTAGCATTATATCGAAGAGAAGTAAACCAAAAGAACTCTGATGTAAAATATGAAATTGTCAAGGTACTCTCGCTTCTACTCCGCCGTGCCAGCTCGATTCCACTTCGTTTCATCTCGCTGTGGGCTTTCGCCCTATAGTCACGAGTCCTAATAGAAAAGCTCCTGCAAGCAAGCTTTTCTGTCCGCACTCATGACTGCACGGCTCAATTGAAACATATTAACAAGACATATTGGTCACCTCTACAGGTGATGCGGAATTTCCGCTTCGCTCCCGGTACGTCTTCTTTGCAGAAGTTCCCTCGGGTCCTGGCATACCCAATACCCGGTCGAAACCGGCTTCTAATGCCGTCTTGCGTAACGGATTTCGCACAAAGCAATCTGTTACGTCTATTTTTATCAAAAGAAATTTTCCGCAGTCCTACTCCCGAAAAATCGGTTTTGGTAAAATGTTTCCCGAAAGAAACATTCATCTGTGAAATTTTTCATTATGAACATGTCTGCCCCCGTTTGAGAGCGTTTCTCGCAGCATTTTCCCTCTCGGTAAATTTCGCGCCGCAGGCTTTACAGGTAAAAACATCATCTGCTTTCTGCCCAATCGCGCCGCATAGGCTGCACTCGTTGCTGATATCTTTTCCAAACACTTCTATTAATGTAATGGACTGTTCCCTGCATTTCTGGGTCAGCCGGCTTCTCACATATCCTTTCTGCCACATACTGACAGAACTGTTAATTTTTTTGTTTACGCCTGCCTTAGAACTTGGCGGCAGTTTCGGCAGATAAACCGCTGTCGGTTTTTCCGCCTGCAGCATCCGATTAATCTCCGTATTAATATAAGTGTGCAGCGCCTCTTCCAGTCTCTGTCTGCCCGCCATATACTTTTTCCTGCCAGGATTCTTTTGCTTATTCCTGCGGTATCGAATGTTGCCATCTCTGACATATTCCGACAGCGCAAACTGGTAATCGCTGTACTTTTCCCCGTATATACGTCCTTCGTCCGTCACAAACATCGCACGGATTCCAACTGCCAGCCCGATTTCTCTCTGATAATCTTCATGCTGCCGTACTTTCATCTCCACAGGCGCATGGATAACAACATTCCCTTCCTCGGGAAAAATACGGATATAGAGCTGTTTTGTATAACTGTTATTGTCAGTAAGCGGTATGAAAATCCGCTTTCTCTTTTCCTTTATCGCCAGATAAATTCCATGATCTTCATAGCGGTACGCCTTATGCGAGACCGAAAATCCGTCGTCGGTATCCGTATGCATCTTTTTCAGATGCCTGCGCACCTGTCTGCGCAAATATTGGTTCAGACGATTTTCGTCCACACCCATCCTGACTTCATCGAAAGACTTCTGCCACTCTTCAGACAGTTCCATTTTCTGCTCCAGAAGTATGCTCTCAAAACATTGGCTTTGCTTCATAACAAACCGCAGATAGTGCCTGTCGTCCGGCGTCAGGTTCTCATTTTCCCGAATGCATTTTTCTATCCTGCCTTTCGTCTGCGTCCATTGGTTCTTGATATCTCCCAAGGCATCAAAGACAGCCAGATAGAAGTATACGGACGGCAATCCAAGGCTCGCCCGCAGACCGCATGCTGTCATCTCGTTCTGCACGGTATAGCCCGGATAAATCTTTGGCAGGCTTTTGACTCCGCCATAACGCTGATACACGTAGTTCTTTACTGTCCTGTAATCCCCCGCGATCTCCTGCAGTTTTTTCATATCCGTCTCAGGGATAGGTCTGCTATTATATTGGCGGACAGTCTTACATATGGTATTTGGCGGCATTTCGCTGTATTTTACTCTCCCCTGCTTGTCGGATAACATTTCGCAGAATTGGGTATTCTGCGAAATGTTCACGATTTCTCCTGTAAAAACAGGCTTTTTTTATGGCTGACCACAAAACTGACCATAATCAGCGGAAAGTGCGTTAATATATTTACGTTTAGTGTCCATGCTTGGATGGACATATCTGTTCAAAGTAATCTGCACGTTGGAATGTCCCAGAATTTCGCTGAGACTCTTAATATCCATTCCGCTGTCAATACAATTTGTGGCAAAGGTATGACGCAAAATGTGAAAGTTATAGTTTGGCGCATTGATTCCTTCCAGATATTTTTTAAAATGGTTCTGATATGTCCGCGGCTCCATAGGTTTATTTTTTTGCAGGACATATTCCTGCCCTTCCTGCCGAAACGCTGTGAGGAGTGACAGCAATGTATCTGAAATAGGGATTTCCCGTTTTGAGAAAACACTTTTGGGCGGCGTTTCCAAAAGAGTAGTTTTTGCCGGTCCCTCCTTACTTTCAATTCGCTGCACGGTTCTGTTGACACGGAGCAGCCCCCTTTCCTGATCAATATCATCCCATTTCAGCGAACAGATTTCTCCCAATCGAAGACCGGTAAAAAGACAGAGGTATATTCCTGCCTTTGAAATATTCATGTCGTTGTGGAGAAACTGAATCAGCCGCGCCTGTTCCGTGCGGTTCATTATCTCAATGGCGGATGCCTTCTTCTGCAAGACACAGCCTGTAATCGCAGGCATGGGGTAGCCGTATTCCTTTTCCACATAGCGCAAAGTCTGTTTGACAGCGGCAAGAACGCTTTGCCTGGTCGAATCCGATACTTCCAATGTTGCCAGCTGGGCATGAATGCGGCTATTGGACATCCGGGAAAGCTTGTCGGTGGAAAAGAGCGGCTGAATATGGCATATGTATAGTTTTTTATATTTAATATAAGTAGAATATTTTCTGTTCTGCGAAATCTCTTCCAGCCACTCCTCCATAAGTGCACAAAAATTAGTGTCGCAGACCTGCAGTCCGCCGCTGATTCGGGAAGCCTGTAAGTCGGTGGAATCTGTCCCGCTTAGCAGATATATTCTGTCAGCGAGTTTTTCTTTTACCTCTCCGTAAGTTTTTCCATAAACTGACAGATATCGCTTTTGTCCATCTGTGGATACTGCCGCATACCGCCCTTCCCATCTTCCGTCTGCTCGCTTCCTGATGTTGTCACCTCGTCTTGGCATATCAATGTCTCCTTTCTGACCACTTTTTTGACCACAAATATACCACTAATAGCATTCTGCCGGACAAATTTCGACAAAATTTTACAGGGTGTTTAGCTAAAACGTTTTTTCGTTCTTGACATCTCGTATGCTCGTCCTTATAATGGACACAAAGCATATTACTTTCTCGATAACAAATATCTGATGCAGAAGCTTTATCCGCATCAGAGTCAAATAAACCGGTATTTATGACCGATATTCAAGTCTGTGTTTCAGAATTTCTATGCTTTTGAATCCATTATCACAATTTAAAAGCAGGGGATTCTAAAACGATTTCTCCTGCGGAACAGGAGGATATACTTATGGAATATGCATGTATCAGAAGAGAGGAATTGTCTATGGAAAAGAGAGACGGAAAAGGATATACGATTGTGGATATCGAGGCACTGCCGGACGGGGAACGGGCGGAACTGATTGATGGTGAAATGTTTATGATGGCAACACCTATGACGGTGCACCAAAGAATTCTCGTAAAGCTTATTTTAAAAATCGGCTCATACATTGAACAGAACAAAGGCAACTGTGAGCTTCTTCCCGCACCTTTTGGCGTTTTTATTAAAAAGGATGACCGTAATTATGTAGAACCTGACATTTCAGTAATCTGCCATGGGGACAGACTGGACGAAAAGGGCTGTCACGGTGCGCCGGACTGGGTGATCGAAATCGTATCACCCTCCAGCCGGAAAATGGATTATGTGAGGAAGACTAAACTTTATCAAGAAACAGGTGTACGGGAATATTGGATTGTCGATCCGAATAAAGAAATGGTTACAGTATATCACGAAAAACAGTGGGATGTGCCAGTATGCCATTCTTTCGCCGAGCGGATTCAAGCAGGAATTTATCAAGATCTTTATCTCGAATTTACAGAATTTACAAAATAGTGAAGATTGTTGCCAAAAATTGACGCTGATGTATTTTGAGGCAAAATTGACAAATTGCCTTATATAAAGTATAATTTATGACGATACATACCCTGCAAGCAAACAAGACCATATTGCAGGAAATCATAAACATTCCAAATTTCGCAGAATACCCAATTCTGCGAAATGTTTTTAAACATCAAATCACTTCTTTGCGCCACGCAGCATTATCGCGCAATAGCCCCCGCTTTCCTCTCCATTCCCAAACCGAATTTTCCCGCCATGCGCCAGAATAATCTTTTTCACGATCTCCAGCCCCCGGATATTTTCGCCTGCCGACTCTTTCTTTCTACTGCGCAGGCGGCGCAGGACCTCCTCGGAATAACCCACGCCGTTATCTTCCAGACGGATATGACATTTTCTTTTTTCTTCCCACAGGGCAATCGAAATTTTCACCGGTCCGATTTTCCCGCTGTGTTTCATACTGTTATTCATTAAGTTTCGGAATACCCGCACAAAAAGCTGTCTGTCGGCATTAACGCACAACTGTTCCGCTCCCGGCTCAATCTGTACATCAATTTCCAGTTCTCCCGGTATAGAATCATTCAGGAAAGAAACCGCGACACCTCTGATGATCTCCGCCGGGCGCACCTTTTCCTTACGCAACGCCTGCATGGAATATTCAAGCTGTGAAGTCAGATTCAAATCGGCAATCAGCTCTTTCATCACCACACTCTGATGCCGGATCACCGCCGCCTGCTGCCTTATCTCCTCCGGCAGCCCTTCACTGTGCTCCAACGTATCAGAATATCCCATCACCACAGCAAGGGGCGTGCGGATATCGTGGGAAATGCCGGCGATCCACTCGATACGTGCCTGCTCTCTTTTTCTCGTAAACCGTTTTGTAAAAATAAAGGCAAAAACTACAATCCATGCCAAATTGATAAAAAAAAAGGCAAGAATTGTCCGTTTCACAAAGTCCATCCATGAAATCGTGTACTCCATCGTATATTTCCACATGGTTTCTTTCTGCATGCCCACAACCATGATTCGGTCATCCCACACGCGCATCTGCACAGGATATCCTTTCAGATACCATTTGCTCATACAGGCAATGTCCGACCTGCTGTACGCATCTTCCAGTTCTTCCGGCTTTCGGACGCTCCAGATCACCCGCCCGTTTTCATCAAGAAGCATCGCCCATTGATCTTTTTCTGCGAGTTCCTCCTCCATCTCCCTGTCAAGCACATACCCGTTCTGCGTAGGCGTCAGCGCCTCCATAACGCTTCCCCCGTAAATATAATTCGCATCCGTATCCACATAAACGAACGCCGCCGCCAGCAGAAACACCATATTGAGTATCAATGTCAAAACAGCGATTCCCAAAACTGCCAGCACCCAATAGCGTAAAAAGCGTACCACTCTTCTGTAATTGTAATTGATCCGCTCTGTTTTATAACCTTTCATACCAGTCTGTACCCCAGCCCTCTCACCGTTAGCAGATATTTCGGGTGGGAAGGGTCCTCCTCAATTTTTTCCCGCAGTCTGCGGATGTGCACAACCAGCGTATTTTCATATCCAAAATTTTCTTCCTGCCAGACGGCGTCACACAATGCGTCGATGGTCACAATCCGCCCTCTCTCCTGCGACAGTTTCTGCAGGATGGCGTATTCTTTTGCCGTCAATGTAATTTCCGCCGCGCCGTTTTCCCAATGCACAACTCCGCTGCCCAGATCCACCGTACATCTGCCAAGCGTGATCTTCTCCGCCTCCTGCATACTCTTCACCCGGTACACCCGTCTCAACACCGCCGTCACCCGCAGGATCAGTTCCTCCGGCAAAAAGGGCTTTGTGATATAATCGTCCGCGCCGAGTCCCAGCCCACGGAGGCGGCTTTCGTCCTCGTCCCGCGCCGAGAGAAAAATCACGGGCACCTCCGATATTTGCCGCAGCTTTTTTAACAGAGAAAAACCGTCCCCGTCTGGCAGCATGACGTCCAAAAGAACGAGATGCGGTTCTTTCAAAGTAAACAGCTCCTCCGCTTCCATACAGTCTGCCGCCACAGTCACCTTATGAAATCCCGCACGGCGGAGGAAACCGCTCACCATATCGCGCAGAGTCTTCTCATCATCTACAAGCAGAATTTTACAGTCATATAAATTCATAGACATTCCCTCTTTCTATCTGAATATAACATAATTATTAAACTGCCGCCCTGATATGCAGCCGAAAGATTGTCTGATACATTATAAGTATATTGCTTCCCGCTTCTTCTGAAAAGATTCCTGGGTGATTCGTAAGGTAAATGTAATCTCCCCTTCATTCCCCTGTAATCCCACCCCATTATCCTAATCATATCAGGCAGTTAAACCTAAAAACGCAATACGCTGTATTGTCAGCAAAAATTGTATTTTAAAACGGTTCATTGCCAGTCAAGGCAAATCTGCCAACACGGAACTTCAATATATGTACAGAAAGGAAGGTATGCCATGCCAACACAAAATCTGGTAGAAACCCATAATCTCACAAAACAGTACGGCAAAATCCGATGTGTAAACGCCGTCAACATGCAGGTGCCGCCAGGCGCAATCTACGGCTTTCTCGGACCGAACGGCGCGGGCAAATCCACCACTCTAAAAATGATTCTCGGACTTGCCAGACCCACGGAGGGCAGCATCACCCTCTTTGACACGCCGGTCAATGAGAGAAACCGCATGAGCCTCCTCGCGCAGACCGGCTCACTGATCGAGTCGCCCAGTTACTATGGGCATTTGACGGGAGAGGAAAATCTGCGCATTATCCAGACGCTCAAGGGGTGTGCCGAAAAGGATATCGACGAGGTCCTGAAAATCGTCCGCCTGAACGAGGCGCGGAAAAAAATGGTCAACCACTACTCCCTCGGCATGAAACAGCGTCTCGGACTTGCCGCCGCGCTGCTCGGTTTTCCGAAGCTGCTGATTCTGGATGAACCTACGAACGGGCTTGACCCGGCAGGCATTCAGGAAATGCGTGAACTCATCTGCTCCCTACCGGGCGCTTACGGTATGACGGTTCTGGTCTCCTCCCATCTGCTCAGCGAGATTGACCAGATGGCGGACCATGTGGGCATCATCCGAAAAGGCGAGCTTGTCTACCAAAACACACTGGAATCACTTCACGCCCACTCCAAAGAGCAGATTGCGATTCGGGTCAGCCACACGGCGATTGCCCTCGACCTGCTCCGGCAGGACGGAATTGAAGCCACACAGGAAGACGGTTATCTCCTGCTGCCCATGGTAGATGACACCTATGTGGCAAATCTTTGCAGGCTGCTTGTGGCACAGAATATATCGCTCTACCGCATAGAAAAGCGCGAAAAAAGTCTGGAGGATATTTTCTTATCCCTGACAGGAAAGGAGAGCAGCTTATGATCACACTACGGATGGAATTTCAGAAAATTAAACGAAAAAAGATCGGACTGACCATGTGCGCCCTGATCTGTGTCCAGTTTGCATGGCTTCTCTGGTCAGGCAGCCATCCTGATGAAAATGAAAGACTGCAGGGCTGGATTGAAACACTCTACTCCCTCCCCCTTGTGAGCGTGATTATGATGCCCACCATTATGTCCGTGTTGGCATCCCGCCTTGCAGACATAGAGCACAAGGGCAACACCTATAAGCTGCTAAACACGTTGCACCGACCCGGTGCGCTTTACCACGCAAAGGTATTATGTGGTCTTTGCTTTATTCTTGCGATCTCTGCGGTACAGTTTATTTTCGTCATTGCTTTAGGATATGCGCGTGGCTATGCAGGGCATCCTGAATGGAAATATTATGTCACTGCCTTTATGCTGAATTTTGCCTGCTGCCTGTCCTTATATTTACTGCAGCTTCTTTTGTCCATACTGTTTTTTAACCAGATGATTCCGTTGGTCGCAGGGCTCGGCGGCTCCATGCTTGGGCTCATTTTAATGTATGTCAAAATGTACTCTTTCCTGCCGTGGGGCGGCTTTCTCTCCGCCGCGCAGGTGAGTATGGATTGGAACCCGGATACAAGAGTCATACATTTTTATTATCGGGAATACTCACCGATTGAACTGTGCGCGGTTGCTATGATTTTTGTGTGGATTGCTGTTTTCTATGCGGCGGGGCGAATTTTATTTGCCCGGAAAGAAGTATGAAATTACTTTCCACACCAAATAGCTGCCTTTCAAAGGCTTCGCGTCATGTACCAAATTTATGCTTTGCAATTGCCTGTCCGCAGAAATACATGCAAAATCTGGCATAGGTGCGAATGAACGGTTTAGAAAGCAGCTTTACCGAAAATATAAACATTGACTAGGAGGAAACACTATGCAAACATCTTACCTCAGAGCCGTCAAAGCGGAATCCCTGAAGTTGAAACGCAGCCCGGTATGGCTGGCGTTCTTCGCACTCCCCATGATATCCGCTTTCTTCGGCACGATGAATTATAAAATGAATATCGGTATTTTGAAATCAGAATGGTACAGCCTTTGGAGCCAGCACACGCTTTTTCTCTGCTATCTGTTCATGCCTGCGCTGATCGGCACTTACTGCTCCTATCTCTGGCGGCTGGAGCACACCCGCCACAACTGGAACAGCTTTCTGACCGCACCCCTGCCGTTGTCCATCCTTTATCTCGGCAAGCTGACACAGGCGGTACGGATATCAATGCTCGGGAATTTATGGATTTTCACGCTGTTTTTTATCTGCGGGAAACTCGCCGGGATACAGAGTCCGTTTCCGCTGGAGGCTTTGGAGTGGTTTCTATGCGGCACTTTAGGCGCGGTGGTGGTCTGCTGTGTGCAGCTTCTCCTCTCGCTGGTGATCCGCTCCTTTGCCGTGCCGATTGGCATCGCCCTCGCTGGGGGTATTTTCGGTCTGTATATGACCAACCACGATTACGGCATGGATTATCCCTACTCTATCTACTGTCTGGGAATGCGTGCCAACAATCCGAATATGGAAATCAGTGTATCGACTTTGGTGGTCAATTCTCTCGGATATATTATCATTTTCGCCGCGCTGTCCGTTTTTTATCTGCGTCGGCATGAAATTGCCGCTAATTAGAAGAATGACGTTGTTTATCCAGCAATTCTTTCAGCGCCTCATCCCCCACGCTCACCCATGCGTCCTCTTCCTCGGCATTCAGGCCGAGGTATTCCCGCAGGGTGTCCGTGGTGTCGGAAAATCCCCACTCCTGGCTGTAATCGTCGATTTCCTCGAACTCGATCTCGCCCGCCAGATATTTTTCCCTGAATTTTTTCTCCGTATTTTCTGCCATTTCTTCCTCCCGCATCAGCATCTATCTTAGCATTTCTTCCGCAAAGCAAACTTTCGCACTGTTTTCTTACTGTAATCCGTCCGCCCGCGCCTTATCCGCAATCATCTCATAGATCGGTGTGGGAACACCGTATTTCTCTCCCATCCGCACGACCTCATAAATCAGCCCGTCGATCTCGGACGGCTTGCCGGCGTAAATATCCCGCTGCATAGAAGTGCTCGCCGTGGGGGTTAGTGAGTCCAGAATCTGTAAATTGGTCGTGACGATATCGATCAGGAAAGGTACGCCCATCGCCTCCGCCAGCGCGTCAACCTCCCGCATAAGCTTCACAAAGGTGTCCCGCGGCTCCCCGGTCACCTGCACTTCCCCGGCGTTCACATGATAGTAAAGACCGCACGCCGCCATGGGAGACACATAGGCAAACTTCTGCAGGGCGTCTCTCTGGATATTCTCCGACAGCACGCCGTCGATACCACTCTCCTTCAAATCCTTCGCCACCTCAAAAAGCTTGGGGCAAAGTTCCTCTTTATTCCGCACACCGTACACGATACGGAAAATATCTCCGTTCTGCCAGATGGTTCCCGGCTCTTTGATCTCCGCCGCTATGTAGATACATCCGTCAGTCACCAGAAGTTCCGGCAGTTTCTCCTGCATACGCCCGCCTGTTCCATAAATATTTAAAATGGGAATCACGATTGTATTTTCTTTCGCCACACTCTTGATGAAAGGAATCGTCTCCTCCAGCGAATAACCTTTCACACAGACAAAAATAATATCCGGCTGTTCGTCATAATGCTCCATATCGGTCGCTTTCACGGAATTTACCGTATAGTTTCCCTTTTTTGTGGTCTCCATCTTAAGACCTTGTTCCTGCATCTTTTTCAGGTGCTCCCCTCTCGCGATCAGGGTTACATCCTTGCCAGCCTCTGTCATATACGCGCCAATACTGCCGCCTGTGCCGCCCGCACCGATCACTAAATATTTCATATGTGCCTCCGTTCTGATTGTTTTGCCGCCATCCGTCCGCCATGCCAAAGATGACTTGATTTATTCTCTCCGGCTTTCTGATACTCACATTTTATCTGATTCTCATTAGAATAACAAGTGCGAAGAAAGGAACTGCTGCCGTCGAAAAATTCTCTTGACACTTCCGGATTTTAGGTACATAATATCATCGTTCCTATAAGGACCCTTTTAAATAGGTAGAAACACCATGACGAATCAAAACAATATTTTCAGAAGAACGGAGTAGAAAAATGTTTGTTCTTTTTTTTCTGATCTGGGTAATATTTAATGGGCAGCTCACTGTGGAAATCGCTGCCTTCGGCGTCGTCATTGCAGGGGTAATGTACTGGTTTTTATGTAAGTTTTTCGATTACAGCCCCCGGTGCGACCTTTTTTTATGCAAAAAAGCGCCGCTCCTGCTGCAGTATATACTGACTCTGGTATGGGAAATCATAAAGGCAAACCTCACCGTTTTTCGTTTAATCTACACTGCAGAGTATGAGCTGGAGCCTGCTGTTGTACATTTTAAAACCAACCTGCGTTCCGCCTTTGCACGGGTGCTGCTGGCAAACTCGATCACGCTGACGCCGGGCACGATCACCGTTGCTTTAACGGATAATGAATATACCGTGCACTGTCTTGACAAAGAGCTGGCGGAGGGCATTTCCTCCTCTGTGTTCGTGAAACTTTTGACAAAAATCGAGGAAGGACTGAATGAAAGGCACGGAAAATGAATGCCTAAAACAGGCATTCTCCGCGCAACTTCGGACTGGAGGGAATTATGAACAAAGAACTGATCTACCACCCGCTTTTTATATTTTTGCTGATCGTGCTTTCCTTTATGCTGCTGGTCTGCCTGATCCGTGCGGTGAAGGGTCCCCGCGTCGCCGACCGTCTGATGGCTGTTAATATGATGGGCACCATGGTCATGGTTATGATTTCTGTCCTGGCTCTGCTACTGCAGGAAGGTTATCTGGTAGATATCTGTCTGATTTACGCCATGATCAGTTTTCTCTCCGTGGTCGTGATCTCCAAGGTTTACATTGGTATTTACGAGGAACAGCACCACAGTCAGGAAACAGCGGAAGGGGGAAATACGGATGAGCGCAGCTGAGTGGATCAGGCTTATTATCGGATGCCTGTTTATCTTAATTGGAATGGTCATCTTCTTCACGGAACTATTCGGCGTCTTTCACTTTAAATATGTGCTGAACAGAATGCACGCTGCCGCCATGGGCGATACGCTTGGCATCAGCGCGTGCCTGATTGGGCTGATGATCTTTTCGGGGCTGAATTTTACGACTATGAAAATGTTTTTGATTATTGTCTTTTTGTGGTTCGCCTCACCCGTCTCCTCCCATGTGCTTTCGAGACTGGAAGCCGCCACCAACGACAACCTTTCGGCGCATTGTGAAATATACGAGGATGTGGAAATTCTCGAGCGGGAACTTGCTGCCTCCGTCGAAAATAATAATGCAGAGGAAAAGGAGGCGCCAGTATCATGACAGCTTTTCAGATCATTTTGATGGGACTGTTGATCATCTGCGCGGTTTCCGTCAGTTTTTCCAAAAATCTTTTAAATTCAATCCTGATTTATATGTCCTTCAGTCTGGTTATGTCCATGCTCTGGATCTGTCTGGAGTCTCCGGATCTGGCAATCACGGAGGCTGCCGTCGGCGCGGGAATCACCAGCGTACTATTTTTTGTGACGCTCAAAAAAATCCACGCGATCGACGCGTCTGAGCCTGACACAAAGGAGGAAAAGGAAAATGAGTAGGAAAAAAACCGCAGAAGAATATCAAAAAACTTTTGCCTTCCGTTTCTTCCGCTGGCTCTCCGGCGAAAAAGACCCCTATAACGGGGAAATGGAGATGCATCCCCAGAAGGAATACCAGCCGGACCCGGAAGCTGTTCTCCGCCATGAAAAGGAACACGATGCAATCATGGACAAGGTCTATGATACAGAACACAATAAATGGCTGCACCTTTTTCACCGCCTGTACCAGACAACCAGCATCCTCTTCTGCCTGTTTCTGATCGCCCTGCTTTTAGTGACTGTTTCTTATCTGCCCGCCATCGGGGCAGTGACCCGTCCGGTCAACAACGAGGTCTCGGAACGTTATATTGAAAAAGGGCTGGAGGAAACTGGCGCGGTCAATATCGTTGCCGGCATGATTCTGGACTACAGGGCTTTTGACACGCTGGGGGAATCCCACGTACTGTTTGTGGCAACCATCACCGTTCTGATCCTGCTGCGCCTGAACAAGACAGAAAAGGACGAAGCGGAAGTGAGCGACCGCCGTTTCGAGCCGAAAAACGACGCGATCTTACAGCTTGTGGCGACATTCCTTGTGCCGGTCATCATTATCTTCGGCATTTATATTATCTTAAACGGGCACCTCGGACCAGGCGGCGGTTTTTCCGGCGGCGCAGTCATCGGCGCGGGGCTGGTTCTCTACCTGAATGCCTTCGGCTTCAAAAAAACGGAGCGGTTCTTTACGGAAAAAACTTATAAATGGATATGCTTTTTCTCCCTCTCTTTCTATTGTCTGGCAAAAAGCTATTCCTTCTACACGGGCGCAAACCAGCTTCACAGCGTGATACCGAAAGGGACACCCGGCGCAATCCTGTCAAGCGGTCTGATCCTGCCTTTGAATATCGCGGTAGGACTTGTGGTCGCCTGCACGATTTACGCTTTTTACGCCATGTTCCGAAAGGGAGGATTTTAGGATGGGTCCGAATTTATTTGTGAACTACGGGGAAGCCGTCTCAGCAATTCTCTTCTGTATCGGCTTTACCAATCTGCTCCTGCAGACCAATCTGATCAAAAAAATCATTGGTTTGAATATCATGGACAGCGCGATTTACCTTTTTCTGGCGGAAAAAGGCTATATCGCGGGACGGGTTGCGCCCATTGTGGTAAACGGCGTCACCAGCACGGAAACCTATATCAATCCGATTCCCAGCGGACTTGTGCTGACGGGTATCGTGGTTTCCGTCTCTGTGACCGCGCTCATGCTGTCCCTGACGATTCGTCTCTATACGAGATATCACACGCTGGATCTGGACGAAATATCCACACAGTTGAAAAAGGAGGGAAAATAATATGAATTTCATCTGCAATTTCCCCTTTTTTTCCATCCTTTTGAGCCTTTTTTCGGGCACGATCTGCTCTGTGCTGCCCGCAAAAGCCGCAAAAGTGGTAAACCGTGTGGTCATAATCGTCATCGGGCTGATGTCGGCTGTGCTGCTCCTGTACCTTCTCTCCACAGGCGAATCCTTTATCTACTGGATGGGGCATTTCCCCGCGCCCTGGGGCAACGAAATCCGCGCCGGTGTGCTGGAAGCAGGCACGGCGCTCTTCTTCTGCATTATCATGTATCTGTCCATGGCGGGCGGTGCGCACAAACTCCCCGGCGAGGTAGTGGAGAGCAAGCATAATCTGTACTATATTCTGGTGAACCTTCTGTTAAGTTCCCTGCTTGCGTTGGTTTACACCAACGACATGTTCACCGCCTACGTCTTCGTGGAGATTAACACGATTTCCGCCTGCGGTCTGATTATGATAAGGCAGGTGGGACGGACGATCGAAGCTGCCGTCCGCTATATGATTATGAGTCTGCTCGGTTCTGGTCTTTTACTCTTCGGGCTCTGTATCATGTACGACCTGACAGGGCATCTGTTAATGAGCAACATCAAGGAGTCGGTAGGGCTTCTGATCGCAAACGGCGAATACCAGATTCCCCTGATTGTCTCGGTGGCGCTCATGTGTATCGGTCTGTGCATCAAGAGCGCGCTGTTCCCTTTCCATGCGTGGCTGCCGGACGCCTACGGATACTCCACAGTATCTTCCGCTGCGATCCTCTCCAGTCTGGTGTCCAAGGGTTATATCTTTCTGCTGATTAAAATTATTTACCGTGTCATCGGTTTTGACATCTTTAACAGCACAAGAATTATCGACGTTCTCTTTGTATTCGGTCTGATGGGCATGATCTTCGGCTCCCTCTCCGCCATCAAGGAGAATGACATCCGCAGGATGATCGCTTTCTCCTCGGTGGCGCAGATCGGCTACATTTACATGGGTTTTGGCATGGGCACGCAGGCAGGTATGGTGGCGAGTATTTTCCATATTTTATCCCACGCCGCCACGAAATCGCTGCTCTTTATCGCCGCTATCGGTCTTACGGACGTGTCCGGCGGGAGTCACAAATTTATCGACCTGACGGGAGCGGCATACCGCAATAAGTGGGCAGGAGCCGCTTTCACGGTGGGATCGCTGTCCATGGTGGGCATTCCCCTTTTTTCCGGCTTCATCAGCAAGCTTCTCTTTGCGCAGGCTGCCGTACAGGTGGAGGGCAAGATGCTTGCTTCGCTGATCGTGCTGGGAATAAGCACGGTATTAAACGCGGTTTACTTTATGAAAACCGTGATCCGTATTTATGCTTACGCCCCGGACGCTCCCTATAAAGGAATTACCTTCCGGGACATGAAAGCCTATGCGGTGGTGCTTGTCTGTTTTATCCTGCTAAATGTTATTCTGGGCGTCAGCTCCCAGCCAATTGTAGATATGATCGGTCAGGGGCTTGCCATGTTCGCCTGACTGCCGCATTTTGATTATGATTTATAGTTGAGTGGCGAGCAATCCAGCTTTTTACATGCTTTACAAAGAGGTGATAATATGTATCTGATTCTTTCATCCATCCTTTTTCCGATTCTGGCAGGACTGTTTCTGCTGGTACGCTATCGGACACCCCTGTCCGGGGAAAAACCCGCTGACAGGCAATCGCTTACAGCTATGGCTGGCTGTTCCCTTATTATCACAGCCATATTTGTCATTGCTGCATTGTTTGCCGAAAAGGGCTTTACCCTATTCTATCTGGCGCAAAGCCTTCCTATTTATTTTCGTGTTGACAGTGTTGGCAGGATTTTTTCCCTGCTCGCAGTGATTGTCATTCCCTGCGCGGGATTTTTCTCTTTCGAGTACATGAAACACGAAGAACACGAGAGTCGTTACTACGGTTTTTATCTGCTCGTATTCGGCGTGTTCAACGCCCTCTGTTTTGCAGGCAACCTGATCACCTTTTATCTGTTCTTTGAACTTTTAACCATGTCCTCCATGCCTCTCGTCCTGCATAACGGTTCCAAAGAGGCAGTTATGGCGGGACTGAAATACTTATTTTATTCCCTGTGCGGCGCATACGCGGCGCTGTTCGGCATCTATTTCCTCTATCGGAACTGTGGCTCGCTGACTTTCACAGTGGTGGACGGCGCGCTTCGTGCCTCCGCCATAACAGAACATGGCGGTTTCCTTTTGGTTGTGGCTTTTGTTATGCTTCTCGGTTTTGGCGTAAAGGCGGGCATGTTTCCCATGCACGCATGGCTGCCTACAGCGCATCCTGTCGCACCGGCACCGGCTTCCGCGGTTCTTTCCGCCGTCATTGTAAAGGCGGGCGTGCTTGCCACCATCCGCGTACTCGGCATGTTTGGCACAGATTTTCTGAAAGGAACCTGGGTGCAGACCGCATGGCTTTGTCTGACGCTTGTCACAGTATTTATGGGATCGCTCCTCGCCTATCGGGAACCTGTGCTGAAAAAAAGACTTGCCTACTCCACGGTGAGCCAGCTCTCCTACATTCTGTTCGGTCTCGCCGTTATGAACGATACATCTTTTACAGGCTCTCTCCTGCATGTATTAGCACACGGATTTATCAAAGCGGCTCTGTTTTTGTGCGCCGGAGCCATTATCTACAGAACGGGAAAAACACGGGTGGAGGAAATGCGCGGCATCGGCAAGGAAATGCCTGTTACCATGTGGTGTTTCACGATCGCTTCCCTTGGACTGATCGGCATTCCCCCCACAGGCGGTTTTATCAGCAAATGGTTTCTGGCGCTTGGCTCCCTAAATAGCGGCATTCCCGTTTTTGATGTACTCGGTCCGGTCATTCTTCTCGTGAGCGCACTGCTGACAGCGGGATATCTTCTGCCGCTTTCCATACACGGCTTTTTTCCGGGTGCAGATTACGATTACGGCAGTCTGCAGAAGCGAGAACCTTGTAAACTGATGACAATGCCAATTTCAATACTGACATTTTTGTCAGTTTTAATTGGTGTCTTTCCGTTTTTGATTATTGTTGTCATTTATCTGGCAGCTACAGGGAGGTGATATTGTGATTGTTTCAGTGATCTTGATTCCTTTTATAGCAGGGATTCTGGTACCCATTATCCCCTTTCGGAAAAGATGGCATAAAGAAGTATTTCTGGAGACGGCGGTCGTGCTAAACAGCATACTTGTCTGGTACCTGCTCCTGCACCACTCGGACAGCACTTTCCTTCTGGCACATTTTACGGGTAATCTGAATATCAGTTTCCGTGTGGATGGCATGAGTATGGTGTTTGCAGGGCTTGTCTCCGCCCTCTGGCCCTTTGCCACGCTCTACGCCTTTGAATACATGACGAAGGAAACACACGAAAATGTGTTTTTCCTCTTCTATACGCTGACTTACGGCGTGACGCTGGGCATTGCGCTGGCCGCCAATCTGCTCACCATGTATTTCTTTTATGAACTGCTGACGTTAGTCACAGTACCTCTGGTCATGCACACACTGACCCGCGAGGCGATTCTGGCGAGCCGCAAATACCTTTACTATTCACTGGGCGGCGCGGCTTTCGCATTCCTCGGTCTGATTATGGTCATTGTCTACGGCAGCACAACGGAATTTATTTTGGGCGGTGTGCTCGATCCGGCAAAGACCGTCGGAAAAACAAATATTTTATTACTGATCTATGTGATGGCGTTTATGGGATTTGGTGTAAAGGCGGCAGTCTGTCCCTTCAACTCATGGCTGCCGCAGGCAGGTGTAGCTCCCACCCCCGTCACCGCGCTGCTCCATGCGGTAGCTGTAGTAAAATCCGGCGCATTCGCCATTATCAGGCTGACTTATTACAGTTTCGGCACAGATTTCCTAAAGGGCACATGGGCGCAGTATGCGGTTATGTCTGTCATCATGTTTACCATCGTATACGGCTGCAGCCGTGCCGTGAAAGAAACGCACCTCAAAAGGCGGTTGGCATACTCCACCATCAGCAATCTGTCCTACATCCTTTTCGGCGCAGTCATTATGACGCCTCTGGGACTTGTGGGCGCGCTGACGCATCTGGTATTCCATGCGGTAATGAAAATCAGCTCCTTCTTCTGCGCAGGCGCAATTATGCACCAGACCGACCGTCATTATGTGCATGAACTAAACGGACTGGGATATAAAATGCCCCGTGTATTCGGCATTTTCACAATCTCCGCACTGGCTCTCATGGGCGTCCCGGGGCTTGCCGGTTTTGTCAGCAAGTGGAATCTTGCCGGGGCGGCGGTGGAAAGCGGAAATCCGCTCGCATGGGGCGGCATTGCCTGCCTGCTGGTGTCGGCGCTCCTAACGGCAATCTATATGCTGACGATTGTGGTGCGGGCGTTCTTCCCCGGAAAGGATTTTGACTACGAAACAATTTCCGATATCCGCGATCCCAACTGGAAGATGCTGCTGCCGCTGTTTGTGTTCACTGTATTTATCATACTGTTTGGCGTTTATTCCCAGCCGGTTGTGGACTTTTTTATGAGTGTCGCGACGGGCGCTGTGTAAGGGAGGTTAGCATGTACAACAATACAAATATCATAGTAGAAGCTGTTGTTTTCCTTCCCATGCTTGCGGCGTTTGTAGGTTACGGCATCGGAAGAAAAAATAAGGACGGACGAAACATCTTTGCTGATATCATAGCAGGCATCACCCTTATTCTCTGCGGCATATTGGCAGTACAGACGCTGGCAGGCGCGGCGGGCGGCTCACAACCAGTCATAGAAATCCCCTATGTCTGCGGTATGGGACTGCATTTTACTTTAGACGGTTTCCGCGCGCTGTATGGGACTATTGCCGCCTTTATGTGGTTTATGACCACGCTCTTTTCCAGAGAATACTTCGGACACTACAGAAACAGGAACCGCTACTATCTGTTTCTCCTGCTGACACTTGGCGCAACGGAGGGCGTATTTTTCTCTGCGGACTTTTTTACCACCTTTGTCTTCTTTGAAATCATGTCGTTCACCTCCTATGTATGGGTGGTGCATGACGAGAAGCCCGAATCCCTGCGTGCCGGCGCGACTTATCTGGCAGTGGCGGTCATGGGCGGTCTGGTCATGCTGATGGGCATTTTCCTTTTATTTGATCTGACAGGAACACTAAACTTTGCAGAACTGAGCGGCTGCTATGATAAATATGTGCTTACAACATCCAGCGGGATCCCCGAAAAGAAAATCTGGGCTGCGGGGCTCTGCCTGCTGTTCGGCTTCGGCGCAAAAGCCGGCGCATTCCCGCTGCACATCTGGCTGCCGAAAGCGCACCCGGTGGCTCCCGCTCCCGCCTCTGCTCTCCTTTCCGGCATTTTGACCAAAGCCGGCATGTACGGCATACTCATTCTGACTGCCTATATCTTCTTTCAAAATGCGGCGTGGGGCGGTATGATTCTTATTTTAGGCGTTTTCACCATGGTGATCGGCGCGCTGCTGGCACTGTTCTCCGTTGACCTGAAACGGACGCTGGCATGTTCCTCGGTCTCTCAGATCGGCTTTATTCTCGTGGGCGTAGGCATGGCGGGCCTGCTGGGAAAGGAAAATGCGGTCGCGCTGCGAGGCAGCCTTCTGCACATGGTAAACCACTCCCTGATCAAGCTTGTGCTGTTTATGGCTGCGGGTGTAGTTTTTATGAATGTACACAAATTGGATCTAAATGAGATACGCGGTTTCGGGCGGAAAAAGCCGCTCTTAAACGTTATCTTTCTGATAGGTGCACTGGGGATCGGCGGTATACCGCTCTTTAACGGTTACGTCAGCAAGACGCTGCTCCATGAAAGCATTGTGGAATACGTGTTTCTGATTAATGCAGGCGTAATTCCTGCCTTCTTTACCACCTCGGTTATGAACGCTGTCGAGTGGATTTTCCTGCTTAGCGGCGGACTGACCATCGCTTACATGACGAAACTTTACGTCTGCCTTTTCGTTGAAAAAAATGCCGACGAGGCAGTACAGAAAACATATGATGCACTCCAAGGCAAATACATGAACCGCGCAAGCGCTTTTGCCCTCACCATAAGCGCCGCTCTGCTGCCGCTTATGGGCTTCCTTCCGGGCATCGTCATGGACGGTATCGCCGATATGGGACAAAGCTTCCTGCGGGCGGAGGTTATGGAAAAAGTTTCCTACTTCTCTTTCAGCAATCTAAAGGGCGCGCTGATTTCTCTCATCTTTGGCGCATTGATTTACTGCCTTATCGTGCGTTTTCTGCTTATGAAGAAGGAATCCGGCGGCGGAGAAAAATATTATATTAACCGTATGCCAGTGTGGCTGGATCTGGAAAACCTGATCTATCGCCCTGTGCTGTTAAAGATTCTTCCTTTTGCCTTCGGTGTGCTCTGCCGCTTTCTGGACAGTCTGGTCGATACGATTGTCGTTGTGCTCAGAAAAACTGTCTACCGCGACGAAAAACTGCCCCACGAACGCCCTGAGGGCAATGTATTTACGCATCTTGCCGCCTTTACCGCCTCTTTCTTTGAGAGGCTCTGCAATCTGCTCCTTCGCCGTAAAAATCCGAAAAAGGAGGATTACGAGCACAAACTGGCGCTGGTGCATGAGGAGTGGCGTGAAAACAACATGATGATCACCAGAAGCATGTCCTTCGGGCTGCTGCTGTTTTGTGTCGGACTGATTCTGACGGTGGCGTATCTGTTTATCAAGGATGTGTTCGGGCTGTGAATCTGTAGGGCAAAAACGCACTTCGCATTTTCCTATGATAATCAAGTAGGGGAGATTCTTCCCCTACTCGCCGCGCGCCCCATGAGCCGCCTTAGCAGCATACTTCCTCTGCATAGGGCTGCGCAAAAAAAGAGAGAACATTGCTTTCACGATGTCCTCCCTTTTCTTTCACTTATATTACTCCTGCTCTGCCGGATCATGTGTCTCAATATATTCAATGATCGCTAATATCTCATCACTATTCAGACCTTTTTCTTTCAGCTTACGAATCAGATTAACAATCTCTTTCCCAGTCATATGATCACCTGCTTTCCAATGGCTGTTTATTGCTACAACATAAGTATAGCAAAATCCTTATCCGCCGTAAAGCTTAATTCGCCAAGGTTTCCGTGCCGCCTTCACTTTCCACGGCTACATCCTCCACCTTCCGTTTCTTCCGCTTCTTATGTACAATCAACACAATTACCAGAATCAATGCTGCCGCGCCCGCAGAAATAAAGACAATATAATCCATAATCCCCTTTTCAGTCACACTGACTGCAATCTTCACGCTGCCGCCTTCCGCCAAAAAGAGATGGTAAATACCCATAAGCTCCGTCTCCGCCTTCCTCCATCCGGCACCGTCCTGCACATATATCTCCACGCCCTCCGTCTGTCCCTGAGGCGCCTGATAGCGAATCTGATGGGTTGACGCACCGTCATCCGGAATTTCAAGTGTCCAGCACTCAGTCAATTCCTGCGGCACTTCTCCCGAAGGAAGCTCAACATGCAGCGCATCCGTTCCCGGCTTCTCAACAGTCACTTCATCCTCCTGGACAAACTGACCGTCCACCAACAGCGCCGACTGCCCGTTATCCCGCATCCAGCTTCCTGCAAGCGTTGTCAGATACCGCACATACTCCACCGATACATCCTCGTCAAGCCTGACATTTGTAAGGTCCTTGTTGTCCCAGTCTGCATAAAACCCTTCCTTCACCGGAATGTTCGGGTAGTTATCCAGCGCTACGCTGCCGCCATAAGAGCACTCAATCATGCCTACTTCTTCGTCGTCCGCATAAAAAGTAATCTTCATCTTGCGGAAGCTCGCCGGAATCCCTTCCGTCTGCAAAAGCGTCTGGTAATTCACAGGCTCCGCCTTACCGCTGTAACTGATGCGGTCGATACCTGCAATCTCATCCGAGACAAAATAGTTATCCGCAAGCTCCGCATTGTCGGAAATTTTACCCGCTATAGCACCCGAGAAAGCCTCCGCCTCCTTCACCTTTACCATAGAAAGACAACCATTTATATCATTGCCCCATCCGACAATTCCTGCCACATATTCCTCGCCCGCTACCGTACACTTCGCATAGCTCTGTTTGATATGGGACAGCGACTGCCCTACGATGCCGCCCACATAATCTCCTGCCGTACTCTCAATTCTGCCGTAATTCTCACAGCCAAGCACCATGCCCATTTCCTGCAGTCCGCATACGCCGCCCGCATAGCTCTTCTGTGCAGTTATCCTCGCCCGGTTCACATTTTTTCTGAGTACACACTTGGTAAGAAAGGTAGAATTTGCCCTCGCATCATCAAGCCCCGTGATATCACTCTCCAAATCAAAATCGTACTCGATCGCCATCGTCCCGGCAATACCCGACACATTCAGATCCGCCTCCACGTTCCCGCCGTTGGTACAGTTAGCAATGGTGGCGTCCATGCTCTCCTCCGCGTCCTCCTGCGACTCGTCCTCATATCTGCCGGAATAATCCATATCCAGCACGCCGTCCAGCGCATCCGTATACAACAGCATAATCTCACTGAACTGGTCGTTGATATCCGAAAGATCGTCCCCCAGAAGATCCCCCGAGGAGGACATCTCATCATTTAAATACCCCATATTCTCAGAAATATTTTTCAAGTTAGAATTGAGGCTCCCCGTTGTGGAGCGGTAGTCTTCTCCCAGTCTCGGAAAACTGAGATCCGGCTTATCGTTTAAAGTGGTCAGGATATCTTTTGTTCCTTCCCCCATATCCTGCAAGTTTTCCGCGGCATCCTTTGCGGAAGAAGCGGCGCCCTTCAGCTGCTTCTTCGCGTCATCAGTCATCTCTCCCGTGTGTCCGGATGCGATATCCGTCATAATTTCCAGATATCCGCTCATATCGTCAGCGTAACTGCTGCCGTGGTCATTCGTATACTGTTCATCCGCATATCTGTTAGCTTCCTCAGTTATATGAGAAACATTGCCCGCCATATTTTCCGCCGCCTTTTCCTGCACCTGGCGGTCCGCCTCATAATGTAACTCATGACTGCTGTCTGTGCAAGGGAACTCCTCCCCTGTCTCCGTATGCGCCCAGCCGCTGACGCCTATATAGCTCATCGGATCATGACTGTCCGTAGGATTCCAGCCCGTATCTACACCTGATTCCCTTACCGGTTTTAAATCATATTCATGTTCCGTGTCCGCGCCGGCAGCCTCGCCAATATAATAATTCTCATAAGCCGCCGTAGCCGCCGCCACATCAGTGGCATGCTGCCTGCCCGCTTCCTCGATAGCCTGCTTCGCCCGGTCATACCGCTCCTTCTCCTCGGGCGTCATATATTTATAAAGATCCATGGACTTTACCATATTTTCCAGTTTCCCCGCGGCGTCCTTCGCGTCTTCCGCCGCGTCCGAAGCATGGTCAATTACACCGCCGTCCTTTGCCGTCTCATCCAACACATAATCAAAACGGCTCACCGCCTCACTGACCGAATCCATCATGCTGTCCGTCCACTCTACCGTCCTGTCCGCCAGGGAGTAGGTGTCATCAAGCGCCCTGTCCGCGAAATCCCGGATCACCGACAGTCTGTTGGAAAGGATATCCGAACGGTCGCCCGCGTCATCCAGCATCTTCCCGATCTGGTCATGCATGGTATCAATGTGGTCCGACAGCTGCCGCACAATATCTTCCGACAGATCCACCGCTATATACGGCTCCGCCTGTCCGACAATACCGCCCACATCCTTACGTCCATATATCTTTCCCTTGTTTGTGCATGAGTACACATACCCCGACTGGCGTCCCACAATGCCGCCCGTATTGTAACCCACATGCTCATAGCCGACTGTACCCTCGTTCACACAGCTCTGTATAATCCCCGTGGAAAGACCTGCTATGCCACCCGTATCCACCGTATTTTCCGTAGCGGAAAGCTTCTCGCTTTTCTCGTCACTTCCTCCTTCCAGAGAACTTAACAGCCCTGTCGTATACTGTCCAAGATCGATGTCCTCCAGAGATCTCGCCTTGTCTTCACTGGAAATATTGACGTCAGCACGGTTGAGGCATCCCACTATATTACCAACATTTTCGCCAGCTATACCGCCCGTATAATGCGCGCCCGCGATCGTGCCCTTAGCCTCACAGTCCATCAATACGCCGCTGATCTCATTGTAGCCGACAATACCGCCAACATAGTCGTTTGCCTCCACAACTCCGTCAAAGACACAGTTCAGCAAAATACCGCTGTTATCCCCAACGATACCGCCAACCACCATCGGCTTCCCTGTCGGCTTGACCGTGCCCTCTACTTTCAGGTTGGCGATCACCGCCGTTTCCTGTGTGTAATTGAATAGTCCCACATAGGAGATCGGTTTATGCACCAGAAACCCGCTGACTGTATGTCCCTGCCCGTCAAAATAACCGCCGAAAGTAGGTATAGGTACAAAATTTTCTCCGGCAAGATCAATATCCGCTGTCAGATACACCTTCTTATTCAGGGACCATGTATCCAGCCAGCAGTCTTTGGCAAAAGCCTTCATTTCCTCTGCATTGCTTATGAATATGTTCTCCCATTCGATTTCCTCATCACTGTAAGAAGCAATCGTCTCTTTGGCATCCTCTATGCTGGCAACTTCTTCCTCCTCTGTCTCCCCGTCTTTTTCCTTATCCTCTGTCCGTTTTTCTGCTTCCGCTTCTTTCTCCGCCTCTGACTGTGGATTCTCCTCCAAAGCCCATACTTGTGATGCGGGAAAAGCGCTTATCGTCATCGCCGCCGCTAGCAGCAGGGCTGTCAGTCTCTTTTTACTCATGATCCGCCACCTCCCTGCTCTTATCCTGTTCCGTCACTTCCCTGTCCGATGTATCCCTGCCACCGATTTCGAGCTGCCGTCTGCTCGCCATCTCCCCGGACACGGTCTCCGTCAACTGTCTGTATTCTTCTTCCGTAAGCTCCGTCACATCTCCCGCCTCCACATAGGCGCTCACATTACCCCTGACAATGGCGCTCATCGTACCTGTCACGGTCCCTTCAATCCTGCCGCGCACCAGACCGTCCACTCTCATAAGCCCGGTCACATTCTTCGTGCGAATCGGCATATTCATCACAAAGGCTGTCTTCTCAATAATCTTATCGCCCACCAGAAGGATCTGCGGCAGGACAAACATGGTCACCAGAATAGAAATGGAAGTTCCTCTCCCCAGACATTTTCCGATGCCGAAAATCGCTGCGTTGGAAGTAAGCTTACCAATCAAAAAGCCCGCCACCACCATCATGGTTCCCGAGGTAATAATCGTCGGGAACGCCTGGTTCATGGAATCTATAATGGACTGCCGTCTGCCGTTTTCCTTTCGCAGTTCCATATACCGCCCTGCAATGACAATGGCGTAGTCAATATTCGCGCCCATCTGGATCGAGCTGACGATCAGATAGGACATGAAGAAAATATTGTCATGCTGCAGCGCCGGAATCGAAAAATTCAGCCAGATACAGCCCTGAATCACCGCAATCAGAAGCACCGGCATACCCGCCGACTTGAAGGTGAACAGAAGCACCACCAGCACGGCAAGAATGGACACCACGTTGTTTACCAGATTGTCGCGTCCAAAAGTCTTTTGGAGATCGTACTGGCTCACCGATTCGCCGCATACCAGCACCCTGCCGCCGGGATAATACTTATCCGCGATTTCATGCATCCTGTCAAGGAAAGCGAAAGTCTCCTCACTCTCCTCGGGGAGCGTCAGAAATACCAGCATACGGCTGTAGTTTTCGCCCTGCAGCTGGTTTTTCGCAAAATTCATGGCATCATACGCCTCGTCCAGCGTATCCTGCAGATCATCCGCCAGCGTGACATACCCTTCCTCTACCTCATCGTGGACAAACATAAACATGTCTATCAGAGACACTTTATATTCCGGGAGGCCGTTGACCACCTTCGCATAGTCCTCGTCATTTACGGCATAAGCGGCGTATACCAGCTCCGCCACCTCATAATCCAGATCAATCAGCTCCGAGAACTGTCTGGGCGTAAGCTTATCTGTCAGGCAGTAATCGTCAAGCGCCTCTATGTTGGCAAGCCCCTGCGTGTAATCTACCTCGGGACAAGCTTCCAGCTCCTCTAATAATCTGGCCTCTTTCTCGTAATCTCCCGCCGGCACAATCAGCGCTACCATATTGCTGGCGCCAAAATTGTCCGTCTGCAGTTCCTCCGTTTTCTGGATGCTGTTCTGGATCGGCGGAGTAATCGTGCTGTCGCCGAACACGTAAGGGCACTTGCTGGAAACCGTGTACGCCCCCACAATCACAAGTACAAAAAGCGGCGCCACAATATGTCTCGTCGCGTAATCGAATTTTCCCACAAAAGGAATGTCCGGTATAAAGTTCTTATGTTTGGTCGTATCCATCAGTTTGGAAAACAACATAATCACGCCCGGCATCAGCAGGAACACGGAACCAAGCGCCAGGAAAATGGACTTAATCAGGCACATGGACAAATCCGGTCCCATCTTATACTGCATAAAGCCCATGGCGATCAGACCGCCTATCGTCGTGAGGGAGCTGCCGCAGATCTCCGGGATCGCCTTACTCAGGGCAATGATAATCGCCTCGCGGGCTTCCAGATTGACATGCTCCTCCTTATATCTGTTCAAAAGAATAATGGCGTAATCCACTGACAGCGCAAGCTGCAGCACCACCGTCACGGAATTGGACACAAAGGAGATTGTGCCGAACACAAAATTCGTACCCATCTGCAAAATTGCCGCTGCCACGAAGGTAATCAGCAGAACCGGAACCTCCGCATATGCCTGCGAGGTGAGCAGAAGCACCGTCACCACCACGAAAGCAACCAGAACGACGATGACATTCATTTCCTCCGCAATCAGCTCCGCTTCGATATCCCCCAGCGTAGTAGACAGATAATAGTCATACCCCTCCAGTTCTTCCTTCACCCGCTCCAGCACTTCCAGACACTGGTCATCCTTCTCGTCATAATCGAAAGTGACATTATAATAGGAAGAACCGTTAAAGTAATGGTCTTCCGTGTCATCAAAGTCTATCATAAAGACGCCCGGTATAAACTCCAGCTTCTTCTCAATAGACTCCGCCTGTTCATAAGAAACGTTCGCCACCATCACATCACAGGTTCCATATGTAATAAACTCCTGTTCCATCAGATCCAGCCCCTGTTTCGTCTCCGTGGAATCCGGGAGATAATGGGACATGGAGTTCTCTACATTAACCCAATTTCTTGATACGGCGGAAAAAATAATCAGAATGCCAAACAGCAGGAAAAACAGATTTCTTTTATCCACAATGAATCCGCAGATTTTGAGCATTGTCTGATTGCCGCCCTTTTTTTCCATTTTTTCGTTCTCCATAGAACAACACCTCTTTCTTTCAATGGGAAATATAGCACTTCGACCATTGGTCGTCAATTCCATGCATGGCGAGTTTTATACATTCCCTTGAAATTGTATAAAATACGTCGTAAACTATATCTGTGTGTACGTGACAGTGAATCCTAAGGGTGAGCTGTTATGTGCTGACAGAAAGGCTTTCCCATGAAAAAGAAGTTTTGCATCAATTTATCCACAACACAGACAATCCTGCTCAGCTTTTTGCTGGCAATTCTTTTCGGAAGCGCGCTGCTGGCCCTGCCGGTCAGTTCCGCAGACGGCATAGCCGTACCCTATATAGACGCGCTATTTACGGCGACCACCTCCATCTGTGTGACGGGCCTTGTGACCGTTCCCACCTTTTCGACTTGGAGTCTGTTCGGACAGATCGTCATTCTCTTTCTCATACAGATCGGCGGGCTCGGCGTCGTCACCATCATGTCCGGTCTGATGATCAGCCTGCACCGCAGGATCGGTATCCGGGACAGGATGCTTATTCAGGACGCTTTCAACTTAAATACCCTGTCCGGCATGGTTAAATTTATCCGAAAAGTGATTGTCGGAACGTTTTTGATCGAAGGAATCGGCGCGCTTTTGTATATGACGGTGTTTATCCCCGAATTTGGCGTAAAAGGTGTCTGGATTTCCCTGTTTAACGCCGTCTCCGCTTTCTGCAATGCTGGTATGGACGTGATATCGGAAAACAGCCTGTACGCCTATGTCCATAACCCCGTTATCAATCTCGTGACCATTCTGCTGATCGTTTTCGGCGGTATCGGTTACATTGTCTGGTGGGATCTCGTGGGCGCACTGAAAAATATACGGCGGCAGCGTCTCAGATGCTTCACCAATCTGACCTTTCACAGCAAAATTGCCCTCTCCGTCACAGGAATCCTTATCCTTGCCGGAACGGCTGCTATATTTGTTTTTGAATATAACAATCCGCTGACGATAGGCAGTTTTTCTTTTATTGACAAGCTGCAGGCTTCCCTGTTCCAGTCTGTAACCACAAGAACCGCAGGCTTCGCAACCATCCCGCAGGAGGACCTGACGAACGCTTCCGCCATCGCTTCCCTGCTCTTGATGTTCATCGGCGGATCGCCAGTCGGCACCGCAGGCGGCATTAAGACGGTAACCTTCGCGGTACTGATTACCTCGGCATTTGCCACAATGAAAACACATGCCGAAGCGGAGCTCTTTCACCGCACCATTCCGAAACACGCAGTCAGCAAAGCGGTTGCAGTGGTGAGTATGGCGTTTATTATCCTGTTTACGGCAACCCTTCTCCTGTCGGCTGTCACCGACGCGGATGCCCTTGACATCGTATATGAAACCGTCAGCGCCGCCGCCACGGTAGGTCTGACGAGAAGCCTGACATCCGAGCTGAATCTATGGGGCAGAATCATTATCATCATAACTATGTATCTCGGCAGAGTCGGTCCGATCTCCCTTATGATCGCGCTGAACACAAAGAAGGAAACGAAAAATATCATCAAGAATCCCACCGAAGATATAAGCGTGGGCTAAGAAAGGAAAATTATCTTATGGGCATTCAACAATCTTATGCGGTATTCGGTCTCGGCAGATACGGTCTTGCCGTAGCGAAAGAGCTTGTAGGAAACGGCGCGGAAGTGCTTGCCGTGGATCTGGACGAGGAACTGGTCAATGCCGCCATCGCCGAAATCCCCATCTGCAAATGCGCAGACATCACCGAGGCGGAAGTCGTCAGGCAGCTCGGCATCGCCAATATCGACGTTGTCATCATTGCCATGGCAAGCAATCTCAAGGCAAGCGTCATGGCAACCATGCTCTGCAAGGAAATCGGCGTGAAAACCGTGATCGCCAAATGCGCCACCGATCTGGATCGCAAAATTCTGCACAAAGTGGGCGCAGACCGGGTTGTATTTCCCGAGAGCGAATCCGGCATCCGCCTTGCCAAAAACCTTTTAAGCTCCGGGTTTGTTGATATCATGGAACTCTCCAAAGACATCTCTCTGGTTGAGCTGCCCGTCAAGCCGGAATGGACAGGAAAGACCCTGATCGAATTAAACCTCAGAAAAAAATACTCGATTAACGTGGTAGCAATCGTTGAGGGCAAAAACGTCCGTATTGATATCGACCCCGAAATGCCTTTACAGCCGTCCATGAGAATGATTGTGATCGCCGATACGGCAAAGCTGGGGAGACTTGCATAACGCCCTCCCCAGCCATACTTTCCATTAACTTAAGGAAAACACACGCAGCGATATCCTTGGCTTTCTTACAGCTTTAGCTCCACCTGAATATTGCTGTCCAGACCCTCCACCATCTTCCGGAACTTCTGCCCGTCGGTTTTATTTCCCACAATGCTGCCGTAATGCGTCGGAATCAACGCTTTCGGCTTTAACTGCACGATGTACTCCGCCGCCTGTTTCCGGTCCATCGTGTAAAATCCCCCGATCGGAATCAACGCCACATCACAGCGCACCTTTCTGATATCCTCATTCACATCCGTATCGCCGGACACATAGTAGCGGGTGTCGTCCGTCGTCACCACATATCCCTGCCACTTCTTTCCCTTCGGATGAAAAGGTTTCAGCTTATTGTAAGCCGGGATTGTCTCAATCGCGACCCCGCCCGCCTCATGGGATTCCCCCGGTCGATAGAACAGACAGTTTTCCTCGGCAATGCCCGACTTGGAAAGTGTCTTCTTTTTCATGGATTCCGGCGCAACAAGAAGCGTCTCCGCCTTCCTCAGCTTCGCAATGGACTCCGGCTCAAAATGGTCGTAGTGATCGTGGGTGATAAAGATCAGGTCCGCGTCGTGGGCGGCGTTCGAAATTTGGTACGGGTCAAAGTATAAGATTTTCGAGCCCTCGATGCGGATGCTGCTCTGGGTGTTGACTGTGATGTTGGATAAAGTCATTTTCAATTCCTCCCTCTTTTCATTTCACCATATCATCATCTATTCTTTGAAGCAAGTCCCAATCAACATCTCCAAGCCTCTGCTCCAATTCCTCAATCAGCTTAAATTGCTGCTGCTCCATACCCGCATCATATCCATTTACTTCATTATATTTTTTCACATACCGCATAAGCCAATAATATTTGCTATATAAGACTACCTCAAGAGGTTTTCCTGTAAGCATTATAACTTCGGCTTCTTTTGTAAAAAATGCGAAACAATAGTTATATATCGTATTCAGAACTTCATTTTCATATTTTCTTTCGGCACAATATCCTACAGAAGCTATCAGCTCATCCATGCGATCCAATATCAATTTCATATTTCTTTCCATCCCCTCACGCGTACCGCCCGGCGCGTTTTGCTAAAACATCGCTGCGGTTGGCGTCGTATTCTTGGGCGATTAAGTTGAATTGTTCTTCTATGTTCATTTGGTTTTACTCCTGTTACGCCTCATCAGCTTGCACACGATATGATTGTTCAACTATGTCCATAATCTGGTCAACATCTGCGGTATGCTCCATGTACAATTCCACATCCCCGTTTCCCCAGCGACCAAGACCCGTAATATCTCTACAAATGCCTTTCGGATCAATAACCTCCGAAAACTTCATATTGATAGAAATTCGCAAGCGTTGCTTCTGGAAAACAATATCCACAAAATTAGTATCCAGTTTATAAGCAACATACAGCTTTTTAAATTCTCGTTTCACCGACGGCGAGAGATTTCGGATACGGCGGTCCAGAACATCAAACAGTGTTTTGGTGAATACATTTGTATCATAGGTTTCAAGATTATACCTCTCAGCAGGTTTTTCCTCCACTTGATAGGGAGCCAATTCCTCTACAGTCATATCTGGGAATGCCCATATCTGTTTGGCTTTATCAGCCAGCAGACGAGCACGCTCTTTTATCCGTTGTTCATTCCATTCGGTAACTTTGACTACATAAGCATTCAATCGGAGCGCACTCTCCTTAAAACCGCCTTCCATGTCCATTTTTACCATAAACGGATGGTCACTCATCTCGGAATTATATGCCGTCAGAGTCAAATTTCCTATTGTATGCAGATAGGTCTTCTGTACATCCCGCCAATTAGTTCCAAGCATTTTCTGCCATTCCGGGCTCAGATTACTATTCTGCGGCATGATATGCTCTATTGTATAATTTTCTATGATAATCGGGGCTTTATTACCATAATTCTCCAAATGACTTAAAATAAAATTACGGGAACGCATCGTATATATATCCTTCGAAACAAATGCCGCCGTGAATTTATCATCATTTGGAAATTCCTTATAATCATCACGCATAATAAAGAATGCCTTAATAGAATTTACATAGTCATCCGACCTGATTTCGTTTTTCAAAGTCGCGAAAGTTTTATTTAAAGAATTTGGCGGAATGTCGCAAATACTGCGGCGAAATACATAACTGATGCAAAGCCGAATAATCTGTTGCAAACCATCTTCTTTAATCATACCCTCAGCATAATCATTATGTACCTTGAGTAAAAATGGATAAGATACTTCCATGCGCAGATCATTCATATCCTCATAAAGAGACTTAAGTATAGAGTTATTATTTCTCCCAAACGCCATATCCGTATAATAATTGGCATAGGTAAACAAATCCTGACATAATTCCCGAACAGTTCCAAATTCACAAAGTTAGCAACCCCCATTTCAAATGGGGGTTTATTTATAACCCCTCCGGGGT
>ERZ779622.220-NODE-220-length-38226-cov-33.701711_pt1 | contig 38226 bp, 32 predicted proteins | sample MGYA00514188_ERZ779622 | MGnify/ENA primary metagenome ERZ779622 (study PRJEB29562, sample SAMEA4376702) | mouse gut metagenome | isolation source: Cecum | study: EMG produced TPA metagenomics assembly of the A DSS colitis mouse model was used to assess the... | reverse complement strand
AATACCAAGATGGCCGGTTGCGTTCCATATAGCCCTCTATACATCTACGCAACCAGTGGTAGAAATCTAAAGTCAATTCGTAGAATTCCCCAAAATCAAACTTTCAGGTTTTACTTGTCTCTCCCCGCTCCCCGATTCCCCAATCTGCCAGAGTGCCAAGGATAGTACGCATAATCTTTTTTTCAGTAATATCTATTTGCGGAGTAATGCCACGTTTCGTCAATGTAGCATAAAATGATACAATACTTTGTTCTAACATGTCATTCACACATAAAGGCTCTAACTGCATAGGCTCCTGCGCCGACATGATGATCGAATAGCGGAACAGCTCTTCCGTTAATTGCTTTAATACTTCTGCACGGTTTGGAATAGCCATGACATAATGAGTGACTTTTTCGGACTTTTCTTCATTCCGGAGTAAGTCCAAATATCCACAAATAGCAGTTAAGGGTGTACGCAAATCATGGAAAATATTCGTTACGGCATCTTTCAGCTCCCGGTCTCCGTCAAGGTATCATCTGCGCTGTCTGCGGAGTAGCCGAAGCTGCCTGTTTAGGTCGGATGCCAGCAGTCGCATCTGCCTGTCGCTGGAAGATATAGAAATAAGGGTATTCGTATCTGTTTTTAGCCAGTCCGCAAGCTGTACCCGTATTTCTGTCATGCCCACTTTCAGCGTATGAATTTTCACGCAGAGAATCAGAACAATGAAAGACAGAATACTGCACAAAACCCACGGTAAAAGCATGAATATACCTCCCTCTATCTCAAATCTTAGTAAAAGAATCTCTGAAAGTTCAGTGTGGAAAAATCCCAAAAATGGAACGCCAACCAATACTCATATTTATATTTTATTCTTTGCCGCCTTCATAGAAGCGGCTTCACTTTCCCTTTCGCTTCTTTTGGGAAAACAAGAAACAAAGTTCCGTCGCTTACCGATATGCTGCTCTCCTGATCGACAAATTCGTTGCTTACCCCGATCGGAAATGTATTTGTCAACACTGCGTTATTTAGTTCATATTTCAAGCCGCTCAGGGTTACTCCCTCCGCTTTTGTGGAAGAGGAAAAGACAGACAGATACCCGCTTGGAATTTTTTCAAAACAAAGCCTGCTATTCGTAATTGCTGTAATGACACTGCCATGATCGAACAAAAAACCGCGCATATTGTTTGCGGACAAATAAGCTATCACCTGTAAATTAGCCATGGTGTGATCTATGCGCCCACCTGTTCCACAATAAATGTGGAAGCACGTATATCCTGCCCGGATGCCCTCACGGACAGCCGCAAGTGTATCGGTATCGTCCTTTTCTGCACTTAGCGCTATGGTATTCGGGTGTTTCGGAATACATTGCAGGGTATCAAAATCCCCAATCACAAGATCGGTTCTGATATTCTGCTCCTCCAGATAGCGCAGCCCTGCATCGGCAGCTATCACCAAATCCTCAGGTGCCGGCTGGAAATCAAGCCCATAATTTTCCCCCGCGCCTACGATATAACAAATCCCGTCTCTCAATCCCTTTTCCCTCCGGTAATCCATATTTCGGAAATCAGGTTCCAATTGTCACTGTTTCCTGTTTTCATTTTCCCTTTTCTTCCCTGCCACTGCAATGATTCCTGCGCCGGCTGCGGCTGTCAGCAGAATGACCCCGATCACATAATCGGACGCATGGGTGAAGATCAGGGACGCCGTGCCGTCCTATTCAATGTCCCCTTGCTGCAGCATCACCGTAACCCTGAACACCTCTCCCTCCGTCTTCACATCCATAGATCCGAGGTAGCGCTCCGCCACATCCCACACGTTTTTAAGCCCGATCCCATGCTCTGGCAGGATGCCGGGGCGTCCGTCCTGCTTCGTCGTCGCCGGAAAACTTTCTCCCTCTCTCCATTCCAGTTTCCCGTCGAAATTGTTCTCCACTTCGATCAGCAGGAAATGGCTCTTCCTTTTCAAGGTAAGGCTGATATGGCGCTTCTCCTGTTCCAACTTTTCACATGCCTCTATGGCATTATCCAAAAGATTATTCAATATGATCCCAAGGTCAAAGGCGGAGACCGTATCCGTCTCCCGGTATTCAAATTTTACCCTGCATGTAATTCCGGCGTCTGACGCCCGGCGGTATTTGTCGTTGATGATGACGTCCGTCACGGCATTTCCCGTGCTGAATTTATAGTCCAACTCCTGTATGGTCGCGTCCAGCTTTTCAATATACGTCTCCACTTCTCCGTACTTTTCACCCGCCACAAGCCCTTTGATGTTAGCCAGGTGATTCTTCATTTCATGTCTCACCCTGCGGATACTGCCATAGAAATGCTCCGCTTCTTCGAGCCTCCTCTTCAAGGCTTTCGTCTGCTGTTCTTCCACAAAATGCTTTTCTCTCTCACCCTGCAGTTCCTTGTATCTCCGAAAAATATAGATCGCGGATATCTCCCCTGCACAGAGCAGAACCGCGATCATAGGTATCCGCCATACCATCTCTCTTTTCTGGGTAAACAGGCAGAATATCTCCTGCTCCATCGGTACCATCAGAAGATCAGTGACCATCCATACCAGCATACTGCCGACCACATTGAGGACTGACAGGAAAACGGTATCCTGCCAGTTCATGGACAGCGGACTCTTTATAGTTTTTTTCAAAATCCAAGCCGCAAAAGTAAATGCGAGCGTATAAATCAGCAGAATACAGACCTGCCCGATCAGCAGGTTCCGATACAGATGAAACATGTAGGCGGCATCCTGAACATCCAGGCTTTCCAGCATTTCATCCATTATAAACTGATAAATACTGCTTGCAATCAGAAAACTCATCCCGTGGAAATTATAAAACAGCAGCAGCGTAAAAACAGCTTTTTTCAGACACCCCCTGCATCTGATATGACAATAGGTCAATACGACTGCCGCCGATACCACATACCTTCCCCAACCCGGAACATGCGGGCACAGGCGCATAAACACGTTGACCACTGCAAGAATCCCCGCAAAAACCGCTTCCCTTTTCCCTCTTTCCAGTCTGAAAAAAATATCCCATATCACCAGAAAGAGAATCGTCTGCAAAAATGCAAGATACAGATCGCAGAAACCGCTGAATGCTTCATATCCCGCCCGGCTCATCTGCCATCCTCCGCAAGGTATGCCAGATATGCCTTCACAAAATCCTGATACTTATACTTGGAGATCAGAAGGCTGCTTCCGTTTTTCATCTGCACTTCGGTCCGGCTGTATCTTTCCACATATTTCATGTTTACAAGATACCCTCTGTGGGTGCGGAAGAAACCTTCCTGCAGTTCGCGCTCCATACCGCCGATCTTTCCGTAACATTCTATTTTTTCATCTCCTACGGCGATAATAATCTTTCTGTTATTGCTCTCGATATAGTAAATATCTTCCACAGGAATGTTTCTTGTGATATTTCCGTTCCTGACCAAAATTTTCCGTGGCTCTGTGTTCTTTTTCACCCCCAGACGGCAGCACTCCCGCAAAGCGAGCGCGAACACATCCGCAAATTCCTCTTCGTCTATAGGCTTCACTAAGTATTGAAACGCATTGACAGAAAAAGCCTTCGCCATATACTCCGGATGGCCTGTCACAAAGATCAGTAAAGGCAGACCTCCCCACAAAGGTTCCTCCCTTTCCTCCTTCCAGTCTCTGATCTGTTCCGCTGTTTCCATTCCGTCCGCGCCCTCCATGGCAATATCAAGAAAAAGAATATCTATCTGTTCTCTGTCCTCCTGCCGCCAGAACTGCAGCAGTTCCCCACCAGAAGAAAACTCTATGATCCGACAGTCCTTTGTCTGCTTTTCTATCAGTTTTTTTATCAGACAACGTACATTTTCCTCATCATCACAAACCGCAATATTCAATCTTTCTCTCTCCAAGTCTTTTGTCTTATTTTCCGTATACTTATTTTATCGGCAAAAATACCGGGAAAGAAAGAAGGATTGTTGCGTTCGGGCGCCTGGCGGTAGTGACTGGACATGGCAAGGAAAAGCGGAAAGCAATCGTTGACATAGCTTTCACCTCCATACTGCACTATACAGTATATGTGAAATTTGTCAACTACTCTTATATAACTATCTCAAAAGCGCCATATTCCCCGTCAGCTTATTGACCTTTTTCTTCGCGCCGCAGACGGCGGTGCCAAAAGTTAGCAACCCACATTTCAAATGGGGGATATAGATACTATTTCATTATTCCAAAAATCCCAAGAATTTTCTCCACTGCGCATAGCCTTTCAAATCTCCATAGCGGTATGCAGACTGCATGATATCCCTTGCGATTTTTACCCAGTCCGTTTTTTCCGAGAAATCCCATGAACCGGCGCTTTTCTGCTCCGCGTTTTTTACGGCTTTGGCGACTGCGGCTTTCAGCACCGTGTCCTCAAAGCTTCCCTTCCCGCTTTCTTTCAGATCGGCAGTGTAGGCATACATTTCCGCTGTATTGCAGTTTTTCGGGTCTACCTTCGACACATCTACCATCCGCTCCGTCACATTCCCCGATTTATCCCATATCTTCACTTTATACACGGGATATTGAGGATCAAATTCTGCTGTTTTATACACGGAATAAGAGGAACCGCTCGCAAGCTCTGCCCCTGAAAAGATTGTAATATCACCTGACCCTTCCTCCGCGCCATGCAAGATGGCTGTTGTCTTCCCCGCTTCCTGAACCGCCTGCGCTGCCTGTCCGGCATAATTCCCTTCCGCGACACCCGCTATTCTGCCTGCAAAGCCTGTTCCCGTATGATTTCTCTTCGTTTTCCCCGCTTCACGCCATGCAGGATACCCCATTCCGATTTCATTTATGTTCATTTCTCAATTTCCCCCTTATCATAAATTCTTGAGAAGATTCATGATCATGTCATACGTCATGGACGACGTGTCAATCTCCAGTGCCTTCCCGTCTTTTGATTTAACCACTGTACCGTTTGTTCCCACATAAGCCGTCGTATTGTCATTGAGGTGCTGTATGGTTCCCGTCATTTCCGCAAATTTTTTCAGCCATGACTCTCCAGTTTCCTCACACATTTTCTTAAACTTCTCAGCATCCTCTCCCTTCATATAGGGGTGTTTCCCATCCCTGACATACCATGAGAAACCTGTTGCTTTGTCCGTATATTTGGGATCCGTTTTCGCCCATTCCTCCAATGTCCTGCCTTTATACCATGTTGTCAGACCGCCGCCGTTTCCTATGCCGCTGTGATAGTCCGTGGATATGACGCGCTCCTCCGTGCGCCGCGCAAGCCCCTTTATCTCCAAATCAGCCCATATGTATGCAGCATTCTTATCGTGAATCTGGTTGGGATATTGGTTGAAGTAGGTCTCCGCAAGCGCCTCATACTTTTCTCTGTCCGCATCGCTCTGCAAAAGGACTTTTCCCCCGCGTCCTTCCTCGCCATCCCTCACCAAATACTGTATACCCGTGCCGGAATGGGTCTTTAAGGTAAATCCCGACAGTTCCTCCGTTTCCAGCGTTTCCACGCCCATAGCATTCTGCATAGCCTCTTTCAGTTCTTCGTCCATTACCACGGCATCATAGCTCATGGTTCCATGCTCCGAAATCAGAAACTGCTTTCCCGTCTGACTGTCCTGCCTGACCTTACAATCAGAATAATCAAAGGCTCCCAGCCGCTCACCCTGTTTATTATAAATATCGAAACAACCCGCCTCGTTATCCGGCACAATCCTGTAATTCTCGGATTCGTATGTATCGTAGGCAGGCTTCACACTGCGCGCCCCGTAAGCCGCCGAAGCCTGATACGCTTCCATCGCCGAAGTCTGTCCTGTTGTCCTCTGTCTGTTTCTTACGGGAGAACCGTTTCCTGCCGCACCAGCCATTCTGCCTGCAAAACCTGTTCCTGCCTGATTTTTCTGTGTTTTCCCCGCTTCACGCCATGTGGGATACCCTACGCCGATTCCGTTTATGCTCATTTTTGCCTCCAATTTCTCATATTCCGCATGTTTTACTTCTTTTTTACCTTGCCTTACAAAAAGTCAGAATGTCCTGAATCCATTTTCCATAACGCAGATACCCGCCCCAATTTCCAAGCGTTTTCATGTCATTCATAAGCTCGTGCGCCATTGCCATATAATCCGCATTTTCATGGTAGGAAGCGCCGTCCGTCTTATCCTTCAGAAGCGCCATGGTCATAAAATTGCTAGCCGACTTATCACCCGTATGCGCATTTAAGGCAAGCAGCTCCGTATAAGAGCAGCTATTCGGGTTCACCTTACTCACATCCACAGTCTGCTCATACGCATTTCCGTTTCGGTCGGTACCTTTCACAAGATAAATCGGATTGTCCTTTGAATAGTCATCCGCTCTGAATACATAGGCGCTCTCACCAGTCTTCACGTCATGAATTGCAAATAATGCGTCAGGTTCGATATGTACCACATTTCCTGCCGATTTCACATTTGCCCCAAAATCGCTCTTCTCACTGTTTTCTGCCTTCCTTGCTCCATACCACGCCGGATATCCCGCCGCCTCTATTCCGTTAATACCCATTTTCAAGCCCTCCTACAGCCAATTACTGTTCCTCTACCAGTAATACGAACCAGCCTGCAAAAAAGTTTCATTATGAATAAAATAAATGTGGGGCAATATTGGCATAGCCCGGTGCGCTAAAATTTGTATAACCCAACTCACCGTAATTTGACATCATGTTTGCCGCCCCACTTTGCAGCGTCTTGCTCACGTCGTTTTTCGGAAATGCCACTGATAAAGCGTTTGCTTCTGATTTTTAGTTTGTCCCTCTGACAGCCGAAAAGATTTCGGGAAAAGACGGGCTGTTTTTTGGCCTGTGACAGTATTGGTTCTGTTCTGTATGCAGAACCATCACCCCGCAGACGCCGCCTGTTTTCTCTTTTGCTGATGCCGCAGTCGCCGCGAATCAAATTTTTACTGCCTGTTCGATATAATCCGCACTTCCTGCCGCCCCTTCTTATACGTCACATCCCGGTACTCCGAATGCAGCGCCTCGCGCACGCCGTTTATGACAATCACGCACCCCACGTTGGAGGTGCCGTTTACCACAATCTTTCCGTCCGCCGAACGCCTGTTAATATCAATCAGCTGTTCCCGTTTCGCGGTAATCTCTTTCAGTTTCAACTGATAATTAATTTTTCTGCGCATCTGCTCAGCCTTCTGCTGGTTGATCTCCGGCGTGGCGGGCTGCGTCTTCAACTGGTAAGCAATACGGTTAAGGGCTTTCTCTGCGTCCCTCATATTTTCCTCATACTCATCCGTCAGGCGGTCGATCTCCCCCATCTTTTCCTTAAATTCACAGTCCAGTCCGATGACAAGCTGGGTCGTCACTCCGGCGCGGTTTCCGATGGACGCGGCAGTAATCTGCTCCACCGCCGTCACACTGCCGCCGATAATCGTGCCCCGGTTTCCGGCTATGACTACATTCTGCCCCGCTTCCACCTCACAGTTTAAGATGGCGCCCGTATTTACCTCATTTCCAGCGTAAACCTGCGTCTGCTCCAAAAAGCGCGCCATCACATTGCGCCCCGCGCGGATAACTCCGTTTCCCGAACCCTGCATCCCATTTTTCAAAATCACATCTTTTCCCGCGTAGAGATGCGCCGTCTCCACATGCCCGTTTACGGTGATCGACCCGGTTGTTTTCAGCGTCACACCGGCAAACACATTGCCCTGCACAAACACATCCCCGTGAAAATCCACATCCCCCGTGGCGGCGTCCAGATTGCCGTCTATGGCATAGATCGGCGTGACCGTCAGACACCTTCCCTCCAGCGTTACATTTCCTTCCGTTGAGGCATAATAGTGAACGCCCTTTTCATCCAGCTCACAGCGTTTACACTGCAGCGGCGGCAGATCCTTTCCCTCGTAAGCCTCCATGATATTTCCCTGCACGTCCCTGCCAGCCACTGCCGGGAGAACAGCATGATAAGTGACAAGGAGCTGCCCCTTGGTCACAAGTTCCATTTTTCCTAACACATTGTAATCTACCGAACCGTCCGGCAGAATAATCGGCATGGTTTCGGGATGCGGATTAAAATGATATTCAAAATAACCGTCGCGACCATCCTTCTTTGCCGTTCCCTGCGCCACAAAAACCTCCTCATATTTCTGTTCTCCCCGCGCAAGCTCCTCCAGCGCTTTCTCCTTAATGCCGTAGACAATTCCGTTTTCCTGTAACAGCCCACGAATCTCCTTCTCCGAAAAACGGCGGTACAAAATGAGAAACGCCTCCATGCGCGTCTCGCTGATGCGCAGAAGATAGTCTTCCCCGTTTATGATAATGGGATTGCCTTGGACGATTTTCACGCGGGAATACCCGCTATCTTCACCGTCCTCCTGTGAACTGTGCTTTCCGCCCCTTCTCCCAGAGCCCATCCGCTCCTCCGGCGAAAGAAACATCGTTTTTTCCAGACCGCTGCCCTCGGACATCAGCTCTTTCGGTTCCGCCACCAGCTCTCCCGTGTAGCTTTTCTGGTCCTTCTTCTTTTTCTTTCCCGTCTGTTTTAAAAATCCCATATCCCGCCTCACTCCCGCCGCAATTTCCGACATTTCAAACTAACCGCCATGTCACAGCTCTGCTGTGACTCAAATCAATGCGGAGAATGCCCGTATTTCTAAAAATTGTAGCACAAAGTACGGTGAAGTGCAATTCTGCCGGGTTACTCACATCGTTATATTTATGCCGCTGCCTGCAGTTTTTTTTCTTCTCCAGAATCGCGGAAACAAACTTCAGTCCTGCCCTATGCTGTTATTATACCATCTGTCCCGTGATAAATAAATGCGGCATTCCTTTCCCGTATTGTTATTTCATCAATATCGATATCTCTTCCTGTATTTAAAGAACATAAACGCAGACAATGCGAGCGCCATCAGCTCCGCCGCAGGTGTAGCCAGCCAGATCCCGTTTACCCCCAGAATCAGAGGCAGTACGATCATGGTAACCAGCATGAACACAAAAGATCTCGAGAACGCGAGCGCCGCCGATACCAAGCCGTTTGACAGGGCGGTAAACATGCCGCTGGCAAAAATATTAAAGCCGATAAACAGAAGCGCAATGGTACAGATTCTGTTCCCTGTCACCGCCAGACCGTACACCGGATTATCCGGGCGGGCAAACACGGACACCAGCGGTTTTGTCAGCAGGAAAGAAGCCGCCACCGTCACAAGGGAAATCTCCGCGATCACCCTCATGCTGGCCGCCACCAGCTTTTTCAGTTTTTCGTGGTTCTGCTCCCCGTAGTAGTAGCTGATCATAGGCGCCACGCCGTAGGAATAGCCGGTGTACAGGGAACTCGCAAACATCAGCACGTACATGATGATCGTGACCGCCGCCACGCCGTCCTCCCCCACATAATGCAGCATCGTCCAGTTAAGATGAGGAAGTGGAACTGATTACAGCCGAGACGGAAAAATACCATCTCGGTCGGCTGCACGAAGCCTCCTACGGCTCCATGATTTCTGTTTCCAGCCTGCAAAGCGGAAACTACGGCGATTATTCCCGGCTTTTTATCGAGATGCCCTTTCTCGCCTATGAGCCGGGACTGCACCAGCCTCCCTGTGGAAAATACCTGCGGGCTTTCCACAAGGGAAACTGGAATGAAATACCAAAGCGTTACATGGAAATCTTCGACTATGCACAAAAACATGGTCTGACACTCCACGGATTTTCCTATGAAATGGGCATCAATGAAAACGTCATCGACCGAATAGAGGATTACATCGTACAGATTGAAATCCCCATTGCCGAATGAGCGAAGCCTCCCCCCCTTTACGAAAGCCCGTCAGCCACTGCCCGGAAAAATTCCCCTGCTGATTTTCTTCGTCGGCTGTATCTCCGGGGTATGCTGAAACGTATGCGCCAGATTTTCATCCTTAAAGCTGTTCAGCGATTGATACAATGTTTTTATCTTTTTCCCAAAGGAAATCCCCACCACTCCGACTGCCACAGCCGCACCAACCACAATCACACTTGTTTTTTCATCTCATTTCCTCCTCTATCTTTTCTTACTATCCCCATCATAAACCGTACAGTAACTGTGCGGTCAAGTTAAAAAATTAAAAAAAACGGCAACTTTTTCAAAAAAACTTCAAAAAAGCTGCCGCTATCCCGTTTTGTTTCATATACAGAACATTAGTTTATGTCACGCCGGTCTCTATCCGCTTTTTGCATCGAAACGTTTGCCCCGGTTTTATGCTTCCACCAAAAACAGCCGTGCCATCACCGGCTTTTCAAAGGTAACCGTCAGCACATTTTCCTCCACCGTAAAGCTGACCGGCTCCTTTTCCGGGTAAAGGCAGGAAACCCGGATTCTATCCTCTGCAAAGGGCAGACTGCCAAGTGGAATGGACAACGTTGTCTCCGAGCAGGCCGTGCCCGCCTGCAAGCGCCTGTCATTGTTCTTGCCCTCCATCTGCCGTTTCCAGACAGCCACATACGCCTTATCTTCCGTCTGCAGACCGCCGCAAACCCACAGGTCTTCATTGTCCGTCACATCCAGCGGATAAAACGGCACCGCTTTTTTGATATCCCCGCGCATCCTTTTATAGCAGGCAATTCCCTCTTTGACAAGTTCCATGCGTTCTGCGAAGAGCTCCGCCAGATGCCCGCTCTGGTGCACCCGGACAAGCAGGGCGTTTACCATGTTGTAGATCACTTCCTCTTTATCTCCCGCCCGTTGCGGATAGGACCACACCGCCGCCTGCTCCGGCGTCACCCCGGCTCCCGCGTTCGCCGCGATAGTGGCATAGTTGCGGTAATCCTCCTGGTCTGATGTGGACTGGATGCTGTAGCGTGAAAGCAGTGCATAGTCAATCCGCAGACCCCCGCTGGAACAGTTCTCGATCACCAGATCGGGATATCTGGCAAATACATCGTCCAGCCAGGCGAGATATGCCTTCTCGTGCGCAAGCATCCCCTGCCCCACGCTCTCCGCGCCGAGCTCCGTGCCGATCCCCGGCTCGATATTGTAATCCATTTTAATGTAGCCCACGCCGTACTCGTTCACCACCCGGTCAATGACCTCGTTGACATGGGCAAGCACTGCCGGATTTCGGAAATCAAGCTGGTATCTGCTCCTGTCAAACACCCGCCTGCCATGGCGCACAAAAAACCAGTCGTCCGGCGCCTTCTTCGCCTTATCACAGTTGATCCCCATGACCTCAAGTTCCAGCCAGACACCGGGAATCATACCCTTACTGCGGATGTAGTCCGTCACTTCCTTAATGCCGTTCGGGAACCGTTCCCTGCACTCCTGCCATTCGCCCACGCTGTCCCACCATTCGCCGGGCGCATACCAGCCCGCGTCGATCACATAGTATTCGCATCCGCACGACGCAGCCGCATCGATGAGCGGCAGTTCCTTTTCCGTGGTGGGATCGCCGAACAGGCAGTTCATATAGTCGTTAAAAATCACAGGCAGGTTTTCGTTGTCTTTGTTCGGTCTGCGGATCAGGCGGCGGTATCTGGTCAGCTCACCCACCGCCTGCTCAAAGCTGTCGACCGTCACGCCCACAGCCACCGGCACCGAGATAAAGCTCTCGCCCGGTGAAAGGTTCTTAAACCAGTGGGACTGCACTTCTGTCGGTCCGCTGACACACAGATAAAAGTGGGTATTCTGGTCGCCGATTTCATAATGCCAGGAGCCGTTGTGCTCGATCTGCCAGAACAGGCTTGTATGCGCCTGCGTATTCTCAATATATCCCAAGGGCAGATACTTCTTGGAAGACCAGTTGCCGGTGTTGGTCACCTCAAACACCTGCGACGTGCGCTGGTACACCCCCGGCTGTGTCTGTGCCAGCCCCACGTCGCCAAAAGTATACTCCTTAATGCTCATCTCCTTCTGCCAGCCGTTAAAGGGAACCCGCAGCTTCATCTTGGCGTCGGAGTTCTGATCTCCCTCCTTCTCAATGCCCGTATAGCAGAACGAGGACAGGTATTCCAGACACTGCGTCTCCTGCCCGGCATTGGTCACTTTGCTCCACATGCGGACAACGGAAGTGCCGTTGTAAAACTGCATCACCGTCTCCACGCGGACGTGGGTCACTTCCTTATCCTCCTGCGTGATGACAAGCCTGCGCCCGATTTTGTTGACGCTGTCCTCCATGCCGACATAGGTGAGCAGATATCCCGGCGCCGTCACGATATGCTTGTTCCCGTGCTTTTCATAAGGACGGTTGTAGCCGGACAGGCTGACCTGCACAAGCTGGAATGCCTCGTCGATAAACTGCTCTTTTCTCACCCGGTCCTCCGCTTTGCAGTTCGGTCCCACTTTGCACAGATCGGCTTCGCGAAATTCGTTTTTGGAAAAGTGAAGGAGTTTTAACTGCTTCTTCTCCGTAATGCCAAATACAATATGTATGCCGTTTTCATATAATTTGATGTATTCCATTTTCCCTCCATCTCAAAACAGTCCGCCACAATTGCACGCAATACGCCGCACTCATGCTTTTGCGGCGACACAATTTCTCCCTCAATACCCCTTGCACACGTCCACCCACTGCACGGGTGCCGCATATTTCTCCAACTCCGGAATCGTCAGTTCAATCGCGCTGTTGGAACTGCCGCAGGCGGGAAATACTGTCTCAAAACGTTTCAGCGACTCGTCGAGGTACACCGTGACGCCCTCGTTTACCGCAAACGGACACACGCCTCCAATGGCATGTCCCACAAGTGTCTCCGCTTCCTCAGGGGAAAGCATCTTCGCCTTCGCGTGAAACTGCTCCTTATACTTGTGATTGTCAATCTTCACATCCCCTGCCGCCACGATCAGTATTGCGTGACCGTCCACCATAAATGACAGCGTTTTCGCGATCCTCGCGGGCTCGCAGGAAAGTGCCTGCGCCGCCAGCTCCACCGTGGCGCTGGACACGTCGAACTCCCGGATCTTCTCCTCCATGCCATACTGCTTGAAATATGTTTTTACTCTCTCAATCGCCATGTCTTCCTCCGTCTCAAAAATGCCCTAAAATAAAACGCCGACAGGAAATACCTGTTCCTGCCAACGCTCATTATAGCATACAATTCTTAAAATGAAAAAGAGTATTTATGCCCGGCGCAGCGCCAGATCCTGCCGCACCATAGCCGTCTGCCTTGGGATTTCCCGCATAAAATCCGCCCTGATATGCGCCCATTCCTCCTCCTTCTCCAAGTGGCAGCATGCCTTTCCGCTGTAAATCATCTTCCACAGCTTCCCCATCACCTTCGGGGTCGGCGTCTCCCCGGAAATTCCTCCCAGACTTCCCGGCAAATACCGCTCCAAGATTCCAGCAGCGACATAGGGCATATAGATATCCCCCATCTGCTCCAGCCCCACAGTTTCATGCACAATCTCCTCATACAGACATTTGTCCGCCTTCATAATCGAATGCAGCAGCGCGTAAATAGAATATATTCGATCAGATTGACCGTATCTTTGTAGGATCCCTGCAGCTCTTTCAGCCGAAATACATAGATCCTGTGATGTGAAAGCGGCATTTCCACCACATCTACAATCTCCCGGATCGCTGACAGCGCAAACCTTTCCTGCATCACAGGCAGATTTTCTTCCTTTGGTCCGCACCCGCCCTCACAATCCGAGAAAACGGGCTGGTGGGGAAAGCTAAAAATGCCGAACTTCTGATACAGCTCAGGGTAAACTACCGTGTAGCGCTGGTAAGCGACCGAATTCTCCGACAGCCGTATCATACGCCCGTCGCACTCATTCGCATAATGCCCCTGATAGATAATGCCCGCGCCCTTATAATAGGTGTGCCCCTCGGAAACGCCGCACCTTCTCCGTGGAACCGGCGTGATCTTCTCAGGCAGCACCACCTCGTCAATCTGCACGCCCCTGTTATCCAGAATAGACACCCTGTCCGTGTGTAATATAAAGTCTGTCCGCTCCAACTGCCGTCTCTGCCTTTCTGTCTGTCATCTACAAATAATACGAATCACAGAATCAGAAAGTTTCATTTTGCGGGAATTAATTGGATTGGGTTTTTTCCGCTTTTTCATACTCCAGCAGCACTTTTTTCGCCTCCGCCACAACTTCACTGTCCGTTTGAAAAATACTGTACTCGTCCATAACAGGAAGCCCCATGGGCACATCCTCTTTCCGATAGAGCATTCCGCTGCACAGCACCTTTTTTGCCGACAAATGGTAACTTGTAATATCCGTCTGTTCGCAAAACTGCCTTATCACATCCGGCATCACGCCCGCACCCGCCATAACGCTGGGCATCCCCGCCTTCTGCATTTCACCCAGCTGTTTCAAAAGCGGCAGCCCCATCAGGCATTCCCTCTTCTGCCCGGAAGTCAGTATCGTGTCAATACCCAATTCCCCAGCCAGCCTGTATGTCTCTATGGGATCAGCGCACACGTCGAAAGCGCGGTGCAGCGTCACCTTCATACCTCCCGCCTCCGCCATCAGTTCCCGCATCTGCTCCATGTTAAGAGCGCCGTCCGCATCCAGACAGCCGATCACAACGCCCTCGGCGCCCGCTTCCCGAAAAAGCGCCACCTCTCTTTTTATAATTGCAAATTCATAGTCTGTATACAAAAAATCCCCGAACCTCGGTCGCAGCAGCACCCGGATGGGTAGGTCACAGCAGGTTTTCACCTGTTCAAAGAGCGCCAGCCCCGGCGAGATGCCGCCGATCACAAGCGCGGCGCAAAGCTCCAGACGGTCCGCCCCGCCCTCCGCCGCCGCAAGGGCGGATTCCACGCTGTCCACACAGCATTCCAAAATATACTTTTCCATCGCCCATGCCCCTTTCCTTTTGCCATTTCCATTATAATATCTTTTTGCCCGAATTTCCAGAAAATAGTCCGGCACTGTTCCACAATGTTCCATAATGTCAGCCGCCGCGCACGGCAGATTATCAGGCTTGAAGCACTTCCGAACGATGTACTTCCCCTTCTCATAAAAGATAATCTCCCGAAAGCTTATTCGCAAAAAAAGAGACCGCCACGCGTGCGGTCCCTTCCCATATCTCTTTTATTCCGACGCCAGCGTAAACTGATCCACCAGCTCCTTTAAGCATGTCGCCTCCGCGGAAAGCTCCTCGCTCGCCGCCGCGCCCTCCTCTGCGGTAGCGCTGTTGTTCTGCACCACAATAGAAATCTGGTTGATGCCGTCGGAAACCTGTCCTACCTCTTCCGACTGTTCAGCCGATACTGTTGCGATATGGTCGATAGCCTCCACCACCGCCTGTATGCTGTTGACGACACCAAGCAGAACCTCCGCCGTATTCTGGGCAATCTCCGTACCGATATGTACTGCCTCCGTGGAATTTCCGATCAGTTCCGACGTGTTCTTCGCAGCCTGCGCGGATTTCCCCGCCAGATTACGGACCTCCTCCGCCACAACCGCAAATCCTTTTCCTGCTGCTCCGGCTCTCGCCGCCTCAACCGCCGCATTCAGTGCCAGAATATTCGTCTGGAACGCGATATCGTCTATGGTCTTGAGAATCTTTTCAATCTCCTCGGAACTTGCCTCAATCCGCTCCATCGCCTCCACCAGACTCTGCATCTTCTGGTTGCACAAAAACACTTCCTCGCCCGTCTGATGCGTCTGGCTTCTCACCTCCAGCGCACCGCTCGCCGTATTTTTCACCTGCTCGGAGATAACGCTGATCCGCGACGCCAGCTCCTCTACCGAGCTTGCCTGCTCTGTTGTCCCCTGACTGAGCGTCTGGGCGCTCGCCGACAGCTGGTTGCTCGCCTCATTCACTTCGCTTGCCGAATGGTTGACCTGACGCATGGCATTGCTCAGCGCCACTTTCATATTGCGCATGGAAAGCAGAATGTTCTTGAAACTGCCCACGTACACATCCTCATGCGCCGTGTGGACGTCCATATTCTGATTCGCCATTTCATTCAGCAGATAATCGATATCCTTAATGACAATGCTCAGCCCCTCCACAAGGGATGCGGTAGACCGTGCCAGCACGCCCGTCTCGTCCTTATTTGTGATACGGGGCATCGGCGTCTCCAGATCCCCCTCCACCAGCAGTTTCATCCGGTTGACGCACGCCCTCATGGGTCTGCCGATATTGCGTGCCAGCGCCAGCGCGATCACAACGGAAAGCAGTATGGCAATCCCGACCACCACAAGGTTAATTATGATAGCGTCCCGTGTGGAAGCCAGATAATTGACCTGCGGAGCCGTCACCGCAATGCTCCATCCATCCGTATCCGGCACGGGTGCGTACGCCGCAAACATCGGATGACCGCCGCTCATATAGGTACCAAATCCGTTTTTCCCCTGACGCATCTCGCTGTGGATCGCCGCCAGCTCCTGCAGCGACGGATCACTCTGCGCCTCAGCCTCAATATTCTGGACAGTGATCGTCTCAAGCGTTATATCCGCGATCGTATCGCCTGTCTTATTAATCATGTATGCCCTGCTGTTATCGCCGATCTGGATGGCTGTCACAATGTCATTCAGAAACGTCTCCTGCGGCACAAAATAAACCACACCGGCGACGGAAGAGCCATAGGCTTCCTCGGCGTAAAGAGGCGCTGCAACCATAATGGACAGCTGCCCGGTAATCTTACTGACCAGCGGCTCGGACACATAAATATTTCCCTGCAGCGCCTGACGCACATACTCCCGGTCAGAATAGTCTTTGCCGTCAAAGATACTGATGCCGTTCGCACCGATGATATTTCCACGCTGGAAACCGTGCATGGCGACGCGCTCATCCATGATCGCCTGCTTTTCCTCCACCGATACGTCAGGATCGGCAAGCTGCGGAATATGGCCCACTTCCATGACGACATTTTTGTAGGATGCCAGCTCCTGCTGGGCGCGTCCCGCTGCCAGAACCGCTGTTTCACTCATCATCTGCTCCACGGTCGCCATGGTACTGTTGTAATTGAGTGCAATACTGGAAGAGCCGGATGCCACCAGACCTGCCAGAACCGTTAAAATGAGACACAAGCTAATTTTCGTACGTATGCTTTTCATTTCACCAACCCCCTCGTTCCCATTATAAAAATTCCTGCTGCCGCTTGTCAAGACTGTTCTGCCATTGTCTTCTCAATCGTCATCCCAATACTTACCCGCATGTTTCTCTGAGCGCCTTCTTTAACCGTCCCATCGCCTCTTCCAGGATGCTTCTCGGACATGCCACGTTGATTCTCTGGAATCCTTTTCCGCTCTCCCCGAACATTGTGCCGCCGTCCAGCCACAGCTTTGCCCTGTTCACAATCATATCTTCCAGCTTGGTTTCCGACAGCCCCGTCCCGGAAAAATCCAGCCAGACCAGGTAGGTTCCCTCGTGCTCCGTCATGGTCACGCCGGGCAGATTTTGCTCCACATAATTTTTTACATAAACAATATTGCCGCGCACGTACGCATGCATTGCCAAATACCACTCTTCCCCCCTGCTGTAAGCCGTCTCACAGGCGATCAGCCCCATCACGCCAAGCTGGCTGATCCCCGCCCCGTCGAGCTGCTTTCGGAAGCGTTTACGCAAATCCCTATTGGGAATGAAAATATTCGACAGCACCATGGTCGCCAGATTAAAGGTTTTGCTGGGAGACGTACAGACGATACAGCGTTCCTCGTACTCCTTTTTCAGCCCCGCAAATACCTGATGCTTTCCCTGAAACACGAAATCCTCATGGATTTCATCACTGACAACAATCACTCCATGCTTCACGCAGAGATCGCCCAGCCGGGTCAGCTCCTCCGCCGTCCACACTCTCCCCACCGGATTGTGCGGATTGCAGAGAAGAAACAGTTTTACCTTATGCTGCACAATCTTTTCTTCAAAATCCTCAAAATCCATATGGTAGCGGTTATCCTCACCCCGGTACAGCGTGTTGCTCACCACGCGGCGCCCGTTGTCCTCGATCACTTCCGCAAAAGGATAATACACGGGAAGCTGGATCAGCACCGCATCCCCCGGCTCCGTGTACGCTTTCACTGCCATGGCAAGCGCCGTCACCACGCCCGGCGTCTTCACAAGCCACTCCTCCTGCGGCTGCCAGCCGTGCCGCTTTACCATCCAGTCGCGCACGATCTCAAAGTAAGGCGTCTTCACCTCGCTGTAACCGAAAACGCCCTCCCTCACCCGCTCCGCCAGCGCGTCCTCTATGTAGGAGGAAGTCTTGAAATCCATGTCCGCCACCCACATAGGCAGTATGTCCTCGGACATCCCCCTTTCCACCGCAAAATCGTATTTCAGCGACCGGGTGTTCCTTCTCTCTATCACGGTGTCAAAGTCTAAGTTTCTCTCCGCCATCTTTCGTTCCTTTCTCTGTGTCAAAACTTCCCGATTTCATATCCCGGTTTTGTCCTGTTCCTTCTCCCTCGATCTCTCACACTCTTCTCCCTTTTTACGCTTTGATCTGTTCCCTCTTTCGATGCTTTCCGGCTTTGCCCGACTCTTTCCTCCGGTTTTCAGGGTTGTTCAATACTTCATTTCCTTTTCTATATCTCCAAAAACCCGTTCCAGCTCTTCCAGCAAATCCTTCACATCCTCGATTCCCACCGACATCCGCAGCGTGCTCTCCGTAATCCCGTTCTTCTCCCGAACCTCCTTCGGCACATCGGCGTGAGTCTGGGTCGTCGGATAGGTAATCAGCGTTTCCACCCCGCCAAGGCTCTCCGCATATTGGATCAGCCTTACCTTTCCCAAAACAGCCAGCGCCGCCTCCTTGCTTGCCAGCCGGAAAGTCAGCATCGCGCCGAATCCTCTCGCCTGTCTCTTCATCAGCTCATAACCCGGGTGTTCCGGAAGCCCCGGATAAATCACATCCGTGACCATTTTCTGCCCCTTGAGCCATTCCGCAACCGCCATTGCATTCTCCTGCGCCCTCTCCATGCGGACACCCAGCGTCTTGATGCCGCGCAGGATAAGCCAGCTGTCGAAAGGAGAAAGAACTGCTCCCGTCGTTTTATACAAAAAGCGCAGCCGTTCGCTGAGTTCTTCCCGGTTCGTCACGAGAAAGCCCGCCAGCGCGTCGTTATGCCCGCCCAAAAACTTCGTGCCGCTGTGAATCACAAGGTCAGCCCCCAGCTCAAGGGGATTCTGGAAATAAGGCGACAAAAACGTATTATCCACAATCAGAAACAGTCCGTGCCGCTTCGCAGTCTCCGCTGTCTTTGCAATATCCGTCACATGCATCATCGGATTGGTGGGCGTCTCTATGTAAATCGCCTTCGTATTTTCCCTAATCTGTCCCTCTATATCTTCACAGCAGCAGTCAATGCTTGTAAAATCAATTCCGTTTTTCTTGGAAACCTGCTCAAACAGACGGACGCTCCCGCCGTATAAATCCACATCCACGATCAGGTGATCGCCCGGTGAAAACAGCTCCATCATCAATGCGATCGCCGCCATCCCGGAGGACAGCGCCAGCGCATCAATCCCGTTTTCTAACGACGCTGCCACCTTTTCCAGCTGCTCCCTCGTGGGATTCTGCACCCGGCTGTAATCATAACCCGTGCTCTGCCCCACTCCCGGATGCGCGAAAGTCGCCGTCTGGTAGATGGGAAAGCTGATTGCACCATAGTGGTTCAGCTCCTCTTCCTCCAGATGAATGCATCTTGTCCCGATTTCTCTTGCCATCACTATTTCCTCCGTCTTTCCTTTTACTGGAATCAGTATAGCAGAAAGAAGCGTGATAAGCAATGTATATTTTCCCTATCAATTATATATGCATTAAGGCATCATGCGCAGCCATCGGCAGACCGGTTATGGGAATACTCACCCCGCAAACGCGCAGTAAGGTCCCACCGTAATATCCGTCACCACGTTATCCTCCGCCGAAAACCAGATACTGATATTGCCGAAGCCCTCCCCGGTAATGAGGCAGTTCTCCACCTCCGCGCCGGGGGACGCGTAAAACCCGTAAGCCTGCAATTTCGCCCATGCGCCGTCCACGCTGATTCCCGGATAAATGCCGAAGATCGTCACATCCTTAAATTTTTCCCCCTTATAACCGATATGCCCCGCATTCAGCGCCTCGAAAGAAAACAGCTCCTTCCCGTCCTTCGAACCCACCGTCCACTCCTCGAAATCCGAGTCGGGATGTTCCATCACCACCCCATACTTTTCGTAAAGAAGTGTCTGCGCCGCATCGAGAAAACGGTCTTCGTTCAAAATCAGCAGCCCCAGGTCCGCCGTCTGATCTGTCCGCTCTTTTCCCGCCTCCTCAGCCAGCATCTTTAAATAGGTGGGCGTAAAATCCGCAAAGGACTCATATTCCATCGGGTAATACACGGGGGAAAGCTCCTTCGCGCCCTCCATAAATCCATTAAGCCACTCGTCCACCTCCGCCTGATCAAATCGGAATCCCCCATAACCAGAATTATAATCAGAATATTCCTCTCCTGCCTTTACAATTTCGTACACGGTTCCGTCACCGTCCGCATCCCGGTCTGTCGGAAAATCCCATTCTTCTCCGATGTCATCCCACACCCTCAAAGAGCCGATTTCCACATAAGAGTTTTCTGCCGGATCATACTGGTAAAACGTGCAGGGCCAGAACTCCGCGGGCGGTACCTGATTGTGGGACCATCCCGCCTTGATGACGCCATTGTCGTAATAAGTAAGCAAGGGATACGCACAAAATTCATTTTTCAATTCCCCGCTGACCGGGTTGTAGTCATACACCACCTCCAGACTGCCTGCCGTGGTTGTCGTCGTCCATCTGACCAGCAGTTCCTCCCTGCCGTCCTGATCCACATCCGCCACCGCGAAGCAGTTCTCTGCCATCTCTCCGGCTTCCAGCGTATCATTCCCCCAGACGCCGATGCCCAACTCCATATCGGGAAGCCGGTACGCAGCCATGACCTGTGACAGGATGCCGCCATAGTAATGCCTGATTTTCGCCTGACAGAGTTCCTCTGACATCTTGACGGGTGCCGCGTTTTCCCCAGTCTCCGCGTTCGCATTCCCGTCCTGTCCACCGTCTGCCGCAGACTCTGCATCCTCCTTCGATATGTCCGTCTTCCCTCCCGCTGTATTCCCCGGCTCTTCTGCCTTTGACGCTTCCGTATCGTTCCCTGTCATTCCCGGCTGTTCCGTTTCCGCCTGTCCTGTCTCCGCAGTCTGCGCACCCGGCGCAGCGCCATCTCCCGCGCCGCAGGCTGTAAAAAATACCGCGCCCGCGCAGACGAAAATTCCTGCCGTCGTCCTTCCGATCCCCCACATTCTCTTTTTCATAATGACACGCATCCTCCTCTTTCCCGCCTCAGACCTCTTCCGTCCCCATCATTCATTCTCCCGCATTAACTATCCGTCAACATCTCCCCATTTTCCCACATTCCGAAGCGTCACAAATTCTTGGTTGAATAAATGGCTCATCATCGAATTTATCCAGCCTTGTCTTCACACTTGCTTTCTCTGCTTCCCGGCATTACACGTCCCTTATACACCGCAGTTCCCCCGGTTCAGCTCCTCCACCACGCTCTCCGGCTTCACCGTCATCTCCACCCACGCGGGAATAAATCCGCTCTTCACCGCGTTCCTCACCGAGCGGATGTTGGACCACGCCGAGCAGTAAAAAGGAACCCTGTCCCTCTCCAGAATTTTCACGGCAAGACCGCTTGTCAGCGCAGCCGCGATACCCTGCCTTCTGTACGCCGGCAGCACGTCCACCCCGATCTGCCACATGGTCTCACAGTCAGCGGAACATCCCGCCAGCCCTACAAGCTTTCCTCCGTCGTACGCGCCGATCCCCAGAACGTCCAGTTCCTTCCTGTCCTCACAAAGCGCGTTGCCCCACTCCGGCTGATATAAGTTCCGAAAATCAGCCTGCTCCAGCACCCGCAGTTCATAGCCGCACGGCAGGGCGCGCAGTTTTTCCACATCGGGAAGATAATACTCCGCCATAAAACATACCTTCTGTCCAAGCGGCTGCATCCTCTCATTCAGCCAGTGAAGGTTTGGCGTCTCGAAACAGTGGTAAAATTCATATTTCCCGAGATATGCCTCTACAATCTCCCGGTATTCATCCCGCACGGATGCCACAATATTATTTCCGTAGGAAACCAGATTACAGGCGATCGGCTCCTTATAGTATTTCCGCGCCCTCGGTCCCACGCCGGATTTTACGATCACCGGGCACCCACATAAAAAGTCCTCCGCATTGCAGTTAATGTCCAGAGCGGACTGTTCCATTGCAATTTGGAGGATTGCTTTGTTCGTCATATCGCTTACCCTCGTTCATTCAAAATGCTCTTTACATGAAATAATTATGACTGCTTCATCTTCCACCGCATATATCATTCTCTGTTCGCCAGTAATGCGCCGACTCCAAAATCCACTTTAATTTCCTCTTAAAGCTTCCGGCTTCCCTATACCGTCAAAAGGATTTCGTTTCATATCTTTTATAAGCTGATTAATTCGTTTTATAACCTTTCCTTTAACTTCCTCAGATGCCCCTTCTGCTCCGGGGTGATCCGATAGCTCTCCACCGCTTTCTGGATCGCCTTATTGTGTGTCCAGGTCTCCAGTCTCTTTTCCTCTATATAAGGCAGAACCGCCTCGTACTGCTTCGCAAGCGCCGTGGCAAAATACCAGGCAATCATCATATTAACATAGTACTCCTCCGAACGGATTTCAGAAACCATCTGCGGATATGTCTTGTCAAAATCCCCGTCCAGGAAATGCGTCATCAGCATCCCAACGCCAAACCGCACGGTATACGTTTCGTCGGAGACAATCCACTCCCGAATATAAGGAAGCAGCTCCTGCCTGTGTTTCTTAAATACTTTCGGGGACATCTGGTCGCAGGTCGCCCAGTTATCCACATAGGGCAGAAACGCGGTAAGCTCCTCCATGCACTGTGCAAAATCTTTCCTCTCCGCAATAATAAACGCGTGGAGCTGATTTTCCTCAAAATACGAATGGGGAAGCACCCCTAAAAACGTGCTGATATCTTCCCGCTTTGCCAGCTGCTTCGCCATTTTTCTAAGTTCAGGCGTGCGCACCCCGATCACGGTTTCCTTGTCCATCGTCGGTATCAGCTTCGCCTGAAAATCCCGGTAAGCGGTATCCTGTTTCGCAAACAGCATTTCTCTGATCTCATCAATGACCATCTCTTCTCCCCTCATGCACGCTCCCATCACACATCCCCCAGCAGTTCTTCCAGTTTCCGCTTCGCGCTCTTCGCCGGAATATAAAACCCAGCCCTCACAAGAAGCTGCCCGGCAAGGATAAACCCGGCTACCGATGCCGTAATCCCCCAGCCATCAGGCTGACCTGAGATTACGGCGAGCAGACCCGCCAGAAAAACCATCCCTGTTATGCCAAACCATACGCATAAAAAGGCAATCACAAACCATAACATGCGCATACGGACAACCACTGCCGTCCCGTTTTCCTGCTCCCGTATCTGCCCGACGATCACTGGCAGGAAAGAGTCTTTCACGTGCATGATAACACCCGCAAAAAGGACTTCCCCAAGCCTTGGCAGGAACTTAAAATCCGTTTCACCGACTCTCCCGATAAATGCCTTATCCCCTGGGACAACCGGCCATTTACTTTCCATATCGGTGACAGACTGCAAGAGCGCCTGCACTTCCTCCGGGCTCTTTCCTGTCTGAATTGTGAACTTCATGCGCGGTATGACAGATATCATTCTTCCCTCTTCAAAAGATTATTGATCTCATCCACCATCTGGTTGATGGTGTTGATCTGTGTGGACATTTCCGCGATATCGTTCACATTGCTCTCCACCATGCCGTTGATGGACTGGAACTGGGTGTTCTCATTGCCGATATCTTCGGCGATCTCCTTGTTGATGGTGACGGTACTCTGGATCACCGCCGCCTGCTTATGATGCGCCTCACCCATGGCGCCCACTGCATCCGCCGCAACGCCGAGAAGCTGCGTCATATCCTGTATGCCCGCATATACGTTGGTAAAATACTCATTCTGCCTCTCCAGTTTTTGGGAATTGTCATTGACATACATGGTGATCTCTTTCACGTTGTTCTGCACTGTCTGTATGACTTTCGCCACCTCTTCCAGAGATTCCTGCGTGCTTTTCGCCAGATTACCAACTTCCTGTGCAACCACGGCAAACCCCTTGCCCGCTTCTCCCGCTCTCGCCGCCTCGATGGAAGCATTCAGGGCGAGCAGATTCGTCGATGAGGAAATATCGCTGATCAGATTTAATGTCATGCCGATCTGATCCACAGCCGCAGAAAGTTTCTGCGCCACATCCGTTGTCTCAGCCATAGACCTGGAAACCTCTCCATTGATTCCTTTCAGTTCCGCAAGCCGTTTCTCGTTCTCTCTCGTTTTATCCAGCAGATCCCTGGAAGTCTGTTCCACCTTCTCCACATTATCCGCCACAACATTCTTCCACTCGTCCAGTTCGTTCAGATTATCCATGCTCTCCCTCGTCTTGTCATCGAGCCTGTTACTGCCCTCCAGCAACTGCTCGCTGGTTGCCGACAGTTCCTCCACGGAAGCGCTTTCGTTTTCCGAAATCTGCGAGAGAGCCTGCCCGGCGCTCAAAAGACTTTCCGAAAGGGACTGCACGGAATCGAGCACATTTCTCACCTTTTCATTATTTCGCTCCATCTCGTCTTTTTTTGCATTCACAAGGAAGCGGCTAATCAGATAAGTCAACAGCACTGTAGTTGGGAGGGACAGACTCAAACAGACGCCCCTGTCGGCTATGTTTGTAATGAACATCTCATCTTTGACCGGCAAAAGAACCGTCCCCTTTACAAACCAGGCAATTACCAGAGAGACTACAATCTCCGCCGACGTAAAAGCAACCAGCTTATAGTCAAGGAAAAATGTAGTAAGCACCACAAAGAAAAAGGCAAAGCCCCAAAAGTCCCCGGCTGGAACCATATACTGGATAAAATTCCACTGAATCAGCATAATCACAGCCACAAAAACCTTTCCGGCTTTCAGGCTGGACGCTTTCACCACGCCGTCCTCAAATCCTGTTTTGATAAAATAGATGCCGATCCCCAGATAAATCAGACAGGTCACGTCAAAAATAAGCAGTGCCGTCCATGAGACAGGCGGCATCCAGCCCATAATCTTCATAAACGTGTACATAATGCCTGCGCACTGACATGCGCCCGGTATCAGCAGCAGAACCAGCACATACACCTTATTGATGTACTCGTCAAGCGCAGTCAGATTTCTCTTTTCGTTCCCTTCCATAACCCTTGTTCCTCCTGTTTTTAAACATTCGCCGCGCCCTTCCCCTTACGCGTTTTTCCATTCACAAGCCATCTCAACTTTTCCAAGACGACCTGATAGAATTTGGCTATTATTCCAATCAAAAAAAGCCAGATTATGATATATCCGAGTATATCATAACCGTGCTTTCTCTTCCACTACTATTTTTTCTATGCGCCGCTTTGAGCGATACATTTGACCCGTTTCGGCAAAGGCGGACAGGATCCCCTCACGATCAGCCTGCCTCTGCTGACCTGACGGGGTTCCCTGTCCGACATTTTAACCCGTTACATAAAATTATCCTTTCACGCCGCCGAGCGTCACGCCCGCGATAATATACTTGGATAAAAGCAGATACACAAGGATGATCGGCACGATTGCCAGCAGAATCATCATGTATATTTTTCCCATATCACGGTTCATATAATCGGCGCCTCGAAGGAGCGCAATCAGGATTGGCACGGTCATCTTATCTTTAGACTGAATTACAAGCGCGGGAACGAAGTAATTGTTCCATGAACCCACAAAAGTAAAGATCGCCTGTACCGCCATTGCCGGTTTCATAATGGGAAGCACGATCTGGTTAAAGGTGCGAAATTCCTTCGCCCCATCGATTCTCGCTGCTTCCACAAACGAAAGCGGCAGAGAAGACTCTAAGTAACTGTACATAAAATAGAATACAGCCGGTGATGCGATCGACGGAATGATCAGCGGCAGCAAGGAATCGTACATCCCCATCTTTGTGATCAGGCGCAGGAAACCCATTGCGGTGACCTGTGTAGGCATGACAAGAATCATCATAATAAAGGTAAACGCGATCTTCTTGAGCTTGAAATCGTAAGCGTAAAGCCCGTATGCGGTCAGCGCTGAAAAATAAATGCAGATTGCCGCACTGCAGCCGGAGACGATCAGGCTGTTCAGAATACCCCTCATCATGGGAAATTCCCCGTTATTTGCCACACTGTTAAAATTCTTTAAAAAACTGGTTCCGGGCAGGGCATAAAAGCCTCTCTGCAGCTCCGCATGGGAGTGCGTCGCATTTATGATCAGGATATAGAAGAAAAACAGGCACAAAAAGGACAGAAATATCAACAGCACATGCGCGAAAACCGTACGCAGACGGTTAAATGATTTTGAGCTCATACTCTATCACCCTCCTCTCTTTTTCTTTGCTTTGGCAGCCGCCTTGGAGCCGTCCGGATCGTTGTCATTTGTTATCTTATATACGATAAAGCATAAAATACCGCTGACAATGAACAGATAAACCGAAAGCGCACCCGCCATGCCGTAGTTCTTGCTTCTCAGATGGCTGTTTAAGAACATGATCAACGTCATGGATGTGCGGTCGGGATTTCCCTGTCCGTTCGTCAAAATCTGAGGTACATCAAACATCTGCAGACCGCCGATAATGGATGTGATCAATGTATAGGCAAGAATCGGACGGATCAGCGGAAGGGTGATGCGGAAAAATCTCTGCGTACTGTTGCATCCGTCTATTTCCGATGCCTCGAAAATATCAGGGCTGATACCCATGATCGCCGCCATCAGCATAATCGTCGTATTGCCAAACCACATCAGGAAATTCATACTTCCGGCTAAAGTCCTCACGCCGAATGCGGTGCGCATAAAATCAATAACCTCGCTTATCACACCGAGCGACATCAATATGGAATTGACCGGACCCGTCTTTGAAAACAGGGTAAAAAACAGCATTGCAAACGCACTTGCCATGATCAGGTTAGGCAGATAAATGACTACCTTGAAAAACTGCTGGCAGCGAATCCTCATCCGCACATCCACAAACCACGAAGCGAGCGTCAGCGCGATCACGATCTGCGGGATAAAACCGATCAACCACAAAATCAGCGTATTTCCTGCGTATTTCAACATATCGGACTGAATCAGGCTTGCATAATTAGCCATCCCGATAAAGTTGGGACCGATTTCTTTGATACCCGAGCGATAATATTCATAAAAACTGTACCTGATGGTATCTACCAACGGTATGAGCGAAAATATGAAAAAACTTGCAAAAAAAGGAAGAATAAAAATATAACCCCATTTTGCATAATTGACCAATTTGCGTTTATTCTGCACGAACAGCACCTCCTTCTCATATTGAGAATGCAGTGTAACAGGTACACCGCATTCTCAATCGTTTCAAAAATTACGGCCACTGAATTTCTAAAATCTCAGGATAGCGCTCCTTGATAGCTGTCTCGAAATTAGCTTTCGCTGTGTCGTAATCAATCTGTCCCTGTAAATAATCGCCAAACGCATTCTGAATCAGCTCTACACAGCCCTGATCATAGGATGACAACGGTGCCATCTTGATGCTGGAAAGGCTGTCTGCAAAATAGCCGTACGGATTCTGACCGCCAAGGAAAGCAGAATTAAACTCGGTACCGTTTGCCGCCGCATCCATAACAGACTGCGCGTTCGTGAACTCGGTGTACTCTTTTGCAACCTTCGTCAGATTATCCTGATTGCCCGTCAGCGCCATGATGATTTCTTTTACATGAGTCGGATTATCCGTTCCTGTCGCTGCTACAAGATAAGTACCGCCCCAGTTGTACGGAAGGGGAGCATTGGTAACTGCCCATGCGCCTTCCTCGCCGTCCCAGTTAGGCACCATCTGCGTATCGATACCCCATGCCGGGAAGAGGAATGCAAATACCTTTGAGCTGGAGCTCATTGCGGTGAACCAGTCCGCGTTCCACTGCCCCGTTACCGTAGGATCAAAGTAGCCTGCGTCCATCCACTCCTTGGAATCATTAACCCAGTCGATGATCTTCTGATCAACCTTGATCGTCGTGGAGCCTGCCTCAACCCAGGGACCCGCAATATTGTTGGCGTATGTACGGAAGGTATCCGCGTAACAGCTGAATGCGTAGTAGCCTTTTGCCTTAAGTTCTTCCGCGGTCGACTTCATGGTTGCCCAGTCCGCCGTCTTCTTTCCGATTTCAACCGGATCGTCCGTGCCAAAAACTTCTTTCGCAATATCGCGGCGGTATACCAAAACGCCTGGACATGCCTGCCATGTGGAAGCCCTCTGTACGCCGTTCACATCAGACGCAACCGTCTTGGTGAACGCGAACTGCTCCGACAAATCCGAATCCGGGTTGATTCCCAAATCGGAAAGGGGCATCGCCACGTCTACATTTGCATCCGTGTACTTAACGATGTAATCGAGCTCAGCCGCAAAAAGGTCGACCTTATCATCATCAGCAGCGTCCGCCTGATTCAGAAGCGCCTCGTCCAGTTTGTCCTGGTACACACCGTCCTGGTTTGGGTTGATGACCCAGTGAATCTCCGTGCCATCGTTTAAGGTAGATACGGTGCCGTCGTCGGACGTATTCTCAATCGCCGAATAAACGGCTGTGATACGTGTGCGAAGCTCGTCGTTAAAACTGTAGATGTTGATTACTTTTCCTTCCTCGCCGCCAGCTGCAGCCACATCGCTTCCCGCATCCGTGCTGCCCGCATCCGCGCTGCCCGCATCCGCGCTGCCCGCGTCGGAAGCCGTCTCAGCATCCGTTCCCTGACTTTCTCCGCCCGCGTCAGAACCTCCGCCGCAGCCGGCTAATGTACCTGCGACAACAGCCGCAGCGATTAAAACACTGACTAACTTTTTCCTCATTATTTCTTCCTCCTTTTAAGTTTGTATGTGGATCTGCGTCTTGTATCACATCCGCCACATATTTCTCAGTACGCCCTGAGTATAACGTGAGCTTGGTGAAAGAATATATTATGATTCTTAACAAAATGTCAGATTCTTGACACATCATAAAAATTTAGTGGTTCTTCCTAATTTTAGTCTTGTTTTCCTCCTGTATCTTCCTCTGCCTTTAGGTCATTATTTTGATATTTTTCACAATTTTATGGTTTTTTTGCTCTCTCCATTTATTATATAATTTCTGCATAAACAATCTGCGACCCAGAACCCAATTCGGAAAGGAGTATAAAATTGAAACCGATTACCTTTATTGACGAACACGGAAGTTTTACCATGGAGCAGCCGGAGAATACAAATTACCTGTACTTTCCCCTCGCTTCGGAGGCGGGATTAAAAAGCTGCGTCACCCCGAATCTTTGCGGCGACGCCAAAACCGATCAGGAAACCTTTCTCTTAGAGCCTGTCAGCTCTGAGAACCTACATAATAACCGTTCTACCCGCAACTTCTTCTTTGTGACATATGATGCGGAAGTTTATTCCGCCACCGGCGTTTCCGCCGGACAGGAGAACGCCCGTTTCTCCCCCTCTCAGGACGAAAGCGAGTTAAACGCCGGCTTTATGTGGCATACCATAAAACGGGTTTCCAAGTCTTCTCCTCTATTGGAAACATCCGTCACGACCTTTGTGCCGAAAGACGACAATGTGGAAATTATGTATGTGACCGTCAGGAACCTGTCACACAAAGAGCTTTCCCTGACGCCGTACGCCGCCATACCCATTTACGGAAGAAGCGCGGATAATATCCGGGACCACCGCAACGTGACCTCCATGCTGCACCGCATCAAAACAACGGAAAACGGCGTCCTTGTCCGTCCCACCATGTCCTTTGACGAGAAGGGCCACCGCATCAACCATAAAACCTACTATGTCTGCGGTTTTACCGCAAAGGGGCAGAGCCCGGAAGGGTTTTTCCCCACCGTGGAAGAATATATCGGCGAGGGCGGCACCTTCACCCATCCCCGCGCCGTCTGTGAAAAACGCCCCGGCGTTCCTGCCTCTTCCACTGCCGAGGGACGGGAAGCCATGGGTGCGTTCCGTTTCCAAAACCTTACCCTCCTTCCCGGTGATAAGGCTGCTTATATTATCCTGTTTGGCGTAGAAAATGAGGAAAGCCGCATAGAGGAAATCTGCCAGAAATACAACACGGAAAAAAAGGCGGCAGACGCACTGGCGCAGACAAAAGCACACTGGCAGGATAAGGTGTCCGTCGGCTTCCAGACAGGAGACAAAAATTTTGACTGCTTTATGAAATGGGTATGTTTCCAGCCTTTCCTGCGCCGGCTGTTCGGCTGCTCCTTCCTGCCCCACCACGATTACGGCAGAGGCGGCAGGGGCTGGCGCGATCTGTGGCAGGACTGCCTGTCACTGCTCCTGATGGAACCGCAGGACGTCGGAAAGATGATCGAGGCAAACTACGGCGGCGTCCGTATCGACGGCACCAACGCCACCATCATCGGGGACGGGAACGGGAATTTTATTGCGGACCGCAACGGTATCGCACGCGTCTGGATGGATCACGCCCTCTGGCCCCTTATGACAACAAAGTTATACATTGACCAGACCGGTGATCTCGACATTCTGTATCGAGAAGCGCCCTATTTCAAGGACGCACAGTCCATGCGGGGAACCGGCATAGACACGCTCTGGTCGGCTGACAGCGGCAACAGACAGCTCACGGATAAAAACGAAATCTACACCGGCAGCATTTTAGAGCATCTGCTGATTGAGCAGCTCGCCGCTTTCTACGAAGTAGGCAATCACAATATTTACCGCCTGCGCGGCGCAGACTGGAACGATGCGCTTGATATGGCCGCGGAAAATGGCGAGAGCGTGGCGTTTACATGTGCCTATGCCGGAAACCTGCGGGATCTGGCTTCGCTCCTCCTGCTTTTAGACCGCGCCGCCAGCAATCACCAAGTGGAGCTTCTGGAGGAAATCTCCCTCCTTCTTACGGATGATCCGGCAGTCTATGACGACATCGACAAAAAGCATCAGATTTTAGAAGACTACGGCACACGCTGCCGCCATGCGGTCACCGGAGCCCGCAGGACATTCTATCTCTCCGCTCTGGCTGAAAATCTGACGAAAAAGGCGGACTGGCTGATGTCCCATATCCGTTCTCAGGAATGGATTGACGGAAAAGAAGAAGAGGGTTGGTTTAACAGCTATTACGATAATCACGGACGGGCTGTGGAAGGATTCTTTGGCGACCAGGTGCGCATGATGCTGACAGGCCAGGTCTTTGCCATTATGGGCGGAGTCGCCGAGGACGGCCAGATACCCAAAATGGTGAAGGCTGCCGACCATTACCTCTATAAAAAAGAAATCGGCGGCTACCGGCTGAACACCGACTTTAAGGAACTGAAATTTGATATGGGCAGAATGTTCGGTTTCGCCTACGGTGAAAAGGAAAATGGCGCCGTTTTCTCCCACATGACGGTCATGTACGCAAACGCCCTCTACCGCAGAGGCTTTGTAAAGGAGGGTTGGAAAGCGTTAAAAACCCTTGCTGACAACGCCCTCGACTTTCATACCAGCCGGATTTACCCTGGCATCCCCGAATATTTCCGGGCGGACGGGCGGGGAATGTACCACTATCTGACCGGCGCGGCAAGCTGGTTTATGATGACCATGATCACGGAAGTGTTCGGCGTACACGGCGATAACGGCGCGCTCCTGATTACCCCGAAACTGCTTGCCGGACAATTTGACGAGCAAGGCACAGTTTCCATCACCGTTCCTTTTGCCGGAAAGACTTTTACCGTTGTATGCCAGAACGAATCGAGAAAAGATTTTGGCGACTATGCGATGGAATCCGCCCTCTGCGACGGCGCCGCCCTTCCCGTGAAGGACAACGCCTCCGCCCTTCTCTCCCGGGAGCTGCTTGACAGCCTGCCGGAGGGCGCGCACCAGATTACCGTTAAACTCGTATAAAAACCGAACCTGTCTGATTGCGAAATCCGTTTCGCAGTCTCTCATAAGTGAAAAGCAGAAAGGATTGTGCAAAAATGAGATATGGATATTTTGACAACGCAAACCGTGAATATGTGATCGAAAGACCCGACACCCCCGCCCCTTGGGTCAATTATCTGGGTTCGCCCGAATACGGCGCGATCATTTCCAATAACGCAGGCGGTTACAGCTTTGCCAAATCGGGAGCCAACGGAAGAATCCTGCGCTATGTTTTCAACCAGTTCGACCAGCCCGGACGGTATCTTTACATCCGCGACAACGATTCAAAGGATTATTGGTCCGCCTCATGGCAGCCGGTCGGCAAGGATCTGGACAACTATGAAAGCGAATGCCGGCACGGTCTGGGCTACACGAAAATGACCGCTCTGTATGACGACATTTCTTCCGAGGCGGTATACTACGTCCCTCTTGGGAAAACCCATGAAGTGTGGACCCTTACCGTAACCAACCGCTCGAACCGCCCGAGGCATCTTACTCTGACAGGTTACGCTGAATTTACAAACCACAACAACTATGAACAGGATCAGGTGAACCTTCAGTATTCCCTGTTCATCACCAGAACGTTGTTTGAGGAAAACCGTATCATGCAGCAGATTCACGACAATCTGGATAAACAGCCTGCCGGAAAACTGGTTGACGGAAAATGTACGGTAAACCGCTTTTTCGCACTTGCAGGAGAAACGGTTTCCTCCTACTGCGGCGACAAGGCACAGTTTCTCGGAAACTATCACGGTTACGGCAACCCACAGGGCGTCCTGTCCGGTGATCTGGGGAATGTTACAAGCTACAACGAAAATGCCTGCGGCGCACTCTCCTGCGCAGTCAAACTGGCTCCCGGTGAAAGCAGAACAGTCGCTTTCCTGCTCGGCATGAAGCCCTCCGACGAGGCTGCCGCCATCATCAGCCAGTACGTCCGTCCCGCCGACATGCTCGCAAAAGAAATCGGGGAGCTGAAACAGAGCTGGCATGAAAAGCTTTCCCGGCTGCACGTCAACACGCCAAGCCCGGAATTTAATACCATGGTCAACACATGGAACGCCTACAACTGCTTTATGACCTTTATCTGGTCCCGCGCAGCTTCCTTCATCTACTGCGGCCTGCGCAACGGCTACGGCTACCGGGACACCGTACAGGACATTCAGGGCATCATCCATCTTGCGCCGGAAATGGCCGTGGAGAAAATCCGCTTTATGCTCTCCGCGCAGGTGAGCTGCGGCGGCGGTCTGCCTCTGGTGAAATTCACCCACAATCCGGGACATGAAGACACCCCCGACGACGCCTCCTACCGTGAAGAAACCGGGCATCCGGCATACCGCGCCGACGACGCGCTGTGGCTCTTCCCGACCGTCTGCAAATATATCGCGGAGACCGGGAATACCGCATTCCTTGACGAAGTTGTTCCCTTTGCCGACAAGGATGAGGCAAGCGTTTACGAGCATCTGAAACGCGCCATACAATTTTCCTTTGACCATCTCGGTCCCCACGGCATGCCTGCGGGACTTTACGCGGACTGGAATGACTGTCTGCGGCTGGGTAAAGACGGCGAGTCCACATTTGTGGCAATGCAGTTTTTCTATGCCCTGACCATTCTGCGGCAATTCGCGGCTTTTAAAAACGATGTGGACTATGTGGATTATCTGGACGAACAGCAGTCGGAAATGAAGAAAAAAATGCAAGGGCTGTGCTGGGACAGCGACCGTTTCATCCGGGGCTTTACGGAGGATGGAAAGCGCATTGGCGCAGCATCGGATCCGGAAGCCAGTCTCTGGCTCAACCCCCAGAGTTTTTCCGTCATCAGCGGGCTTGCGGACGCCGGACAGGCGGATCTGGTCATGGCAAACGTCTATGAAAAGCTGAACACCAGATACGGCGCCCTCCTGATGGACCCGCCCTACCACGCCCACGCTTTTGACGGCGCACTGGCCGTGATCTACAATCAGGGAACCAAGGAAAATGCTGGCATTTTCTCCCAGTCACAAGGCTGGCTGATACTGGCGGAATCCCTTTTGGGGCATGGAGACCGCGCTTTCACTTACTTTATGGAAAATGCGCCCGCCGCCCAGAATGACATTGCCGAAATCCGTCACATTGAGCCTTACTGCTATGGACAGTTTACCGAAGGACGCGCAAGCGAGCATCACGGCCGGTCCCATGTCCACTGGCTGACCGGCACAGCATCCACCGTCATGGTCGGCTGCGTGGAGGGAATCCTCGGTCTGCGCCCGGATTTACGCGGCATACGGCTTGCGCCCGCCATTCCCCGGGAGTGGAAACGCCTTGAAATCGACAAAGAGTTCCGCGGAAAGCAACTTCACATCCTTGTGGAAAACCCGAACGGGCACGAGACGGGCTGTGAAAAGCTCCTTTTGAACGGCAAGGCGTTAACCGACAACTACATTCCCGCCGGGATGCTGGAATCGCAGAATGAAATTTTACTCACCTTGTAAGCACCTCTAAAAAAGAGACGCGGCAGCCAGTAAAGGCTGCCATGTCTCTTTTTTCCATCCTGTGAATGATACGGCGTCAGCTGCCGTCCGTTTCGCCCCCGCCACCCGTTTCGCTTATATTCCACTGCGCCATATGGTTCGTATCCCTATATTTTTTCGGTGTCATCCCGGTCTGCTCCCGGAACTGCTGGATGAAGTGGCTCTGCGTCGAGAAGGAAAGGCGGTTTGCAATGTCAGCCAGCGTGTAATCACTGTAGCGGAGCATGTTTTTCGCCATCTCGATCTTCTGCGCGCGAATGTAGGCGCTGACCGAATCTCCCGTCTCCTTTTTAAACAGACGGGAAAGATAGCTGGCGGACACGCCAAGCTGCTCCGCAATTTCTTCAATGGTGATTCTCTCTTTGATATGCGCGTAAATATATTCCTTACACACATTGATATGACGGGAGCCTGTGTCGCTGCGACAGATCCTGCGCATCTTCTCCGTGTAGTCCAGTACCATCTCGTCATGCAGATGCTGTATCTCCTGCAGGGTATGAATGCGGTCCAGACTCTGGATATAGAAATCGCTCATCCGAAAAGCCTGTTCCAGCTCCATTCCCCGCTGTCTGCAAAGCCGCGTTATCATCGCCGTGGTAATCACAAAATGATATTTCAGGTTTGTAATCGGATCCTTCGACAGCACACCGACACCCTCACTGTCCATAAAACGCTCCTGCTCGCAGTTTTTTCTGACCGCCTCCACGTCGCCGCTCATAACCGCCTCATAAAACAGAAACTCCTCCGTCGGATGGCGGTGCTCCATCTCATCGGCTATATCATCCGCTTCCAGAAGAAGCCATTCGTTCTGGTATCTCATATGATCATCCTTCCTGCCAACATCTGTGTTCAAAAGCCGGTCAGCGCAAACAATTTTTCAACCGTGGCAAACATCTCCTCCTCCGTCCTCGTCCCGTCGTTGACTAGGCAGGGGATTTTTTTGTTTTCGCATTCTGCTTTTACCTTTTCGGCAAACAGGATATCCCTTTGCATCCAGTTGTCAAAAGCCGCTTCCCGATCGGTGCAGTCCCGCAGGATGTAGGGCACCCATTCCCGTTCTCTATAATGTGAAATCTGAAACGCCGGGGTTGGAACAATCGAAATATAGTCATCTGCGCCATACTGTCCCATAACCTGAGGCGTGTATGCCGCCCCTTCGGTGATAATCAAATCAGCTTCTGTCTCTTTCAGCCGTTCAAACACAAACGCTGCTATTTCACCATAGACCAGAAACTCCTCCTCACACTGGATGGACGGCTCCCTCATCCATGTTTCATCCGGCGTCATTTCCATACACCTTTTGCAGGCGGGATATCCCATCCGTGCCGCCCTCTCCATAAACTGCTCCAGAAAGTCATCCACCTTGAAATAGAAGGCGCCATATTTCTTTGCAATCCGTTCTGCGACAGTGCTCTTTCCACTACATGGCGAGCCGCCTATAAAAAGAATTCTTTTATCCATATGCCCCCGTTTTCTCAGACTTTTTTGATTTCCACCTTCACCTCATACCGCTTACACTCCCCGGGCTGTACCGCGGAGAATGCTGCATTGTTGCAAGCTCCTCTCACATTAACCCCCTAACCGCATCATACACCTTGCGGCAACTCCTGTAAACCTCCATATACTTCTCATGTCTCTCTACATCCGGCAGATAATCTCTTGTTTTCTCCACCATATGCGCCGCCGCTTCGTCCAGATTCTGAAAAAAGCCCACCGCGATCCCTGTCAGCATGGCGCTTCCCACCGTTCCCGCATTGGCGGTGGCAAGCGTCGTAAACGGCACGTTAAGGACATCCGCCTTCATCTGTGTCCAGACTGCGGAGCGCGCACCTGTCCCGTTTCCAGACAGCGTCGGTGGTCGCTATCCGTCAATCTCCACCCACCCATAGCCAAGATAAATGACAAACGCCTCCCGCAAAATCTCCTTCATGTGCCCGACACCCACAGACGTGTGATGCTTGAAGCCGCCCCTCGCCAGACGGATCAGCTTATCCTGCATATCCGGTATTTCACAGACAGCCGCGCAGCCAAAAAATGCCTCCTCAATCTCATCCTCCGTAAACCTTGCCTCTGTTGGATAGTTGGAATAGGTGACTTAGAAAATATCCATTATTCAAGGGTTTCCAGTGCCCCTATGAATTTGTAATGGATAGTAAGTCGTTGAATTTTCTGCCCGTCAACTTCTACGGGTTCAGAAACAAGAATTTTTTCTACCAGAACAGTCTGTTCATTCAGTTCTTTCATGGGGGAGACAAAACCTTTACTCCCATATTAAGTCCCACTTATCAGAGGGCTGCCGATATAATATGTATAATTCATTTCTAAATCTCCTCCATTCTTCTGCTCCCCAATCCCTCTATCTGCCGGAAACCGGGGATACCTGCCCTGTTTGTCCTCTATGGCTTATATCCCCTTATGGTAAGTCCGCGGCATAATGCCCTCATTCAGCCAAGCAATGAATCTGTTCCCGTCATGATATTTGCTTCATAGGTACTGGATGCCCCACTCCACTAATGTTCATTTCTTAATATCCTCCATGATTTCCTTATTTCAATAACCTGTTGAACAAGGCGCTTTATGCCTTTATGTCAAAACTCCCCCCTGCGAATGATGATGTACCAGACGCCGCCGCAACAATATTCTGTGTAACGCTTTTCACATCCGTGCCAGTAGCAGATACCGTGAACGTACCTTCCATCCGCTCTTTTCTTTCCGCCCGCCGTTCTGCCGCCTTTTCTTCCTCCGCCTTTATCTCTTCCCGCCTTTTAGCCGCTTTTTCCTCCTGCTCCTTTTTTTCCTTTGCCCGCCGCTTTGCATTTTCTTTGGCTATTTTTCCGTCCGGGTCACTTGTTCCGGATATCGCCACCGAAATATTCCCATTTGCATCAACACTATAACTGAGATTGGTCAGCGTGCCACGGCAGCCCGCTACTGCACTTTTCGCACAATCTGGAATCGCCGCCAGATTCTCTTCCAGATATTTAGCTTTTTCCGGGTCATCCATGCACTTTTTCAAAAATGCGCCTGATACTGATACCGTTGTCGGAACTCCTTGCATTGAAGTTGTACCCGTATTCATATAGCTGTATTTTCCCTGCAGATATTTGGAATAGTCATTGACATTGCTGTACCCCGTCTTGATCTGCTCCGTCTTTGTTCCCTCGGTTGATGTTTTCAATTCCACCGTGCTTGTTGTTACATTGCCTTCCTTTGCGGTACTTGTGCCGCTTTTCGCATAATTGCTATAATTGTTACTGATCTCCATTGACATAATTCTCATCCTCCTTCAAAAAATCTTACCTGCGGCCCCTCTGTCATTCAGGGCCGCCCATGCCCCCTTGCGGTAAGTCCGGGCATGATCTTCCTTACTTCAAAATGCCCGCCGCCTCATATGCGGCAATCGAAACCGCCTTTTTGGTCATGCTGGTCTGATAATATCTCTCATCCGCTTCCTGCTCCATCAGCCTGCGTTTCAGGGCGCTTTCCTCATTCAGCCGGGCATATTCCTCACGTCTTTTCTTCTTTGCCGCCTGTTCTGCCTCAAACTGGCGTTGTTCTTCTTCCGTAGGCCCGGATATGTTTCCACCTCCACTTGATCCTGCAGCATGGGCAGTCTCCCCATTTTCATCCAGTACAACCACGCAGGAATATATTCTGCCCGGTGGCAGCGTTGCCTGGTCTTTCATAATAAAACTTTCTACTTTAGCCATTACCTGCTGTGCCAGAGCCGGGTCATTTTTCATTTTTTCTTCTAATGCAGGCGGCACAACGATTGCTTTCTTTCCAAGCGTAGAATCTATCCTCGACTGTACGCTTGCGTCCGTCAGTTTGGGTTCCGCCCCTGACGGTTTCCAAAGTTAGCAACCCCCATTTCAAATGGGGGTTTAATTGTAACCCCTCCGGGGT
>ERZ779622.219-NODE-219-length-38245-cov-15.588322_pt1 | contig 38245 bp, 36 predicted proteins | sample MGYA00514188_ERZ779622 | MGnify/ENA primary metagenome ERZ779622 (study PRJEB29562, sample SAMEA4376702) | mouse gut metagenome | isolation source: Cecum | study: EMG produced TPA metagenomics assembly of the A DSS colitis mouse model was used to assess the... | reverse complement strand
GCATATTCCCTGCAACAAAATAAAAAATTTGTCCTTGACAAGGGGTACAGTTTAAAAGCCATCATTGCGGAGGTAAAAGAATTGTCTGAAAATAAGGAGGTAAGAGCCATGTTATTAGCAGAAAAATATGCGCAGGCCGACATGAATGCTGTGAGGAGCTATGAACGGAATGAAGGCAGGGAAGAAGGTATTGTAAAAGGCAGGGAAGAAGGCATAAAAGGAATGATCGAAACCTGTCAGGAGCTGGGCCTAAGCAGGAACCTGACCAGTGCCAAAGTCAGCAAGAAATACTTCCTCGACGGAATATATACAGAGGATTTAATGCAGAAATACTGGAAAGAAGCATAGGGGGATTATTTATACTTATTTTATAATCTCCTTGCATTAATGCACTTATTATGCTAATATGGCAAAGTTATCATTTTATGTCGGGATCTGAATCAGGCCGGGAAGCACATTTTAAGCAGTAAAATACTCAAGCAGTTTTTACAGTAAATGTAAAAGCTGCTTTTTTAAGCCAGAAATATTAAATGCAGCGGATAAAAATACCAGACGCATATAAATTAATATCACCATATTCCGATAAATACATAACAGAATCATTCTGACATGAAAAGGGGGATAGGATATGCTGATCGCAGAACTATATGAACAGTCAGCCCACAGCCGGTACGAGGGACATAATCATACTGACGGCCGGCACGAGGGACTTGCACTGGCGGCAGAGATCATAAAGAAGCATAGGGAAGGACTGACATCCTTACAGATAGCAATGGACTGCAGCTGCAACATTAGCGATGTACAGACTATCGTCGAAAATTTATGATTACAATACACAATTAATACAGAATTTTGATAGACAAGTCAATTATACGCTTGATTAAGTCTCCTGTTTATGCTACTTTAGTAACGTATCTTTTTAATCATATGTTTCTTTCCCTTTGGGAAAACGCAGGCCTTACAGGCCACGTAACCAGTGTTGATGCACGCATAGGTTTTTCTATGCGTGCTTTTTTGTTGCAGAAACAGCACAGCTAACCACATGACAAAGGAGGGAACAGATTCCAATGAATTTCATGAAAAAGGAGGACACCAGAATGCAGCTATTAGAATGCGGCAGGTACAAAAAGACCACATTTGCAAGGGATATCATCGGTGGAAAATACCATGATGACAAGTTTGCCGAAATTTTCTACCTTGAAAGCGTCACCTACAACTCAAACGACAGCGGCACGAAATGGCAGGACATTGTTCTGCGGGATGTGACAGGATGGATCAGGGGCAGAGTGTGGGCAGAAAACATCATCCCCGAATATGAAAGGTATACGGGCACCGTCGTCCTGGTACAGGGGCGGTATACTGTATATGCGGGAAAGCCTGACCTTACGATTGACAGGATGGAGGAGGCGGAATACTACGAAGTTTCTGATTATATCGAGACGATCAGCGGCGATTCCAAAAAACGGGCATTTGAATGGATCTGTAAAATCATGTCGTATATTGAGGAGCCATACAGAAACCTGGCAGACGAACTCCTGCCGGCCGGGAGGATGGAGGAGATCGCCATGCTGCCTCTGAGCGTAAAGGGCGCTTTTTCATATATAGGCGGACTGCTTACGTACACTTCCGAAGCCGCGGCAAGAACATACTATGAACTGCGGGTAGCAAGCCTTGTGAAATGCAACATTTCCATCGCGCTCACGGCAGCTCTGCTCAGCGGGCTTGCGTCAGCCAAAATGCTGGTAAGGCGTGGGATATTTTTTACAACAGATATCTGCCAGGGAATGGCAGGTGAGGATTTTTACACCCATAAGATGCTCCTTGACACACAGGCCTTCCACAAGATCAGCGGAAAGGGCAGGGCGGAACTTCTGCACATATTCAGTGCCATTGCGTGCAGGGTACCGCCCGGAACCGTGGAGGCACAGCTTGTAAAATCGGCAGTAGAAAATACGCTTTTTATTGGCTCGTATAAAAATGATTTTGCCGAATATGACAAAAAATATCCATACAGTATGAGCCAGGACATTTATTCAGCGTCACTTGACAGACGCATTTATAGGGTAAAAGAAAAAATTTGAACAGAAAGAGGTTAAAAATGGAACTACTGATGAATAGAGTAACTGATTTACAGGTACGTGCAAGATGCAGTAACAAAGGTGTCAGCATGGTGCTTTTAGGGGAAAAAGGAATGGGAAAAAGGCAGATTTCCGAAAGGATTGCCGCTTCTGACCTGGGGATAGAACCCGTCAAACTTTCGTCCTGCCCCCTGTATACCCTGCTGGAGCCGGAATCCGGGATAATTACCGGCGACATGCTGGAGGATGCATTTGACAAAACCATATATAAATCAGACAGGCCGCACGTCGTTGTCATAGACGACGCGGACAAAATGAGTGAGGCTGCACAGGACAGGCTGCTGAAGACACTGGAGGACGGTTCGGCACATTCAACCGTACTGCTGGTGTGCCATGAGAAACCGGCAGACACAATTCTGAGCAGGTGCGGAATCCTGCGTTTCCCGGAAATTGACACGGATTCCATCAGGAATTTTTTTGGCGGGAACGTAAACGAGACCGCACTGATGGGATGCAAGGGAGCCCCGGGAAGGTATGTCAGACTTTCACAGGATGAAAAATATCTGAAAGAGACAGGAAACATCATAAAAGTGCTTTTAACTGCGGAGGGAAAGAACGGGCTCCGTCATATCCTTGAAGCAGGGCACTGCCTGAAGGAAAAAGACAGTGACAGCATTGTCGAGACTTTTGACAGTTTTCAGACGGAATCGTTCTTTTTTGCATTGGCGGAGCTGTTCAAGGGCACGCTGATACAGAATGCCGGCGCAAATTCCAGATACCGCCTCGATTTTGGGGGCATATCCAGGCTGTACATGGAGGAGGAGCTTCTGTTTCTGCTCCGAAAGAGCGCATCGCTTTCCGGGGCGTGCACTATAAAAGGGAGATACAATAAAAATGATTATTTCGAATTTCTCATGGGATTAATCAATCCAGAGGCATTCATGGAAATGGAGGATTATTATGCTGTATGCTGATGAAAGACCACAGACATTTGATGACGTAAAGGAACAGGAATTTGTCATAAAAAATCTACAGTCGCAGGCAAAAAGGGGTGTATTCTTTAACAGCATCATACTCTGCGGCAAATACGGGACAGGCAAGACAACCGTCGCGCGGATCATTGCACGCGCGGCAAACTGCGAAAACAGGGATGAAAACGGGAACCCCTGCCTGAAATGTGCAAGCTGTAAGAGCATACTCGACAGGTCAGGGACGGATGTCATCGAGATAGATGGCGCAAGCAATAATGGTGTGGATGCAGCAAGGAAGCTGATGAAGGAGATCAACTACATACCCATGTCGAGATACAGGGTGATCATCATCGACGAATGCCACAGGATTTCACCCTCCGCATGGGACGCACTGCTAAAGACGCTTGAAGAACCGCCAGAGCATGTCATGTTTATCCTATGTACGACAGATGAGACGGCACTTCCTGAAACAATACGCTCAAGAGCGCCGATATACCGTTTTGAGTCTATTTCCGCGGGCATGCTGGCAAGGCATGCCGGGGAGACAGCAAAAAAGCACGGAATAAAAATATCGGACAACGCGCTGAACCTCCTGGCGGCCTATGCCGACGGAAGCATGCGCAACGTCCTGTCCTTACTAGAGCAGATGTCGATGCAGAGCAAAAACATCACGGAAAGCGATGTGGAAATGCTGCTTGGCATCAACCATTATACATTTACCGTGGAATTTATTTCAGCCATGCTTTCGGGAGATTTAAGCCTGTGCATGGAACAGTTAAACAGCTTTGTTTCCGAAGGTAGGTCAATGCGTCTTTTCGCGAAAGACCTCATGAGGACAGCCGTTGACATGGTACTGCTGAAAACGGGGATAACGCCCGACAACAGCAACATGGAATACATCCGTCTTTTAAAGGAGGAAACTACGGGATACGGCATGTCGCAGCTCAACAGCCTGGCAGAAGCGACAGCCGGGCTTGAAAAAGGAATGCGAAAAGAGTCGGACACCTATGCCATGTACGGGGGAATTATAAGTATTGTGAGGAAACTTCATAAAGATTCCCCCTGTATGGACACGAAAAAGACCAGGGAAGTCATTCAGCCGGTAAAATCAGCTCAGACAGCGCAGAAAGAAACACCTGTCAGGGCAGTACAGGATACAACTCCCATTTCGGAGCCGGAACCAGACAGCATTGTTTTAAAACAGGCGGAAAACACGACTGACAGTCCTGTAGTAGAAAACAGGATAGACAGGAATATATATGTTCTGCCGGATCTCGAACAGGCACTCATGGATTTCCTGCCGGATTTAAAACGTGAACCGCAGGGAAGGTTTGATACAGAAAGTCTGGAAAATAATTGTCTTTCAGGAGACTGCAATTTACCTGATGACGCGGACCGTATGAAAACCAACGTCGGACTGACTGATGAATCCATACAGTATGAGGATTACGGACGACAGTCGTTAAAGAACAGCCCTATGTCCGCTGACACTATGGAAAATACAATAGTTTCCGACATGATGGACAATGCATATGAAGACGATACAGGATTTACGGCAGATAATGTGGAAGACTCTGCTGGGCAGTCTGATGATCAGGATGATTTTGACAGGAGATGGGAAGCAGCAAGGCAGAACGGTGCCAAAAACTGCATTTCCCCATTGTCCCAGCCTGAAAATACGGTATCCGAGAAGAAATTTAATATCTTCGGACTCCCGTTTGGGTTAGGAGTCCCGGACATGGGCAGAAAACAGTCTTTTACGTAAGTCCTGTGCAGACGGGAGGGGAGGATCATGGAAATATTCCAGATGATGATACTGACAAACCTGAAACGGAACACAGGACGGAGAAACGAACTGCCAGTGCAATACACAGGGCGCTTGAGAAAATCATTAAAAATGTCAGCAGCTACCTGAAACATAATAAGGTAAATACTGACAATTCTGGAAGTGATTCTGATTATGATGAAGATGAACCAGAAGAAACAGGGGAACCTGTAGAATACATTGAAGAAGAGGAGGAATATGCAAAAGCAAAATGCTATGAGCTGACAAGGGAAGAACGCTGCCATTTAAAAGCCCAGAGGGAGATGGAACAGCTTGGCAGGAAGAGCGAGGCATTTTCGCAGTGTCTTTTATCCTGCGTTCAGACGCCAGTCCGCGACGGGATTGCCATATGCTGTCCAAACGTGCCTATATACAGGTTTGTAAAATCCTACACGGAGGATGCGCAGTACCTTTTCCCGGTCTATGAACCATAGCAGCGTATTTTAAGAGGAAAACAACAACTTTACATACTGCCAGGGAAAATAAAATACAGTTCCCGGCAGCATGTAAGGTGACACAGTATCAGTAGGCACTTCTATCTGTGAAAAGTTTTTATTTTTTTCACAGACGGATTGTGGTAAAATAAAAAGAGAGTTTCATTCAAAGGATAAGAAAGGTGAAAAAATGTGTGAAATAGCATATCAGAACAAAGACATTACATCAAAGCTGTTTGCTGAGCGGTTTCAGGGTAAGTCACTGAAAGTATATGGTCTGAACCTGCCACCGGTCAGACAGGCGTTACCGACGAATATCCCGCAGATTATGGCAAACGAACTGAAGATTGACAACGTGTTTCTTCTGGAAGACAATACAATTGCAGTCATTGATTATGAGAGTGATTATAAAAAAAGAAACAAGCACAAATATGTAAGATATGTCAATCATGTATCAGAACATTACGGCAGACAGTGGAAAAAAGACGTGATTGTCCGTATGATTGTAATATATACGGCGGATGTGGAGCGGTCAGAGACTTCCGACCTGCTGGATGCAGGCTGCCTGAAACTGGAAACACAGTCTGTTTTTCTTTCAGAAATGAATTCGGAAGAAATTTCCAGGCGGCTTTACCAGAAAGTTGCAGACAGGATTCCGCTCAGCGAAGAGGAGCTTATGGAGTTTATCATTTTACCGCTGACATACAGGGGGAAGGATGAGAAGAACAAATCGATCGGACAGTCCGTGCACATGGCAAACCAGATGGAGGACGAGGAACAGCGGGTTTTTGTCCTGTCCGGGATTGCGGTATTTGCAGATAAGGTGATCGAAGAAGAAAACATGGACATGATAAGGAGGTATCTGGGTATGACAAAAGTAGGACAGTTATTTGAGGATGAAAAAATCCGCGCCGTAAAGGAGGCAACTGTAAAGGTAACGGAAAAAGTTACTAAAGAAGTTACAGAAAAAGCTGCAGAAAAGGCATTGAAACAGGGTTTTTCTGTTGAGGACATTGCGGAAATACTGAGCATGACAGAGGAAGAGGTTTTGGAAATTCAGGAAAAACTCTCCATGCCAGTCTGATCGGCATAATGATGAAAATTTAATAAAAGAGGATCACTGACTGACAAAATAGTGCAATAAAGCCCATAAACTTTATTGCACTGTTTCTGTCTAAAGATATCCTTCCCATCCGGTTAAAATTCCTGTTGATTAATCAGCACCTTTATGCTACAATCCACCTGTATCTGTTATTTTTTATGTTTTTCCCTGATATGGGAAGACCAGCCGCAAGGCATCAATAAAGGCACATTTATGGCATCAATGCGTATACCGCACGGATGCTTTTTTTGTGCCTGTAATAAAAAGGAGGGCTGTATGGAAACAGCAAATGAAGAATTTTTAAAAAAGTTCCTGGAAGGCTTAAAGGAAGCCGGAAATCTGCCGAACAGCGCGGACAGGGACGAGGATATTTTTTTCCAGATCCTGAATGCCAGGACTGTCGGTGAGCTGTACGGGATGGACATTTCAATTGAGGACATCGAAAGGCTCATTCCAAAAACGGAGCTGCTGTTAAGAAAAGCAGAGGGCAGTTTCCGGTTCTGCAGGTTCATGACAGACAGTATCCACAGGATACAGGGACAGAAAAAGAAAAAATTTATTTTTTAAGGGAGGAGCCACAGTGCACACAATATTTACAATCGATTCTGGCGAGGCAGGCATGGTAACCTGCGAGGTCTCGGACAATGACGGAAAAGTATCAAGAAAGAAGATTAAACTGGAGGATTTTTATGGTATCATTCTGAAAAGCAATAATGCTTTGTCCAGATCGGAATGGACATATTATTTCAACCCGCCCGGAATGTTTACCGGACCCGGGCAGACCAGAGGGCTTGTGATCGGGGCAGGAAATGGAAGCTCCATGAGGGCCTTATTCTTCATCCCCGCCGGCAGACAGGTGCTGAATTATGTGGGACACATCTATATCGTGCCATTCCCGTCACTTCTGTTTTATTTTGAATCGGAAAACGGGCGCCTGTCCGTAACACGGGTGTTTGCGACTAGGATCAGGGACTGCTCCGAACTGGGGACAGACACGCAGCTGTACGCGTTCCCGTTTGGCAACGTGGATTCATATGGAGGAAGTGTATGCTGGGGCGAAACAAAACACCCGCCCGTACAGGAAATATCCGATTTCCAGGGTATTATTTCCAGCTTTTTCGGCTCAGAAATTAATGACGATTACTATATGGCCGGAAAACACGTTATCCAGAAGGAAGAGTTTTGTATGCAGAGGGGGCTGCTGATCCATCTTGCAGCACTGGACGGAGGGTTTCCCGGAGAATACCTTGTGAAGAGTCAGACCACAGTGAAACAGATTGAGGAGAAATTTCATTTTTAAAGGAGGACCATCATGGATTTAACTTCATTTTTCCAGAGCACATTAATACCAGACATGAAGAAGGAGGAAGCAAAAAAGCCTGAAAAAAAGCAGGGCACAAAAAAAGAAAGCAAAAAAGGCACAAAACCTGTCAGGTACAGGCTGCCGGTAACCTTGTACAGCAACTATACAGAACCCGTTATCATAGGCGGGGACGAATTTCCAGAAGAGCTGACAGAAAGCGAAATCCTGAAGGAAGCCAGGGAGAGACACGGCTGTTTTAAGAACTTCACAACTGAGGTTCTTGACGAGAAAACAATGCTGCTCATACCGCAGGCATACAACTGTGTCAAAAAAGGAAGCCTGAAAATCACGGAAGACCTCGAGGTGCGGTTTGGCGACGAGATTATGGATATCTCACCCGTAACAGAAGGACTCCCAGAGATTGCATACGAGAAACTGATCCGGTATGCATCCGAACAGTCAGGAACGGGTATCGACCTGCTCCATGAGGGCAGCACGATCACGCTCCTCTATTCAATGGATGGGTCGAGCAGTATTGGAAACCTGACGTTTCCGGTCACGGCAGTTCTTGGAGCCGGTACCAGTATTGCAATCAGTGAGGATGAGCTCAGGGAATTTGTAAACGGCATGGGCACCAAAAAGAAAAGTGCCCCGGAAGATGCCACAGATGACCATATGCCCGGTGATGAAGAGGAACCCGGAAATGAGGAAACACCGTCTGGGGAAACGCAGCCGAAGGCAAGACAATCCATACAGAGTCTTCTGACGACGAACAATTTTCTCCGTTTTGTCGAGTCAAAAGAACCGACGTACAAAGGCGGACACGGACAGCTTTACGTCAATGAAAAACTGAATTTTGTCAGGGTGCTGTACAAGAAAAAGTTCGCGGCAATCAACAAGACCGAAAAAAAAGAGACACTGTACCCGTCTGATGCAATGCTTTCACTTATCTACGAGAAAATACAGCTCACGCCGGAAATGTTCGGCGGCAAAAAGGAGGTCACGGAGAGGGAAATCCAGAAGTACCTTGAAAAGGACAGACCGGAATATTCCAGAGAGCGGACAAAAATCGAGTATGATGAAAAAACAAATATGATTATAGCGACCATAGTGGGCGGAAAACGCGGAAGCGTGAAATATTTCGATGAAGGCGGTATCCATTACAGAATAAGCAATACGCCATTCATGCAGATTCGGGCAGCGACAGACGGTTCAGGACAGGGAGAAATGACATGGAAAATGTCCAAAATCCCATACCGCATGCTGCGTTCCATGTGCAGTTTCTTTCAGAAAGTCTACTGCACATACGGGACGGAAAGCCTTGTAAACATCCTGTGGAACCCGGATAAAGAAGCTTATTTTCTGTACGTGCCACAGCAGGAGGTGACGCCTTCCAGTGTAGACTACTGGAATGACAATGACATACAGAAACATATGTGGACAGTCGGAACGTTTCATTCACACGGAATGTACAACCCGTATTTTTCTGTCACTGATGACGAGAACGAGAAAGCGGATGGCATTTACGGCGTAACAGGAAATTTTGATTTTCCAGTGCCCCGCATGAAAATGCGTGCAGGGACAGGGGGACATTACATAACCATCCATACCTTTGATGTCTTTGACAAAAACACTGGGGAAAGGGCAGAAGATCTCTGGACTGCCAAAAATCTCTCCGCGATACATCCATATATGCACAGGTAAATAAAAGGAGCAGTTTTTATAAACACTATTGAATAAGGGGCATTTTCAATGCCCCTTTTATGCGCTAAACCGCGCATTTATTAAAGGAGGAAAACATGGCATTTTTTATGAAAGTGAACATCTGCATTATCGGATGCGGGGGAACCGGCGGCAACCTGATTGCAAGGCTTGCAAGGTTTCTCTCAGGAGACACGGGAAATTTAGTCATAAATGTGGCAATTGCCGATGGCGACACCGTTGAATACAAAAATATGGACAGGCAGCCTTTTGACGGCGAAGACCTGGGTGAAAACAAGGCAGTCATTCTGGCGGAAAATATCGAATCGTGCCTTCATGTAAAGCTTGACAGTTATCCGCACTATATTCTTACAACAGCGGACCTTGACCGGATCTTTGAGTCCCTGAACAGGGAAGGGGACTACATTTCAGGCAGTTCCAGCGACATTAACATCCTGGTAAGCTGTGTTGATAACCATGCCGCAAGGAAAATATGCCATAACTGGTTTGAAAAGGTTTCATTCCTGGGAACGACATTTTTTATAGATCCCGCTAACGAGGACGTAAGCGGCGAGGTAGTCATTGCCAAAAGGCATGCATACACCATCACTTCACCAGACAGGTTCTGGTATTACCCGGACATCATAAACGACCTGGGAAAACCGGTAAACGAGATGAGCTGTGAGGAACTTAACAATGCAGCGCCGCAGCATTTTGCGACAAACTGTTACGCGGCGGACATATGCTTTGCGTTCATTGCGGGCATAATCATGTGCCGGGAGAACGCGCACCAGGTACCCGGAGGCATTACATACTTCCATGCATTCAAGATGTTCCAGCGTTTTTATGTGTGCGAATATGATGAGGAGGAACAGGGATATGTCAGGGAATCTTGACCTTTATTTTGCAGAGATGGACAGGCTCCTTGCGCTTGACAGCAGATACAAACGTCCGGGTTTTACAATGGATGTGAACGACTGCGTATACCTTTATACCCTTGCAGTATACAGTCTCCTAAAGCTGAGAGAGCTGGGGGTGCGGGTAGATACAGACCTGGAACTCCCATCTCTGATGACTAAAAAGCTGCCGCGTTATCTCTACGACATGGTGTACCAGGAAGATGAGGAAGAAGAGGATTATGCAGGCTGCAATTATTATGCAATGCAGTGGGTAGAGATGTACGAACCGTATACGGGATGCCTCAGCAGGAAAAATGCATTTTCTGAGCTGTCTGAATTTATGTACAGTTTTTTTCAGGACGTGAGAAAGAAAAATAACCTCGGGCTGTGGACGGTTTTCTCTGAAAAGGAATGCATGGAACTGTGTTCCACGGAATTGTGTTTCACAGGATTGTATTCCCCAGAACTTTATTCGGCTACAGATAAACCAGGGGAAAATCCCATCATTCAGGCAGCCGTTTTTTTCATGGAATCGCGTGACAATACCAGGCAGCTGCATTCAATGGGCGTTGAAATATCCAGTGAAACAAGAAATGAAATGAAATATTCCCTTAATAATACACTGTTCATTGAAGGGATATTTGTACTGACGAGCCCCATTTCAGAGAAGATTGCAGAAGCGCTGGAAAACAGCGGCATAAATGACAGGAATGCTCGGAGTTTCCCTGAAAAATGCAGGGAGCTCAGCAGATTATTGTGGCGGCCCAAGGCAACCATACTGGCTGACTATACGAACAACTATGAATCTGCCGCAACAAGGTCGCAGATTATCGGCTCGGACAGTGATTTTGAGGTTTCGTTTGATTATGCCGATATTTCACCGCTGCTCCCGGTATACCTGTATTACCTTGAAAAAGCGGCAGAAGAACTGGACAGAATTTATTTTTACGGAAAAGTCTTAAAGGAGGATACAGATGGAAAGCAAGAATGGAAGGATTAAAAAAATATTCCCGGGAATACTGGGCATGGCCGACGAACTGTATCCTGTCTATATGCCTGTGGACGATTACGGCTGCAGCAGTCTGGACAATACCACACTATTCGGATACAGAATGGAGTGTTTTACATTTTCGGCGGCAAGGCTGTGTTATATCGCCGTACTCAGGAAACTTTTCCTGACTGTTTTTCTTATACTTGTCAGGGAGGGGCTGATCGACGTGGACCTGTCAGATATCATAGACATGGAGGTGGATACGTTCGGAAACATCCTATGCCTTGACAGGATTAACGACCAGTCCGGGCTTATGGACCTGCTTATTAAAAAAGTGTTTGATGCGTACGGATACCATCATGAGACAACAGCCTACCGCATGGATGAACTGACAGAAGGCATTTATGATATTGCATCCATTGACGACGCAATAGCGGAAATGGAGGAAAACTGCCGCCTGGTCATGAAAGAAAATGACTACACGCATACAAATGTCCTCAACTTGTTCAACCAGTCATATGACACGGAATGGTACATGCAGGAGGACGTAAAGATTCACCGATTTTCCAACAGGTGGCTTTCGGAAATCATGAGGAGAAATTACGACATGGTATCCGGCAGCATGCGAATGATACTGGATAACATCTTCCGGCTGGACTATCTCCTGTTTTCTGACGTTGTATCATACGAAATCCATGAATATAACAAGATAACAGGAAAATACGAGTTTGCCGCAATAGAATCGGCCTATGTGTCCACAGACTGGCGCGGATATAATGAATACTGGTGCAGGTTTGATTCTGCGTTCCTAAACTTCGGGGCGCTTCTGACAATTCCTTATATCGACGCCCTCATGGACGATGCTGACTTATGCGGATAAAATTACTTAATGGAGGAATCATACTTATTTACGCCTGTGCAGACTTTTATGGTCTGCGCAGTTTTTTTATGCACACGAGCACCCAGAAGAAATTTGTCAGCAGAAGCTGACTGGTGCCCGGCGCGCGAGTAGGAGAAGAAGGCTCTTTTCTACTCGATTGCACCCAGCGCTGCGAGTAGAGGAGAAGGTCATGCCTCTACTTGGTTTGTATAATAAGTATTACTTTTAATATATTTTTTAGATACTTCTCTGCTAAAAATTTTATCCTTTTTATATCCCGTATTGACTATATCCTGTCTTTTCTGCTTAAATTCCACTGTTAAACGGAAGGAGATTCAGATGGAGGAAGCACTAAAAGCGAAAATAAAAAAGAAAATACGGGCGTGGGTCCTCGGGCTGCTGGCCGGCATTTCACCCTGGCTGATATTAGTCCTGATGGCGGCAACAGGCATACTCGGCATCATGTCCCTTGACGACGGCATTGATGACAGGATTGAGAAAGACATCATCAATACGAACTATGATAACGTAACGATTGACGACATGATCAGGATATGCAGCCATGACGAGTCTTTTGAGCATTATTTTGAAAACTGCGCACTGACGCAGCGGCAGATGCTTAGGATGCTGCAGCGGATCAAAAAGTTGAACGCGAGGAATCTTACCGGTTCTGGCACTTCAAGAAAGCGCACCATCAAAGTACAGGCGTTACATGAGTACGAGGAATACATACTGGTTGAGGAAGATGCAGTCATAGGAACCGAGATCATAGACGGCGAAGAGGTAGAAATAAAGGACGACATATACGAATGGCAGGAAAAGAGTGATTATGACACATGGTGTACTTATTCGTACGACACATCGGACATTGAAAAACTCTGTCAGATTGACTGGCAGATCATATACACGCTCCTGACGCTTCAGGCTGCGAGCGGCGACAGGAACTGGAACTATGAGAGCAGTATGGATTGGGATTCCGAATATGTGAAGGCATTCTGCGGTTACTGCGGAAAAGCACTGGATGGCAGGGAAAAGTGTCCTGTATGCGATTACCAGCAGGAAATTGAAAATGACGACCGCGTATTAAACGAATACGGATACTGTACGCAGTGTGGCGAGGCATACGACAGCACCCATATCTGCAAAGTCTGTACAGAAAAAGTTCCCTCCGAAGCCGGAAAGATCACAAATGCAGACATAGACGCCCTGCTGGAATTTTTTGTTGTGGACTACGAATACTCCTATGATGTTGCAAGCATGCTCAAGGACAGCTACTATTATGAACAGTCGCAGTCCATACCATTCAAGTACCATTGTGAGGAAGAAACAATCCCGGAAGCTGATGCCAATAAAAAAAGAAACGGGAAATACATCTGGTTTGAACCCGCCACACTGGTTATGAACACCTGCAACGGATTCCTGTATGCATGGTATGACGTGGAAAAGGATATAAACGGCAGCCCTGTTGTCACGCCGCAGAACCTTTATAACGGAAGGGAAAGCTCCCTGGAAGCATACAAGGTCGGATACATGCACACGACGCTTGACCTCAACACGCTCTATTCCGGACTGTCAGAATGTTTCGACAACCCAGAAAAATTTGACTATGACTGGATCATGGAAATGGTGAGGCAGCTTCCCGGCGGGGAGAGCGTGGCTGCAAAATACGAGGGGTATGAGACAAGCGCGATGGCTGACGGGAGGATACTTTCCGCCACGGAACACGGCGCGGAAATCTTTGTCCCCGACCTTGACTTTTTCAACAAAGTACAGAGCCAGCTCGAGGCAGCTGACAATGCGGACATTGACATCGGCGGCATGGAATACGATGAAACGACAGGGGGCATGATTGCCCAGTATGCGATGTCAAAGGTGGGATGCCGTTATGTATGGGGAACTTCCGGTCCCAATACATTTGACTGTTCGGGATTGGTAAACTGGTGCGCGAAAATGTGCGGGCTGACCGTACCCTGGGCAAAGGTTCCCGGCGTGAGTGCAACAAATACCCGCCGAAGCGCGGCAAACGCACAGGGATACATCAACGCAGGAAAAGCGATACCGGAAAGCGAAATGAAACAGGGAGATATTATATTTTTCGCAAGCGAAGGGACTTCCAATACAGTAAAAAACATCACACATGTGGGAATCTATGTGGGGAACGGAAAATTCGTGGATGCACGCAACAAGAAAAAAGGCGTCCTCCTGTCTGAATACAGCGCTTACTGGAAGAAACGCACAACAGTCATCGCAAGGCCATATTAAATTACATAAAGGGAGAAAAAAGATGAACAAAAAGTGGTTTTATGTACTGTCCAGCATGCTTGCAGCGGCGCTGGCAGTAGTCATTATCCTGGCGGCAACTTTCCACAACACGAGGCAGGATATACAAAACGGTGCCGTAATGATAGAACAATTCAGGGAATACAGTGAAGATGTCCCTTCCGGGACAGACATTTCTTATGGCAGCACACTTGAAGAACACCAGGCTGCATTTGAAAAGTGGGGAGATACCGAGATGGATGCCGACAGGAGAGCCCGGTATCCTGAAGGTTTTGTCCCCCTCACCCCACAAGAACAGTCCCTGCTGAATAAAATGGACAGCATGACAGAGGATATGCTGCTGGGCGATGATGGGGATGAAGGTCCTCTGATTACAGGAACTATTGAAACAGACCGCAGGACAAACGAATCCTATGCCATGCTGCTATGCCGCACGGCATTCAGATATAACAGGAAGCTTGCCTACATGGAAAACGGTGCGGACTGGGGCGGGGGCATTGTCCCGTCAGACAGATGTCCCAAAGGCATGGCAGGACTGACCGGAATCGGAAACCCCGAATATATCCAAATGCTTTATATGTATACTTTTGGATATGTCCCTGACGGACTCATGGACATGGATAGGATTTCCGAAACCTGTCATGAAATAAATCTAAAAGAGCTCAAAACAGGTGATATTGCTGTCATGGAACTTGAAGATGGCAGGAAGGACTTTGCAGTATGTATAGGAGCATATAAAGAATTTTTTCTATTTGCGCACTGTGTCAACACGGCAGACAGCAGCTTTCCGGGCGGATGTGCCAGAATATGCTTTATGACTTCACAGACCGACAGCTATTACAGAGGCAGCGGACCAACAGATTTCACCACATTTTACCAGTCCCCCGTCGGATTCTGGGGAAACCCTGACAACACTGACAGCACTGGTGAAAACCCGGATCAGCGGATATTGATAAATATCTCAGAAAATCCCCATGGAAATGACATCATATACAAATACGCGGACGCACTGGTACACGAACTTGCATCAGGATACTATGACAATTTCCTGTCTGATTTAGCCTGTAAGGAATTCATCAACTATGGATATGAGTATACCGATGAAAATGCGTACAGGCAGTATCTTCATAAAATATACGAAACAATACATGACAAGGACTATCTATATGTGGCTTTTGTAAATGACAGGGATGACCACTACAATGCCGCCATATACGGACTGGATTACACCCATTCCTCCAAAGACATTACCTATGACTACGGCAGCACTATCATCATATATTTTACCATATTTTATGACAAAGAAAATGGCTTTAAAATGCTCCCGTATAACGCCGGGACAATCGGGTACAATTACAGCCAGTACGGATTATCGCCCATTCCATGACGGAATATGAATATTCCAGAAAATTTATTACTTATAGGAATTTGCCATTGATTAAATAACCGTTTTATGCTACAGTAAGCGCGTAGTTTATTAATTGTTATGTTTAAGGAAGCCATGCTTCCCAGACAGCCTTAACAGGCACTTATAAGGGGAAAATAATACACCTGTGATAATAATTCTTTATTATCATGGGTGTTTTTTATGCACAGGGGGAAGGCTTTTCCCCTGCTTGATTTCCCAAAGAAGGAGAGAACAAAAATGAGTATTAAAACCAAAACGGAGAGTACCATGGCGTCCGGTCAATTGAACGCGGAAGAACTGAAAGTTATCAGCATGGAATTTACAATGACAGAGCTGGAGACGCTCAGCAGCGGAATCCTGTCAATGATCGAGAAAACAATGCAGGCTAAAAGGCTTGTTTCTGACGGAAAAGTGCATACGTCCATTGACGAATACTGCACCAAACTGCATGCGCTCAACATCAGGATCTGCTATTGCAGGTAACAAATTTTTAAAAAGGAGGAGCAAAATATGGGTAATGATTTAATAAGCAGGAAGTCGCTTATCGACAAACTGGAAAACCAGTCCTGTAGCAATTGCCCCATATGCAATGGAAAATGTATGCGCGACGAGCTGCTTGCAGTGATTCAGCATCACCCGGCCGCATATGATGCAGACTGGGTTGAAGAACGGCTGACCAGTATGTTCAACCATCATACTTCAACCAAAACTGTCCAGAAACTTGTCCTGGAAACAGTCCAGGATGGATATGTCTGCCGCAGCAGACATGAACAGATATAACGAAAGAAATTTTATAACACAAGGAGGAAACAATTTATGAGACAGGCAGAAACAAAATTTTTAGAGCTGTTAGGAAACCTGCCCAAACAAAAGCTTTTATCAGCAGGCAGGTTCCCGGGCTATGAGGAAGAACATAAAGCCATGGAGAATTTCAGTAATACCACAACCTATATGGTAAATTCTTTCAGCTTTTCAAGAAAGGAAGTGCTCGATGCCATAATGAATGAAAAGAAACTTTCAGATTCGTTTGTGGTTTTATCACTTCATTACATTAAGCAGTGCAGTGACAAGTGGAAAAGTGATTACTGGGACGACAGGGACAGGGCATCCGTAAAAATGTGTCGGGATATTGTCAGATGCCCCGAATTTTCTGATTTTTATGAAAGCAAATGCAAAAAAGAACCCGGAAAATGGGAACTGTGCGCCGAAGAAGGAGGCTGGCACAATGACATGCTCTTAGGCGTAAAGCTGATCCATAGCATATATTTCATGCACCCGACCAACAGGCAGACTTTATCCGGTCTTGTCCTATCGTTTTACGCAAACAGCCCTAAAATGGAAAAGCTGTCCAAGGCAGGACATAGGGCTAAGGGACTGCCATACCATGAAAATGTAAGGTTTGTAATGATATAACAGGAGGTATTCATAATTATGTTCAGGGATGCTTCAGACAGCATTCCTGAACTGCTTTTATCCAGAAATTACTTTATAGCATGCGATTCCATATTTGCGAATGCTTGTCATGCCGTCATCAATCAGTTTTTGTGTCTGTTTTATCCGTGCCAATAAGCGCCTCATACTGGCTGCGTTCTGTATCATCAATCCGGTTACTTTCCAGCAGGAACCGAAATCGCATCGCCTCTCTCCCCATGATTCTCCGAAGCATTACTTTTGCCTCTTCAAAGTTTTCACCTGTTGCCCCCTTTAATGTAATTGAAATCACAGGAAATTTTCCCATGTATTCTTTACACAGTTCTTTTTCCCCCTGAAATCTCAATCCCGTCAAAAATTGTTTTATCACTGCTTGCTTCAAAAAAATGTTTCAGCATGCTTATGTTTAGCGTCTTTCCGAAACGCCTCGGACGTGTGAACAGGTTCACATATGCCGGATTCTCCAGAAAGTCCCTGATAAGCCCTGTTTTATCAACATAATAAAATCCATCCCTTCGTATTCTCTCAAAATTCTCAATCCCCACAGGAAGCTTTGCTTTTCCTGTCATTCCATACTCCTTTCCCTGAAAATTTCTGTATTTTTTATAGTAGATCACACCTTATTCAGTAAATCACATTCTATTTTATTAAAAACAGTGGAAAGAAAAAGCCTTAAAATTTGGAAATAATTACATGTATACCTACAGATTATTACATTTACGGTTTTATTTCGACAAGATGTGCTATCATTTGCTGGTAAAAAAGAAAGTGAGGATATTATTATGATGATGAAAAATGCAAAGATGTATGGGTATCAGATTTTAGCAGGTGTATTGGCTTTAGTTGCAACAGCTGCAGCGAGCTTTTGCTGTTGTTATCTCCTTCATCAGCCAGAAGTACCTCAGAATCTGAAAAAGTTTTCTAAAAATTAATCAATGGAAAAAGTTTTCTACAGAATTGTAAACAAGTTGGAAGAAAATGGGAGCATTGAAGCTGAAGATAAAGAAGTATATATATATGCTTTAAATATGATTCAGGTTTATATTACAAATTTTGCGATAAGCGCAGCTATTGGAATAGCATTGGGTATGTTTTGGTACTGTATGGTCTTTTTGATAGCATTTATGATATTACGCCAGGAAGCAGGAGGCTATCATGCGAGAGGCTGGAAAGCCTGTTATTTTCTTTCAACGTTGATTCTGGTTGTAGCTCTTATATGGATAAAAATTCAGTTTACGTGGAAAATTTATATAACCGCAGCTTTATCTATCATATCTGCAATCTATATTTTTATTTTTGCCCCGTTAGCGGATGAGAACAAGCCGCTTGATGAGAGAGACAGAAAAGCAATCAGAAAAAGGGCACATAAAATAGTGATTTTTGAAACATTAACAGGTATTTTGTTATTACCATTTCAGGATATGCTTGCTTGTGCTGTTTTGAGTTCTGTTATTTTATCTGGCGGTACATATATAGTGTGGTTTATTAGAGAGAAACGTAAAAATTTAAATATATTGGAAAAACACAAAAGACAATAGAAGGGAAAGCAGAGTATGAAAGTATTACGGAAACTGTTATACTGCATCATTTTGGCACTGTTTTTTCCACTGACAGGATATGCCGAAGAGATTGTCCCGGAGAAGGAGCAGATTGAGATTATATTTGTGATTGACAGCAGCGGCTCGATGAAAACAAATGATCGTTCTGGAATTGGGATTGACATGGTTCAGGCGTTTATTGACACCATGCAGACGCAGGGAATCCGTATTGGATATGTGGCATACAACAATGAAATACTTTCATATTCAGCGCCAGAGACAATAGAGACAACAGAAAAAAGAAAAAGGCTCAAAGACCAGATTTCTTCCATAACGTATTCAGGAGATACGGATATTGGATTAGGCGTGTCGCACGCATGTGAGCTGTTCTCTGAGAAAGAAAATACCCGCAGAATTATGGTATTAATCTCTGACGGGGAAACAGACCTGTCGGCAGGAAGTCCGCGCACAGAAGCGCAGTCCAGTCAGGAACTGGATTATTGTATGAACTGGTGCAGGGACGAGAATATTCCTATTTATACGATCGCTTTTGGACAGTATGATGGCAGCATTGCAGTACTGAAAAAAATTGCAGAAGAAACAAAGGCTGAGAGCTATTCTGCGAAAAACCCAGAGGACTTGATAGAAATCCTCTACGGCATTTTCCAGAATAACCTTTTTTATCGGATACAGCAGTTTTCCAATGGAACCTATGCAGGCGGCAGCCAGCAGATTACGTGTGTTCTGGACAGCATTTATGTAGATGAAATCGATATACTTTTAATATCCTCTGGAGAAGTAGGGGAAACGGCGGTCCAGTATGGGGATGAAAAACTGCCGCTTACGAACCTGTCACACTATGCGGTGGGAAAAATAGAAAACGATCAAAATTCTATGGCGGAAAAGGAGATTACTATTCACACGGCAACAAATGAAGGGCAGGATCTTCAGGTTTATGTTATCAGCTACAGGGGATTGCTGCCTGTTATGAATACAATCACAAAGGCAGCAAGAAATCAAAACATTGAATATAACATCTGTTTTCAAAACGCAGCCGGTGAGACTATCATGGATGCAGACTTTTACAGGATTTTGACATGGGACCTTTTCTGTACAGATTCTAATGCTGAGAAGGACGTCATGATTACAAAAGAGGAAGTGCGCAATGGAATCCTGAGAGGAAGTATTCAGTTTGCACATTCTGGAAATTACACATTGAACGGAATATTGTCTGATGGATATGGCAGTTATGTATATCCATTTCAAATAGATGTATCAAATACAATGCCGCAGGGAAATATTCCAGAGGAAAAGAAAACGCTGGTAAATCAGGCGGTTACATATCATTTAAATGAGTATTTTCATGATGCGGACGGGGATACACTGGTCTATTCTGTACCTGACAGTCAGGAGGATCTGCTGACGCAGATTGACGGGGATACGCTTACACTCACGCCGCAGCGCGCCGGAAACCACAGAGTGACAATACAGGTAAGTGATGGAGAGGACCTGCTTCAATACACATATTCTTTGAAGGCAGACACATGGTGGCAGGCTTATTGGTGGGCAATCGCAGCCGCATTGACAGCTTCTGTTGTTTTTATATGGAAGCTTACACATAAACCAAAGCCGGAGATCGAACGGCTGACAGAGCAGAGAAGGCAGTATCATTTCAGCGGCAAGCTCAATGCATATTTCCTGCGGCAGCCGCAGGAGGAAGAAGAAATTCCGCCGCTTACATTTCAGATGAACCGGGTAAAGGACGGAAGGGTGTCGCTTGGGGATCTTTTTGGAGAGTATCCCGTACAGGCGGAGGCGTTACAGTTAAACAGCATTTTCCTGATTGCGGACGAAAACCGCAGCATGGTTCTGTACCACACTTCGAAGTCGGATGTCATGGTTGGAAATGCCATTGCATGCAGGCAGCTGCAGTACAGCATCCGTTTTGGTGATGTGATCTATATTACCTCAAATGATGGAAAATATGACCTGGAAATACATTATATTGCGGTGTTTCAATAGAGATCCGCCACCCATAAAATACACAAAGATAAGAAAAGGAGAATGATTATGGATGTGATTACACAGACAAACAGGACGATCCTGTTTACTGAGATCAACCCTGAATGCCTGAATTTACTGACCCTGATTGGCGATGTGCGGGGAAAGACAAGCCTGGATGACGACAAGATCAAGGAGATCAATAAGGAGCTGGCGGTGTCAAGCTTTCCTGAGTTTTTGGAAAAGTTCAGCCCGGTGGTATATTCATGGTGTGATGCGTCTACTGGGAAAATCCAGTACAGCACCGTAAGGCCCGAACATATTCCACAAAACTGTATTACAGAGATTCCCTTAAATGAGATGAATGACCTGCTGAATATGCTGATAACGCTTCTGGATGCAAAGGATGCACAGGGCGTGGCAAATGTGGATTTTCAGTTTGGAAAGATTTTAGAGATGATCTCGCCAAAAAAAATCATGGAGGATATCCGGCAGGTCCGCAGGGAAATTCAGTATACCTATGGAAAATACATGGAGTTAGATGACGGCGATCCCAAACGGCTGGATCTGGGAGATACATTAAACTATCAGTTCGAACAGGCAAGCCAAAACTATAACAACGTTCTTGCAATGCTGCCGTTAGCGATAGAGGATATCAAGACCCGTCTGCTTTTAGGAGACGGCGAGTCCAGACAGGGCGGACCCGATTTTAAGGCAGGGCTTTTGAGCATGGGGGAGGACGGGGAATTAAAAATCCTCGAAATGAAACAGGAAGAGAGCACGCAGCTTGCGGTGGTAGATGATGAGGTAAACCTGAGCCTTATGGATGCATTTCGGGAGGATTATGATGCATTAAACGAAAATCCCTCCGGCTATGTAAGGGATCTGGTTGTCAGAACCTTCTGTCCTTTAAGCTCTACCATGGAGAGCAATGTTAACCGTGAGCTGGAAGTGGGCAATTACAACACCTATCTTGAGTTTTACAAACAGAGCAAAAATGACTTTGTCAAGGTAGTAAAGCCGTTAATTGAGAAAATTCTTGGCGTAAAAACCTTTTTTGACCAGTACAGGGTAAAAGAGAAGGGAATGCAGCCGAAACTACTGATTACAAATATTCCGCTTGAAATGATGGTGAAATCCAGCAATCTGCCAAGACTGATCACGTACCTGAATACGACGAATGATAAAAATGAATTTGACAACACCATCTGGTTTGGCATTGTGCCGGATGTGGAATTAAACCAGACAGCCGGCGGAAAACTGCAACGGGTACGTTTTGCAGGAAACAAGCGTGAGGAGAAGCAGGGGACAAATTCTATGGAGAGCCTTGCGGCACTGATGAACGCGATAGAACCGTATAAAATATCTACATTTTTCAGTTTCTGTACCAGTGAGGAGACAACGTTTAATTATATTTCAACAGAGGGGATTCAGATCTTCAAGGATAAATGCACACCGCTCATGAAAAAGACTTACAGCGAGTTTGTCATCCCCTGTATCCCGAATGCCACGATTATTCCAAAGGATAAGTCCGGTCTTGTCCTTGATAAAAAAATGGTGATGGATGAGGAAGGAAATGTTGCCCTTTCTGCGGAAAAGGACGATGTGATGAAGATGTGGCTTGAGGGCATTTATGTCAGTGCTGCCTATGAGGCTGCGGGAATCGTGGCGGCATGGCAGTGCCCTGAATATTTAAAACAGCGGTTTAAAGACACAAGCATGGAATATCCTGGTGTGCGGTTTGATATTGAGGCGGACGACAATGCGCTTCTTGCTACCACCAGCATGACAAAGGAGATTTCAGGATTCACAAACGCCATCAAGAATTCTATCAACCATACAGGTTTTGGGTTTGTATTCTCTTCTGATAATGCGCAGTACAAAGGGCAGGAGATCAAGAATATAACAGTCTATAAGGCACGAAATTTATTGAGCAAAGGAAATGAATTTGAGCCGATTTATAAGACGCTTGTGGTGACATATATTGAAAGGATGCTGCGTTTTTACAGCGCTGATTTCAAACAGGACAAGATTGAAAAATTCTTCAGCAACAACCCCAACAGCCAGAAGAGCCGGTGGGATGCCAACAGACAGTATGTCAATTCCATTCTGCAGGATGGTGATGAGCTGGAGTGCAGCATCGATGAAAAATATGGTGTCTGTGATGTTCTGGTTACGTTTGCCAACACAACCAGAAACTTAAAAGTCCAGCTTGAGAGAAAAGCCAGAAATGAATATGTTTAAATACCTTAACAGGGTATGAAATAATAACAGCAGCCTGACCGGCTGCAGAGCAGATAACAAGGAGGAAAACTATGGGATTACGATTAAAAATTGAAGGCAGCGAATCAATTGATTTGAAAGAAACCAGCATCACAAATGTGAAATTCGGGGCAGATATCCCCCATGATTCCAACGCCAGATCAACAGATTTAGGTTCTACAATACTAATCGAAGGGAAAATTCTGGCTCCTGTGAACGGAGAACCGGCGGATGACACCTCAAAAATAGCAAAATGGGCGCTGGTTCCGGCAGAAAATTCAGACTGCTACAGGAATGTGGAGATCAAAGTCGTAAATGCTTCGCAGATTGTGCGCCAGATTAATGTTTCGAACGCTTTTGTAGTGGATTATGAGGAAGATTTTACGGATGATACGGGTGCAGGCGTGTTCAAACTTTTAATCAAACAGAAGAAAGATAAGATGGCAAATCTGAAATTTGAAGGCGGATTCAGCGGAGAGTAATAAATATAAGAATAAAAATGCGTTGAGAGATGAAAGGAGTTTATTATGGGATTTACATTAAAGGTGGAAGGAAATTCCACAATTGATTTGGGAAAAGACAGCATTACAGGCGTCAAAGTCCGCACAGACATTCCGCTGGACAGCAATGCACGATCTACAGATCTGGGAAGCACGATAACAATTACAGGAAAAATTCTGACGGCAGTGGACGGAGATCCGTTTGACAGCACCAAACAGCTTGGGCTGTGGGCACTGGTTCCGGCGGAAAATGCTGACTGCTATCGCAAAGTGGAAATCGAAGTGATTGCTTCTTCACAGATGGTCCGCAAATATACCTTCCCGAATGCCTTTGTAGTAGACTACAAAGAAGATTATGGTGATCTGGAAGGTGTCGGCACCTTTGTGCTGATCATGAAACAGAAAAAGGATAAGATGGCGCAGATATCAGTAGACGGCGGATACAGCATTTAGTGATACAAGGGCTGCCTGCTTAGCAGGCAGCCCTTTGCATACACAGACCCTGAAAGGGGATATTGGCAGATGAAAGATTATTACAAAATCCTGGGTATAGAAAAACAGGCAACGGAGGAACAGATCAAAAAGGCATACAGAAAGCTCGCAAAAAAGTATCATCCGGATGTGGTAAAGGACGATCCGGCAAAGCAGGAACGCATGTATGAAATACAGGAGGCGTATGAATGCCTGGGAAATGAACAGCGCCGCAGAAAGTATGATTCAGACTGCGCCGGCGTGCCACACAAAGGTGCAGGTGTCAGACCTGAAAGGGACAGGAAGGGAAATCCTGCGCCGTCTGGACCCAAAATGCCGGATTTAAGCCCGTTTGAGCGCTTCTTTGGTTTTACGCCGGGCAAAGGCATGGAAACGTACCGGGATCAAAGGGCAGAAAAACCGCAGGGACCGGTTCCTACAGACGATCTGTTTGCTGCCTTTTTTGGGAACATGGGGCAGGGAGGGAACAGGAAATAAGGCATGGAACATGGAAAAAAGAAAAAAATGCGCACTGTTATTTTCGATATCTTAATCCTGCTGTGCGGTGCAGTCCTTGCAGTAGAAATATTCCTGTATACAGGCACACAGCACTGGATGCTGCTTCCTCTGGCTGCTGTAGTGCTCTGTATGGCGCTTACGCTGGCAGGACTGGTTTCTTCCTTTCGGTCAGGGGACATAGAAAAAACGGAATGTTTTGAGGGAGAGGGCCCCAGACAGCTGATTCTTTTGAATGAGCAGGGAAAACCCGTCAAAGCATGGAGCCTCGAAGGAAAAACTTCTCTGATTATAGGGAAATCAGGAAAGAATCAGGAGCTGGATGTGGACCTTCTGGATTGTGAGTACAGCAGTTTTGTTGATTTCCAGCATGCGGCGCTGAATTTCTGTATGGACCAGTGGTACATAGAAGATCTGGAATCCCATAACGGGGTAAAAATCAAAAAAGTGGAGGACGGAGAGTGCTACAGGGTGCTCCACCGCCCGTGCAGGGTTATGGCTGGCGATATCCTGTATATTGCAAACACAACGCTGCTTCTGACATAAAAGGAGATAGGAGACAAAAGAAGATGAGTTTAGCAAGATGCCCGAACGGACATGTATATAATTCCAGACGTTATGGCAAGGTCTGCCCTTACTGCAGCATGAAGCTTGAAGAAGAAGAGCCTGCCAGAAAAGCAGCTGGATTTGAACCGCCCTTGGAAATTCTGGATGAAGCGGTGAGGCCCGTATGCGGCTGGATTGTCTGCATTGAGGGCGCGCGGGTAGGAGCGGACTACAAGGTCCACGAAGGAAAAAACTTTGTGGGAAGAGGCGATGAGATGGACATACAGATCCTTGGCGACAATGAGATCAACCGGAAGAACCATGCCATTATCGTCTATGACCAGAAGAAATTAAACACCATGATTCTTCCGGGAGATTCCGCAGGCATTGCATATCTGAATGAGGAGCCGGTTTATGTGCCCAGAGAACTAAAGCCTTATGACATCATCAGCATGGGGCAGAGCCGCTTTCTGTTCGTGCCTCTGTGCGGGATGAATTTCTCGTGGGCGGATGTGACATGACGGGCGCGGTGCTGCTTGCGCTGGGCAGCGCAGTCTATGCCGTGCTGGTTCTGGGGCGCTGTTTTGGCAGAAGAGGGGACAGCAGGCAGGACGGACCATACAGGAGATTAAACGCCGGGAAAAGCCAGACGACAGGAACACGGGAGTTTCAGGCGGACCGCGCAGGCGTCATAGAAAGCAGGGCAGGGGCGCTTGCAGTCTTAGCAGATGGAATCGGCAGATCCAACACAGGGATGGTCTGCGCGCAGATTGCAGTGGACACGGTGCTTGACCAGTTTGAACCGTATCAGGGATTAAATGCTCCTGCTTATTTTTTTAAAACTGCCTTCTGCGAAGCAAACAGGCGCATCCAGCAGACCATCGGGGAGCGCAGGGGCGGCGCAGCTATGGGCGCTGTGTTTATGGATGCGGACCGGCTGCACTATGCGGTGGCGGGTGATATTAAGACTGCCCTTCTGCGCGGGGAGGAACTCATTCCGCTTAGCAGGGGCCAGACACTGGATGTACTGGCGCTTCAGGCTTATGAGGAGGGAAAAATCTCAAGGCAGGATGCAGTCCTTAGCATGGAGGAGAAACGGATCTGGAATTATCTGGGACAGGACGGTTTCCATGAGATTGAGCTGTGCGACCCGCCGGTGCAGTTAAAGCGCGGAGACAAGGTCCTTTTAATGAGCAGGGGGATTTTTGAGGTCCTTTCGTGGCGGGAGCTTGAGGACATCCTGATACAGCCTGCACCCATGCAGGAGCTTGCCGACAGGATCGTTATGGAGGCAGACCGCAGGGAAGGCACCGACAGGGAAAACGGAACTGTCATACTTTTACAGTGGATGGAGGCATAAATGAGAAGGAGCAATTCTGAATTTCAGACACTCCACATTTCTGAGGAAGGACAGAAGCTGTCCAACAGGGATTACTTTGGGTATGTGGAGATGGATGATTTTGCCTGTTACGTGCTGGCGGACAGTCTGGATGCAGAACCGTCTGTAAACAGCGCCAGACTGGCAGTAGAGAGTATTCTGCGCAGTTTTACGGAAGCCCCGGCAATGCGGAAAAGGACTCTCAGAAAGTATATCATCAGGGCGCACAAAGAACTTCTTTCAGAGCGGGGAGGAATGCATTTAAAAGCCAGCGTCGTCGTTGCCGTGACAGATTACAGGAAACTCTGCTGTTTTCATGCAGGAAACAGCCGTCTGTACTGGATTCGGAACGCGCGCATTCTGGAACGGACGCTGGACCACTCACTGACCCAGAACCTTCTTGAACAGGAGAAAATCCCGCTGGATCAGGCTGCGGCGCATGAGGAGCGCAACAACCTGTATTCTTTTCTGGGCGGCCGGAAACGCCCGCAGATTACGGCCTCCCGTAAAAGAAAGCTTGAAAACGGCGACATGTTCGTTCTGATGACAAGGGGCGTCTGGGAACAGTGCCCGGAGCAGGAATTTCTACAGATTGCCAATGATGCAAAAGAACCAAAGGATATTCTGGAGCAGACAGAGGACTGTGTCTTAAAAAAACAGGAAGAGCACAGCATTGACAATTACTCGCTGGCAGTCACTTTTGTCAACAAAGTATACCAGTCTCCCAAAAAACCGGTATCTGTCAAAAAAGTTCTGATGACAGTGCTTCCAATCCTGCTTGCAGTGTCCGTCACCATAACAATGCTCTGCCTGCGGCACAGAAACAACCGCCAGAAAACGCAGGAGATGTTCCGGTATATGGACAGCGGGGAAGCCTACATTGGATTAAACAATTACCAGAAAGCCGCAGAGGAATATAAGGAAGCGGGAACGCTGGCAAAAAAATTAAAACGCACGAAGCAGCAGGATGAGGCCGGCCAGTATGCGAAGCTCGCAGAGCAGGTCATTCTGGCAGACGAGGCGCTTTTAGCAGGGGAGTACCAGAAGGCACAGGAGCTTTACTCAGCTGCGCGGGAGATGTCCATACAGACTGGCAATGCAGGACTTTCTTACATCGAGAGCCAGCTGGACCGCACCCTTGGCTATGTCCATGTTTTTGACCTGATAGCACAGGGGGAGCACAAGGAAGAATATGGCAACTTAGAAGGCGCCGTCGCACTGTACAAAGAGGCGAAAGACCAGTCGGCAGCCCTGTATTACAAAGAAGGGAAGGAAGAGGCGCTCAGGCTCCAGATGGCGGCGGAGGAAGCCATGGAACAGCAGAAAATGGAGGAGGAAGCGCGCCTTCAGGAACAGATCAATGAGGAAGTGGCAAGCCTTGCCGTGGAGAACGAGCAGAAGGCCAGTGACCAGCAGAGTGCAGCAGATATGGAAAATCAGGGCAACGCCCTTTTGGCAGACAAGATGTATGAGGAAGCCATCACCTTTTACCAGACGGCGCAGTCGCTGTACAAGAGCCTTGGCATGGAGGACCTCGCAGAAAGAATCGGGCAGAAAATCACTGCCGCACAGGCAGGCATGGAAGCGGACGAAGAGTATGCTGCAAGAAAAGAGTCCGAGGAAAAGGCCGAAAAGAGAGAGGCGGCAAGAGAAGCCATCCGCCAGAAAGAGGAGATGGAGGAGGCCGTCATGCAGGCGGCCAAAGAAGCTGCCAAAGAGGCGGTAGAGGAAGCGATGGAGACAGAAACACAGACGGAAACACAGACACAGCAGTAAGAAATTTCCAAAAAGATGAGGGCAGACATGAGCCAGTATACATACCACTTAAATCCGAACAGAAGAACAGAAGAACATCATACGTATAAGCCAAGTGACTTAAAGAAAATGACCGTGTTCCGCCTGCAGGAGATCTGCCGTAAGGAGCGTCTGGTTATTCCGCCTGCCCAGCGCACAGACCGGGACGGGCTGATCCGCCTGATCATGCGGTTTCGGGGGCAGAAAGAGTATCGCCATATTAAGGATGCCTGCGAGGGCGGGCTTGAGCGGATTCAGGACGCTCTGGACCAGTGCGGCATACAGGCTGTGGAAGACCCAAAAGTAAACATTCCGGGGACGATCACTTTTTACAGGGACACAGAGATGAATGAACTGGACGGATACCGCGCGGAATCTGAGGGAGAGCTCATACCCGGCAATCTTCTGCTGACAGACGAAAAAATGAAGGTGTATACCTGCTTTTACCTCGATGCACCGGACGGGGAGGCATTTCTCTTCAAAGGGAAAGATGTCCCTGTGCACCCGCTGGAAAAGCACCGCTTTTCAATCCTGTATTTCCCGGATGCAAAAATATCTGAATTTCTCTATGACTGCTATTACGGGAAAAGCACCTCCCTGCCCGGATACATGGAATGCGTCAAAATTCCCCTTTTAGACATTCAGGAGCGGCAGATCGAGCCTGCGGACCTTCCGCTGGTGATTGATTTTGGAAGCTGCAACACCACCATGGGAATCTGTCTGCCTGACGGGAGCATCAAAAGGGCGTATGCAGGGGGCAGCGCCATCATCCCGAGCATTATCGGGGTGCAGAAAAAGGCGGGCGGCAGCGCAGAGCTTCTTTTAGGGCATCACGCGCAGGCGGCGGACAGCCAGGATTTTCAGGACGATATCGCAGTGTTCCATGACATCAAGCGATGGATTAGCAACGCAGACCGCGTGGAGACGGTCATCTTAAAAAACGGGTATAAGTACCAGTTTTCGAGAAAGGAGATGTTAAGGGCGTATTTTGACTACCTGATGGAGCTTGCAAGACAGCAGTTTAAATGTAGTTTTTTAAGCATCCAGCTGCTTGCTCCGATCCGGCAGAAAAAAAAGTTCCAGAAATTATTTATGGAGCTGCTTCCCGAGCACAGCGTCAGCTGCCAGATTGATGAGGGCATGGCAGTCCTGTTCCACAGCATCTGCGGACTGATCCGCGACCGGGGCTATGAGGAGCGCAGGTGGTACCACGCGTTGATCATCGACTGCGGAGGAGGCACGACGGATTTAACCTCCGGGCGCTTCTCAATTGAAAACAACCGGGTGTCCTACATCATTGACCTCGAGACGCAGTACGAAAACGGGGACACGAACTTTGGCGGAAACAACTTAACCTACAGGATTTTACAGCTTCTGAAGCTGCGCACTGCACAGGAGCTGGGACTGATGGACAAAGAACCGCTTGTGATCGGGGAGCCCGGGGAGGGAAAAGCGGCCTATGAGGCATTCAAAGAACGCTATAAAATGGCGGAAAAATGGATTCCGACCCGGTTTAAGGAATACGAGGAGAAGGGCAGGGAGCAGTATTTTCTGGTAAAGAATAATTATTACTGCCTCTTCTTTCTGGCAGAACAGGTCAAGAAACAGTTCTTCCAAAAAGAATTCTGTTATCAGATCAGGGTTTCTACCAAAAAAGAGGAGGGCATCTTTCTCGACCGGTGGAAGCTGTCTGTTTTCAGGGAGGGACAGCTGTTAAGCCTTGATAAGCAGGTGGGTTTCTGCGTGTATTTAAATGAGATAGAGGAGCTTTTGCGGCCGGACGTCTACAGGATTATGGAGAATTTTCTGGACCAGAAGTTTGAAAAGGGGGAGCTTTATGAATATGAGATGATCAAACTCACAGGACAGTCCTGCAAATCCCGCCTGTTTTTAGAAGCGCTCAAACAGTACGTTCCGGGAAAGCGGATCCAGGGGACAAGGCAGGATGCGGAAGGGACAGAACTTAAAATGTGCTGTCTTGAGGGGGCGCTGTCCTACTTCATGAACTGCAAGCTGGGGTATATGAAGGTGAATGAGAAATACCGTGTAGGAAGCCTTCCTTATGAGATTATGGCCTATACGCATGAAGACCGGGAAAAAATCCTGATAAAGAGTCTGGATCCCAAAGACCACATCGGGCATATTTCGCGCTTCCACATCGGGAACCAGCTCGACCTGTATCTGAACAACGCACAGGGAAAACGGTTAAAGACGTATTACTTTACCTATGACACCTCGAAATTCAAAGAGACCACGCAGGAGGAGATCGACGCGCAGTATGCGGGGACGGTGATCCAGGAGGAGACAGACATCATCCTTGAGGGCGAAATGAAATTCTTTGTGTGGATCTCAAGGGAGCGCTGGGGCTTTGTGGTGCTGCCGGTGTTAAGGGACAAAGAACAGCTCTACAAAGGAGAGGAGACCTTCTTTGACTTTGAGGACGACACATGGGAATTAAATTACTTTGACGGCAGAAAGTAGGGAGAAGAATGACACATAAAGACCGCATGGAAGCAGCAAAGGAAATGATCCAGAATGAGATACAGTCCATAGACGCCCTGACGGAGCGGACTGTATTTAAAGAACTGATGGAGGGCGTGTTTTTAAACCTGTATGAGACAAACCTCCAGATGTATGAGGCGCTGGAAAAGCGCGTGCAGGATGAGCTTGGCTACGACCAGAGCCGCTACAGGGTAAAGACGGGCGTCATTGAGAGAGCGTATTACGATAAATCCCACCATTTTCTCTCCCCCATCGAAGAGACGGATTTAGAAGAAAAGCATTATGACATGGGAGAGCTTATACAGACCGTGAAAGACGGCGGGACCTATCCGCTTATGAAGGTCCTGCTCTGCTGTGACTATCTTGAGCTGCAAAAGCTCTGGGAGAAGAACCCGGTCCTTCAGGGAGTGCTGCGCACGGAGGGCGGGGAATGGGCGGCCGAGGTGCAGTTTCAAAGAAATACTGCATACCTGAAAAAAATTGAGGAGCTGTACCATCTGTTTATCAAGAACGGGGTTCCATGGCAGACTGTCAATGCACCCTACCTGTACAAGATGGCGGACGTGGCGGTCACAAAGATTCTGGGGGAGCCGGACAGGACAGAGAAGCTTCAGGAGGTGTCCATACAGTTTGGGGAGTACAGCCGGATCGTCCAGAAGGAGCTGGTCCCTGTATGGAACATCCAGAAGCTGGTGCTGGACGGAATCGGCTTCCCGACGCCCTGTGAGGACCATGTCAGCTATGAACATAACATCCCGCTTCATGAGTATGGTTCGGAACACTCCTATCTGGCAGAGGACAGCCAGAATATCCAGAGCGTCATCCAGACAAAAGACAGGCTGCGCATCATCAGTGCGGCGGGGGAGGCAAAGAAATGGGACATCTATATGCTCCGCTCGTTAAAGGAGCACAGGATCGACCGCTTTACCTATCCGCTGATGCCAAACGGCCGCGCAGAGAGCTTTGCTGAAAAGTACCAGAGGAAATGGAACCAGAACATCCGCACAAGGACAGAGCTTGCACACTTTATCCGGGGCTTTGGGCTTGAGGAGTATGTGTGCTATCAGGACTGTGAGATCAGAGAGTGCTTTCCCGGCGTCCGGGAAACCTATTCCATGAACCTGTTTATTGAGGATGAGGTCCGCGTGTCCAGCGCCCAGATGAAGCTTGTGCTGTATTTTAGGAAGGGAGTAAAGGAACCATGGCTTCAAAGGGATATTTTAAGCTTCCTTACAAGCGAGGTGCAGCGGATTTATCCAGAGTATGAATGCGGAGGTGTGCTGTCATGATGTTTTTATGGGAAGCGCTGCTGTGCGCACGCACGGCGCAGATTCCAGAACAGGAGATCCGATTTGTCCATGCGCGGCATGGAAGCCCCTGTATGGAGCTTTCGCTGCCGTGCCTGAACCAGACATCGCTGGAAAAGGAAGTGGAGGTCAATACCTATTACCGCTTTTATGCCATATTTAAAGACATGTTCCCGCCGGAACCGCCGGAATTTCCTGCTCTTTTGGACAGCCTGACGGATGCGGCGCTCCATATGCTTGCGCAGAATGACATCATGAGGGGGATGACAAGGGAGGACTACCACAAGAAGCTGCTTGCGGACGAGGTGATGCGCGGGGGTTTTGGAGAGGCTGCGGTCAAAGTGTTCTGCGGCATGGACAAAAGGGAACAGGAGAAGCTTCTGAGCGGCTGGCTCAACCTCTTCCGGGTCGGAAGCGCCCTGCCGGTATTTCTTGATATGGTACACGGGCTGATAGAGGACAGCATCGTCTACCTGAGCCGTGAAAACCCGGACGAGATCCTGCTCTACACCGTATTTAAGAAGGAACCGAAACTGGAGCAGCGCATCGCGTTTCTGGCGGACACGTTTCTGGACATCCGGTACCATGTTGAGGTTTTCTATGAATACCACTTTGGGATCATGGACATAGACGAAACAATGCAGACAGACAGAATCGCTGTCTGTTAATCGGAAGCGGGAGGCAGAAAGAAATGTTTCAAAACATCTATCCAATTTTTGAGAGAAAACATGTGCTGAAAAAAGAAATGCTGGAAAATCTCCGTGATTATCCAAGGACACTGTTTCAATTACAGTACCAGGATTACAGTGACGGGATTCTCTATGGCTGCAGTCTGGAAGCGGCAGGCACAGAGCTGGCCGTCAAGCCGGGGATCCTGCTCTATCACCAGACCCCCTATTTCATGGAAACACCCTGTGTGGTATCCTGTGAAGCCCAGGGGAGGCTCTCTTATCTGAAAGTCTGTTTTTCCGACAGGGAGGCAGGAACCGGGCATGTAAAATACTGCGGGCATATCTATCTGGATGAGAAAGAGCCGGACCCGGAGCTGGAACTGGAGTTTGGGCGGTTCAAGCTCCAGCCGGGCGCGAGGCTGCGCACAGAATATGTGGATTTTGCAGACTACGTGACTGAATTTGATACCGTGGACCGCATTCATGTGCCCTACGCTGCGCCGGCGCATCCCACAGTCTGGCCGCAGCTTCTAAAGCGCTTTGCCGCAGAGCTGCTGGGCACGGGCACACAAAACGCACTGGACTGCGCATTCTGCATGAGCTGCATGCAGACGAAGGACAACATGCCGTATGATGCGGTAAAGACCTATCTGAATGTGAAACTGAAAGAGGAGCGGGACTACACCAGTGAACAGACGTACCATGCATTAAAGCGCATCCTTGAGGAAGCAAAAGGGAGCAGAAAGAATTATACAGCGGAAAAGGGCAGTAAGCTTTTGATGATCTGAGCATGTAAAGGAAGCTATTCATGAACAGTTTCTACAAGAAAGGAGACGTCATTTATGGAGATAGACCGTTCCATTGCATTGTTCCAGCAGGAACAGTGGGCGAGGGAAGAGGAAGAAAAAAACAGAAGCTTCTTAGAGCAGTATGACCCGAAAAACCATATCAAATACACGCTCGAAGAGCTGATTGAGGGCATACATAAAAAGAAGCAGTATCTGTATACATTAAAGCTTGAGTTTGAGGAGAGGAAGCTGTTAAGCGGGCGTCTTGCCATACCATTTATCAGGGATTTTTTTGATGTGGTTGACGATGAGCCTGATACGGCGCTTCTTGCAAGCAACAGCCGCCATGTCACCATGACCTTTTCAGACACGCCGGGCCGGAAGGCGGTGCACAGCACAGAGGAATGGATCGAGGGGATGAAGGGCAGCATGAAAGCTATGAATCTGCATATGAGCGTGGAGCAGACAAAGGTCCTTGGGAACATGGAATACCTGTGCTGCACAATGCCCACCGCAAAGGGAAAGATCTACAACGTCGTATTCTACATGCAGAAGGATGACAGGCTGTATGCAGGCACGCTCAACTGCCCGGAAAAGGACAAGGAGGGCATGGGGCTTATGCTGGAGGCCTGCGCCCACGTGATTGAGGAGATGAACCGCCAGGGAGGAGATGTTTCATGAAAGATGCAGTAACTTATGAAAATCTTCATTTAAAACTGGGAGAGACTCTGCTGTCCGTATATCAGCTCTCCATTGTGGAGGAGCCGGGAAAGCATGGCCGCATGTATGCCGACGCCCAGGCGCAGGAGGGCGAAAAGGAGTACCTTCTGTATGAAGAGTGCGGCGATGTGGCGTTATATGCAGACCGCGGGGAGCGTATGGAATCGATCTTCCAGGGGATTGTGGTTAAAATGGATGCGGCAGCCAAGGGGGGCCGGTGTGAGGTCCACCTTGAGGCAGTGACAAGAAGCTATATGATGGATTTATCCGTACTGGATTTTACGTTTCAGGATACGGCGATGTCCTCGCACCAGCTGTTTCAGAGTGTGATGCAGTTCTATCCAGACAGCCAGGCGCTGATTTTTGTGCCGGATGCGCCGCTTGGACAGATCGCCGTGCAGTATCAGGAGACAGACTGGGCATTTTTAAACCGGATGCTTTCCCATTACGGCGCCGGCATTTATCCAGACAGCACCATGCCGGGAATCTGTACGCGCATGGGGCTTACGGATGACTGCGAGGAGACAGGCTGGGATGCGTTCTTTTATACCGTGATGCGTGATGCGGCGCCGCAGCGTGCTAAAAAGGAGCAGAAAGGGCAGATGTGCTATACCGTCGAGGCGGATGACATCCTGCCGCTGGGCGTTAAGACAGTATTCCACGGGCAGGAGCTGTATATTGGAAAGATTTACAGGCATTTGAGAAAAGGGATTCTGGTCAGCGAATACACGCTGTATTTCAGGGAAGGAATGGAGATTCCGCGGTACAATAACCCGCTTCTGTGCGGCGTGTCACAGTATGGCACAGTCACAGAAGTCAAGAGGAACCGGATCCGCGCAGCGCTGGAAAACGACGCCCTCATCTTCTGCGACGACCAGTATTTTTATCCGTACTCCACGGTGGCAGCCTCACCGGACGGAAGCGGCTGGTACTGTATGCCAAAGGCGGGAGATCCGGTCAGAATCTTCTTCCCGACGGATGATGAGCGCGGGGGGTATGCCGTTTCAAACATTGAAGGAGAGTCCGCACCTGGACAGGACAGCCCCATCAGCAACCCGGATTTAAAGGACATCCTCATGCCGGACGGCAAGGGCGTAAAGTTTATTGAGGGCGGAATTGAGGTGTGCGTCGGGGATTTTCTGGGCGATATCACGCTGACAGACGACGGAAAGATACAGATGAACGTCAAGGAAGAAAAGGACCTTGGGATTTATTCGGAGGGCATGGTGTACTTTATGACAGAAGAGGGCGGAACGATCGAGGCATCGGCAGGCACCCAGATACAGATCAAAAACGACGCGGGCGGCGAAATCTGCATGACAGACGACACCATCAGAATGAAGGCGTCCTCCATTGAGAATAATTAGCGGAGGTGTGTGGAATGTACAGCTTACATGACGTGAAAATCACAGGAGTTGCTCTTGACAGGATCCTTTTCTGTGAGATTGAATCCCATACCGGGGAGCACAGCACACTGATGCTTGGCGGCTATGTTGACAATGCGGAGGAATTTTTGTTCTGCGTGCCAGACTGCCAGGACATCGAAGTTTCCATACAGGATAAGGAGGGCACGAAAATCCTATTTTCCGGCATTGTGTCCAACATCCGGATCACAGATACCGGACAGATGAAAACCGTGTGGATAGAAGGAAAAAGCAGAAGCTGGCTGATGGACCGTACGAAGCGTTCCCGGTCGTTTCAGGACGCACAGACCACATATCAGGCGCTTGTAGAGGAAATCTTAAAGGATTACGAAGGAAGCAGCCTGATCTATGCGGGGGAGAGCCTGCAGACAGGAGCGCTCATCATCCAGTATGAGGAGACGGACTGGGCGTTCTTAAAAAGAGTTCTTTCCAAAACAGGGCTTGTGCTGACACCGGACAGCCGCGCACCCGGCATCAGCCTCTATGCAGGCGTGCCGGCGTTTCCAGAATCCACGCTTATCTACAGCGTACTGGAAATGAATAAAGACATGCGCTCCTATTACCGTCTGAAAGCAAACCAGCGTATGGTGCATCCGGCGGATTTCACCCAGTATGTAATCTCTTCTGAGCAGCTTATGGGGATTTTTGAGACGGCGCTCGTACAGGGACAGCCCCTTGCAGCATATGCATACAGGTATTCCTTTGATGCCCAGGAACTGACAGGCACCTACTGGATGCAGAGCCAAAAAGGGCTGTCCGTGCAGGCGTCCTATCCTATGCACCTGATCGGTGCGGCACTGATGGCAAAGGTGGTGGAGGTAAAAAAGAACCTGATACGGGCGGCGATGGAGATTGACGGGACGCATACCGAACGGGCGGTCCACTGGTTCCCGTACTCCACTCTGTCAGCGTCACCTGACGGGAGCGGATGGTACTGCATGCCGGAAATCGGGGATGATGTACGCATCTATTTTCCCTCCAAAGTGGAGGAGGAGGCGGTTGCGCTCAGTGCGGTGAGCGGCTATGAAGCGCCGCAGGGAGGAAGCGACCGGATGCAGGATCCAGACAGCAGGTATTTAAGGACAAGGTTTGGACAGGAGCTTGCGCTCAATCCCAATGAAGCCAGCCTCTCCTGCGGCGGAATGTCCGGCATCCGCATCCTGTCAGACGGGAGCTTAAACATTTATGCAAAGGAGACGGTCTGTGTGCAGGCATCGGAGAAAATAACCCTCCATGCGGAGGAAAATCTGACCATTCATGTAAAAGAGCAGTTCCAGATGCAGAGCATGCAGGGCGGACAGCTTACAGCCATGGAAGGGAAGATCTTTATCAGGGGTACCGAGGTCAAGCTGGATTAGGGGGGAGGAAAAACAAATGGACAGAGAAACAGCCCTGCAGGATTTTCAAAAAAAGGCTGCCATAAAAATAGCGGAATTTCGAAATGGCATCACAGCATATGTCCTAGAGCGGGCAGAGGCGCTTGAAGAGCTGGTAAGGACAGCGGCGGAGCGCCTTGGGGAACAGATGGAAAAACAGGGAAAAGAGTCGGTAAGCTTTCTGTACTTCTCTATTTTAAAGACCGATTTCATCGGCGGCAGGCACCGTATCATGCTCCACGCGCTGGACATGCAGTGGTATCTCGATGAGGCACCGGCGGAAGTCTATGTGGATGCAGGTGATCTGTTTGCGCCCCTCATGGAATTATGGGACGCACTTACAGAGGCCGGCGGGGGATACGGGGGCGCCGTAAACCGCTATGATATAACGCATCTGATCTTTGACCAGCTTCCAGTTTATGACACTGCTGTCAGTTATGTCCTGCGCTGGCGCCTTAGGGACTGGGAGAAGAAGGGCATTTTTGACAGCGTGGCCCGCACGCCGTACTGGCTTGTAAAGTGGGGGCAGTACCGCGACCAGACAGAGACGCTCCTCCAGACGGACAGAACAAAGAAAGAAGTATCTGAATGGGCGGAGGCGCTTGCAAAGGCAAGGCATAAGCCGGACAGGATGGTATTCAGTTACTGGTATCAGGGAACATATCAGAGTGGAAGCCCAAAAGAAACAGACATGCGCTTTATCACTTTTGAGGAATGTGAGATAAAAAACATGAACTTTAAGGACTGCAACCTCGAAGGGAGCCGTTTTGTAAGGTGCACGTTTTCAGACTGTACGTTCCCCGGCTGTAACCTGTGGGGCGCAGATTTCAGGGGATGCTGTTTTGAGCGCACCTCCTTTGAAGGAGCAGAGCTTTCGGCGGCAGTATTTCCGGCTGAGAGCGTTCCGTTTTTGAATATCAGCGCAGAACAGCTTCAGGTGATCGGTTTAGACAGGGAGGAAGAAGCATGAGGTATTTTTTTATTACGCAGGATGTAAGCCTGCCCTGTGCCATCTCGTACAGGGATTTTGACATCACGGGCGGAAGCCACCTGTTTACCAAGGACGACGCAGGAAGGCTCAACGATACGGTCTCATTATACCTTTCAGGGAGCGGGAAGGAGGCGGCGTGGGATTTTTTGCAGCGCCC
>ERZ779622.218-NODE-218-length-38317-cov-29.405703_pt1 | contig 38317 bp, 31 predicted proteins | sample MGYA00514188_ERZ779622 | MGnify/ENA primary metagenome ERZ779622 (study PRJEB29562, sample SAMEA4376702) | mouse gut metagenome | isolation source: Cecum | study: EMG produced TPA metagenomics assembly of the A DSS colitis mouse model was used to assess the... | reverse complement strand
GTACGCCGCCGCCCGCCATCGAGCAGAGTTTTTACACCTAATTGGGGATAAAACAACTTATGAGTGGAGGGGGCATTATCATTGTGGCTCAGACGGTGATTCCACAGCTTTCCAGCCTGTTTTCATAAGATAAATGGGCAGCATCGTAGACAAAATCACTGAATTTATAAAGGAGATGCTGCAGGGATGGGTGCTTGACAACCTCGGCACGATGTTCACGGACGTGAATACGAAAGTGGGCGAGATTGCCGGGGAAGTCGGGCAGACACCCAGTGCATGGAATGGAAGCATTTTTTCCATGATCCGTAACCTTTCAGAGAACGTCATGATTCCCATAGCGGGGCTTATCATCAGCGCAATTCTTTGTTATGAGCTGATAACGATGGCAATGGACAAAAACAATATGCACGAGGTAGGGAGCGAGTTCTTTTTCCGCTACCTCGTGAAAGCGTGTATTGCAGTGATGTTACTCAGCAAGACCTTTGACATCACAATGGCAATCTTCGATGTGGGCAACCATATCGTGACAAATGCGGCGGGTGTCATATCAGGCTCTACGAGCATTGATGTGACAACCACGCTGACTACCATGTTCAACAACCAGCTTTCCACTATGGGTATTGGCGAACTGATCGGGCTTGGGATAGAAACCATGATTGTCAGCCTATGTATGAAGATCATGTCCGTCCTCATCACCGTCGTTTTATACGGGCGCATGATAGAGATATACCTTTATATTTCAGTGGCCCCGGTTCCGTTTGCGACACTGAGCAACCGGGAATGGGGCAGCATCGGCAGCAACTACATCAAGGGGCTTTGCGCCTTGGCATTTCAGGGCTTTTTTATTATGGTCTGTGTCGGCATCTATTCGGTGCTTGTTGCCAGTGTCGCTGTGGCAAGTAACCTGCACACGGCGCTCTGGTCGGTTGCGGCATACACGGTTATCCTGTGCTTCAGCTTATTTAAGACAGGCTCCCTTGCGAAAAGCGTCCTGAATGCTCATTAGACAGGCTGCAATCCTATATCATCAGCGGGAAGGAGGAAACACCGGAGATGTAAAGAATCCGGCCAGAATGCTTATGGCAATATCAGTCGCAGTGCCGAAAAATTTAAGCGGCATCAAAACAAAAGTGGCGCTGAACCTTACCAAACGCCAGCTTATCTGTTTTGGGAGCGCTGCCGTGGTGGGGATACCTTTCTACCTTGTGACAAAGGGGATATTAGGCACACAGGTATCAGCGCTAATCATGGTAGCCCTCATGCTGCCATTCTTTTTTCTGGCAATGTATGAAAAAGACGGTTTCCCGGCGGAGAAGGTTCTGTACTTCATGGTACGGCAAAAGATACTCACGCCGGGGATACGTCCATATAAATCGGAGAACCTCTACAAGCAGTTGGAGGAAAGGGAAAAATTAAAGAAGGAGGTGCGTTATCTTGAAGAAAAAGCCGCAGGGCAGCAAAGCCGGGCCGAAAGCGGGGCTTAATTTTTCAGAAAAGAAACGGTTAAGGGAACTGAAAAATACCCTTGCCGGGAATGACAGGAACCAGGAAAAGCCGGACACGGCACAGAAAACGATCACATTTAAGAAAATGTACCGTGACGGCATCTGCCAGGTATCTTCCGGTCATTATACAAAAATGGTCGAGTTCTTTGACATCAACTATGACCTTTTGGAGATAGAGGATCAGGGAGAGATATTAGAGCAGTACAGCAGGCTCATCAATTACTTTGACCCGTCCATACGGTTTGAGCTGTTTTTGTTCAACAGACAGGTCAACGAACAGACTTTGATAGACCAGTTTGACATACCCTTGCAGGGCGATGAATTTGACGACATTCGTGAGGAATACACAGAAATGTTAAAGAAACAGGCGGCAAAGGGGAACAACGGCATCATCAAGTCAAAATACCTTATTTTCGGTATTGAGTGCAAAGGGTATAAGGAGGCAAAAGCGAAGCTGGCCAGCATAGAAGCTGACGTTATCAAGAATTTCCTCAATCTCGGCACCAATGCCAGAAGACTAGACGGGAAGGAGCGTCTGCGTATCCTGCATGAGTATTTCAATCAGGACACAATGGAGCCTTTCCGTTTTTCGTTCAAGGAATTATCAGAATCGGGAAAGAGCGTAAAGGACTACATAGCGCCGCCGGGATTCGATTTCCGTTATCCGAGCCGCTTCAAGTCGGGGAAAATGTACGGAAGCGTCCATTACCTTGACATCATAGCGCCGAGGTTTAATGACGAGCTGTTAAAGAAACTCCTTGACATTGATGATAACCTTACAATCACGCTGCATATGCAGACGATGGATCCGGTAAAGGCAATCAAAATGTTAAAGGGCGCACTCACCAATATCCAGAAAATGAAGATTGAGGAACAGAAGAAGGCAGTACGCTCTGGCTATGACATGGACATTCTGCCCACGGACATCATCACTTATGAAAAAGACACTTTGGAGCTGCTTGACGATCTGAATACCAGCAACCAGAAGATTATCAAGATGACTTTCCTCATTACCTGTTTTGGCAGGAGCAAGAGGGCGTTAGAGAACATCACGCAGAGGGTGTCCGGCATTATCCAGCAGGCGAACTGCAACCTCCGGTGTATGCAGTATTTACAGGAGCAGGGGCTTATGGCTTCCGCACCGATTGGTTGTAATGATACGGGGATAGAGCGTGTGCTTACCACAAAGAGTACGGCAATCTTAGTGCCTTTCTGTACGCAGGAGCTTTTCATGCCTGCCCCGGCAATCTATTACGGACTGAACGCACTCAGTAACAACATGATCATGGCGGACAGGAAGAAGCTGCGGACGCCGAACGGGGTAATCCTCGGCACACCCGGCTCCGGGAAGTCCTTTTCCGCAAAGCGGGAGATTTTATCCTGTTTCCTTATGACCGGGGACGATGTGATTGTCTGTGATCCGGAGGGAGAATATTTTGCCCTTGTGGGTGCGCTCAATGGGCAGGTGGTAAGGCTTGCCACCAATTCAAAGGACTACTTAAACCCGATGGACATTCAGCTTTCCCATAAGAACGACAGGGAAGCGTTAAAGCTGAAATCTGACTTTATCATTACGCTGTGCGATCTGATAGCGGGAGGGAAGAATGGCCTTGAGAATGACGAAAAGGGCATTATTGATACCTGCATCAAGCATATCTATGACAGGTATTTCAAGGAGCCAAAGCCGGAAAATATGCCGCTTCTGGAGGACTTATATAATGCTCTGTTAAAATATGAGCCGAAGGACGTTGCGCCGGAGATGCAGAAAGAAGCAAAGCAGAAAGCGGTGCGGATTGCAAACAGCCTTGTGCTGTATGTGCATGGTTCGCAGAACTATTTCAACCACCGTACAAACGTGGATTCGCAGAACCGTATCATGTGTTTTGACATCAGGGATTTAGGCAACCAGTTAAAAGAGCTTGGTATGCTGATTGTGCAGGATGCGGTCTGGAACAGGGTGTCGCAGAACCGGGAGAGGAAGGTTGCCACAAGATATTACTGTGACGAGTTCCATTTACTCCTGAAGGAAAGGCAAACCGCTATCTATTCGGTGGAAATCTGGAAAAGGTTCCGTAAATGGGGCGGAATCCCCACGGGGCTTACACAGAACGTAGGCGATTTTTTGAAATCGGAGGAAATCGAGGGCATACTCGGAAACTCCGATTTTGTTTATTTACTGAACCAGAACGCAAAGGATCAGGCGATACTTGCCGACAAGCTGGGGCTGTCAGAGAAACAGCTTGCCCATGTGACCAATTCAGAGCCGGGAAGCGGGCTTATCCTGTTCGACAATGTGGTTATCCCGTTTATTGACAAGTACCCGACAGACACAAAGACCTATACGATCATGAACACGAAGCCGGAGGAAAGCGTGAAGCCGGAGGAAACGGATTGAGAATAGGGCTGATTGATGTAGACGGACATAATTTCCCCAACCTCTGTCTGATGAAGCTGTCAGCTTACTATAAGGCAAGAGGGGATACGGTGGAATGGTACGACAACGGGAAATGGTATGACCTTGTTTATATGAGCAGGGTATTCACGGACACCTATTCCAAAGATTATGAGGGGAGCATAAATGCTTACCATATCATAAAAGGCGGCACAGGGTACGGTCTTAGTAATAAGCTGCCGGATGCCATAGAGCATACACACCCGGACTATGGACTGTATCCGCAGTTTGCAGGAACCGCCTACGGTTTTCTTTCCAGAGGATGCCCCCGTGGGTGCGGATTCTGCATTGTCGGGGAAAAAGAGGGAAGAAAGACGGCGGCGGTAGCTGACCTGTCTGAATTTTGGGGCGGTGAAAAGGAAATCAAGCTCTTAGACGCAAATATTTTAGCTTGCCCTGATTGGGAGAGGCTTTTAGGGCAGCTCGCAGACAGCAGGGCAAACGTTGATTTTACGCAGGGGCTTGACGTGCGGCTGATCACACCGGAAAAGGTGGAGGCATTAAACAGAATCAATACAAAAATGCTGCATTTCGCATGGGATAACCCGAAAGATGACCTGATACCATATTTCCGGAAATTTTTGGAGCTTACCACGGTAAAGGATAAGCGGAAAAGGCAGGTATATGTCCTTACCAACTATGGCAGTACCCATGAGCAGGACTTATACCGTATCTATACCCTGCGTGATATGGGGTACAGCCCGTATGTAATGGTGTATGAGAAGCCTACCGCACCAGAGGAAACACGGAAGATGCAGAGATGGGTAAATAACAAATGGCTGTTCCATTCCATAAAGGATTTTAAAGATTATGACCCGAATGGTTATAGAAGGCGGAAGGAGGAATAAGTCACGAATAAGGGGATAGAACTGCAGAATTATATTTACTGTATGGACTGCATGGAGCTTCTGCGGCAGGTGCCGGACGAATCCGTGTCCATGATACTTACTGACCCGCCGTATGGGATTTCTTACCAGAATAATTTCACTAATAGAAAGCACCGGATGCTGGAGGGTGACGATGGCATAGACTATGAGAAGTTTGCCGGACAGAGTTACCGTGTCTTGAAAGAAAATGCCCATGCTTATTTTTTTACACGGTTTGACTGTTACCCATATCATTATGAATGTCTGGTACAGGCAGGTTTCAGCGTAAAAAACTGCATGGTGGTGGAAAAGGGTACAGTAGGAGGCATTGGGGATTTATCTGGAAGTTATGCAAATAATGCAGAGTGGATTATTTTCTGCCAGAAAGGAAGGAGGGCCTTTAACCATACCACACTGCTGCAGAACAGGAAAAAAGAGGGATCAAGGTTCCAGACGGGGAGAGAACCAAGCAAAAAATATAAAACGAGGTTCAATAGCTGCTGGTTTGGGGCGGAATATCCAAAGGCAACTTACAATTCCACATGGCAGAAGCGGAATGGGATATACCACCCGACAGTAAAAAATGTTGAGTTCCTTTCATGGCTGGTTCAAATATCAAGCAATCCGCAGGAGATTATTTTTGATGGTTTTATGGGAACCGGAAGCACGGCTCTTGCGGCAGTTTTGACAGGAAGGAAATATTTAGGAGCAGAAATCAACCGGGAGTATTATGAAATCTCCCAAAGAAGGATCGAAGAAGTGAAGCTGTTAGAGCAGGAAGGAAATTGATAAGAATGGCAGAAAAAAAGAAAAAACAGCCTGCTGAATTTGCCAAGGATAAAAATGCTTTCACGGGTGGCAGTTCCCCAAAAAAGGATGTCAATACCCAAAAGGCAAAGCAGAAGCAGTCCGGCGCACACCAGCCGAGGGATGCGGATGTAACTTCTGGACATGATGTCCAGAAGCAGGAGAACAAGCCGGAACAGGAAAGTTTTCTCGATAATCGGGATAGTTTTCAGGGCAGAGCAGGGAAAGTGGAAGGGCGGAAAGCAAAATTAAGGAAGAAAAAACGCAGACAGCCGGGGCAGTTCCAGAAAGAAAACAGCTTTACCGGTAATAAGGAAAAGCCGGACAGTAACCATGCGGGCAGTAAAGCGCCGGACGGTTTTTCAGAGGAGAAAAACACTTTTACGGAGGAGGGCGGAGGGGAGCGGGCTGAAGAAACGGATTTTAAGGACGATTACCGACGCAAGGATACCTACCACCAGAGCGAAAAAAAGGGCAGATACCGCAGGAGGGAGCGCCAGGACAGGGAACGGATTAAAAAATCTGACTTCCGGCGTGACTTCCAGACAAAGGAGGCCACCTTTGCGGAGGCTGATACCTTTACAGAGGGCGCAGAACCGGAGTTCCAGGAAAGCAGGAAGTCAGACAGGCTGCAAAAGAAAGCGGAGAAGGCCGGGAAAAAGACCGAAGCCGCAAGGAAGAAGCTCCCAAAGAAAAAGGAATATTCTTTAGAGCGTGTCTTTGATGAAAAAACGGGCAGGGCAAAATATGTGCTGACCGCAGTGGTGAAGGAAAAGCCTTTCAAGCAGGACAATCCGGTAAAAAGGATGGCAGGCAGAGCCGGGGCGGAGTTTACGAACTTTGCACACGGCAAGGTTGCCGAAGCGGAAAAAGAAAATTCCGGCGTGGAGGGCGCACATAAGACGGAGCAGAAAGCCGAGGATGCCTACCGCTTTGTGAAGCGGCATTATAAAGGCAGGGAGCAGAGGCAGCGTGGGAAAGTGGCGAAACTGGAGAAAAAGCAGTTCAAAAAGGAAGTCAATTTCCGCTACCAGAAGTTTCTGGAAGAAAACCCGGAAATGCAGGAAAAGACCTTAAAGAAACAGCTCCAGAAAAGGCTGCAGAAACAGCGCATCAAACGTGAGTATGCAAAGGCAGTACGGACGGGGCAGGCGGCGAAGAATACAAAGGAAGCGGCTGTAAAAACCGCCAATTTCACCACGACGGTTGCGAAAAAATTGCAGGAGATGGTGGCAAAACACGCCTCTCTCCTTGTAACGGTTGGGGCTTGTGCGCTCCTGCTCATTATGATCATGACTTCCGTATCGTCCTGCGGGGCAATGTTCTCAAACGGCATGAGTACCACACTGGCAGGGAGCTATATGAGCGTCCCGGCAGAAATTGACGCTGCGGATCTGGCTTTTTCAGAGCTTGAAATGGAGCTGCAGAAAGAGATTGATTCCATAGAAACGGATTACCCGGACTATGACGAATACCGCTACAACCTGGATGCAATCGGCCATGACCCGTTTGCACTCATCAGCTACCTTTCCGCAGTCCATACGGAATTTACGGCGGCAGACGTACAGGGTGAAGTCGAGAGCCTTTTTGACGAGATGTATGAGCTGACCTTAAACCCGGTGACGGAAACGAGGACAAGGACAGTGACCAAAACAGGCACACGCCCTGTGATAGACCCGGTAACGGGGGAAGAAACAGGGGAAGAGGAAGAATATGAGTACGAGGAGGAAGAAGAATATACCGTAACCATACTGGAAGTCACGCTGACCGCAAAAGACTTGAACCTGATTGCTGCCGGACATATGAACAGCGAGCAGAAAGAGATTTATGCGCTTTATAATGAAACGCACGGCCTGACACAGCAGTTTTACACACCGTTAAATTTATACTGGTACAACTATGTGAGCAGTTATTATGGCTACCGTATCAATCCGGTAACAGGAGCGGAGCAGTTCCACCGGGGCGTTGATATTGCGGTGCCGACAGGAACAGGTGTCCTTGCGGCGATGGACGGCACAGTCACCACAGCCGCCTATGATAGTTATTACGGGAATTATATCGTGATTGAGGACAGCAACGGTTACTGTACCAAGTATGCCCATATGGACACGTTAAGCGTCAGTGTGGGGCAGGCCGTGAAACACGGGGATTCCATAGGAACAACAGGAAACACGGGGAGCAGCACCGGAAGCCACCTGCATATCGAATGTCTGTACAACGGGGAGTATTATAACCCGTTATTTTATTTTGAGGCAGGGGAAGGAACGCTCTACGGAGAAGCCAATGCGCCGGGGAGCGGCGGGGGAAACGCCATACCGCCGGATTCCTATGATGATGCGGCAGTGCAGGCGCTCATGGAAGAAGCCGCAAAATATCTGGGCTACCCGTATGTATGGGGCGGCAGTTCACCCTCTACCAGTTTTGACTGTTCCGGATTTGTCTGCTGGGTATATACCAACAGCGGAGTGCATAACCTGCCACGGACTACGGCACAGGGGATCTATGACCAGTGCGCCCCGGTTTCGGCGGCAGACGCAAAGGCGGGGGATATTATCTTTTTCACGGGTACTTACAATTCGGCGGGGCCTGTGAGCCATGTGGGGATTTACTGCGGTAACGGAACCATGATCCACTGCGGAAATCCGATCAGCTACGCAAACATAAATTCTTCCTACTGGCAGAGCCATTTTTATAGTTTTGGCAGGTTATCAGGAAATTAAATCGTCTGGTGATAATTAAGTTAGACAACATGATAATAAAGTAAGACATTATCATAAAAAAGCGTGACAATATCGGGATAAATACCATAGGCGGCAATGTCATAAATCAGAATATGGAATAGTCATGCCGGTTAGCTTGGAGTGCGGAGCATTTCAGGCTTTTCTATTGTCTGATTATTTTATCACAAAGGCGTTTGTAATGTAAGACTTTTTTATGAAAGGACAGGGGCGATGACTATGCAGATACAATACCAGTTCCAGAAAAATGACGAATACCTTACGCCTGCCTACGCTGTGTACCCAATTACTAAACGGCTGCCTCCCGGTGCCACGGTATGGTGTCCTTTTGACAAGGTGGACAGTGCATTTGTTCAGGTGCTTTCTGCCTGCGGGTTTCATGTCATATATGGGCATATCCAGACGGGGCAGGATTTTTTCAAGATAGACGTGCCAGGCTGTGACTACATTATCAGCAACCCACCATACAGCTTAAAAAGCAAAGTCATAAAACGCTTGTATGAGATTGGGAAGCCTTTTGGTATGCTTATCAATTTTCAGGGGATATTCGATTGCCAAGAGCGTTTCCAGATGTTTAAGCATAACAAAGTGGAGATGCTCTGGCTTAGCCCCAGAGTAAATTATATTGCCGGAAATGGTGAAGCCGTTCCAAGAGCGCCATTTCAGAGTGGTTATCTTTGCAGCGGCATATGCAAGAACCAACTGGAATTTGAATACCTCAACAAAGAAAATGAACAAGAAAGCGAGATGAAGGAGGAACAAAATGGAAGTTGAAACAATCGGAAGCCTAATGGAGCAGTGTGAAGAACTGACACAGTATATTGTCAGTGAAAGAGACAGGCTGGAACGTTTTATGCTCGAAACGGGCGGAGAGAGTGACGCATCTGACCGTATACAAATGAATATTGACAGTGCGGAAGATTCTCTTGCAGAGGCAGAGAAGCGTTTACAGGCACTATTCGATGCACAGGAGAAAGAAGCCTTTGCGCCGAAAGAAAAGGCTATGAATGAAAATAGAAATACCGGGAAGCGGGCATCAGTGAAAAAGAGGCTTGTAGAAAAGAAGGCGGAGATAGCAAAGAGGAAACCTCCTGAAAAGGAAAAGGGCAGGAAATCCCCAGGCATGGATATGGAAAAATAGTAGACTGAATGCTCTTAATAGGGGCATGGGAAGGAGAAATGATGTGACAAAGGAAAGGATTGTAAAAGAGCTTTCCAAAGTCCGGAAACAGCTTGCAGACCTGCTGGAGAGGCAGAAGGACTTGGAGAGCCAGTTACAGATGGCAGAGGATGCGGAGAAGATGAAATTCATTGAAAAGAATAAAATCTCTCTGGAACATTTAATCCTGCTGAATAAAGTCAGCGAGGAAGAAATTTTAAGCCTGCTCCGGAAAAAAGAGCAGGAAGAACAGATGCAACAGGAACAGCAGACAGAAAGGGAGGCAGAAAGCCATGAACAGAAAAATGAAGTTACGTTATAGGGCGGTGTTATCGCTCATGTTATCCGCAGTATTGTTCTGTATGCCCGCTGTGGCATTTTCCATGAATGGAGATAATGCCATTGACGCAAGGGCGGAGGACAGCGTGGAGAGCGGCACGGAGGAAGAAACAGGGGGCGGGGCAGAGGAAAGCCCCGCAGATCAGGAAACATCAGAAACAGAAGGGAACGGCACACCTGGGCAGGAAACGGAAAGCAACACCGGGAGTGAAACGGAAAACGGCACAGAAGGAGAAACAGGGGGAGGAACCGTATCAGGAAATGACGTGCCGGAGCCGGTGTGTGCCTGTGAGAAAAAGTGCGGGGCTTACGATTTTGACAAAGACTGTCAAGTGTGCGTCGCTGATTATAAGGACTGTGAATACAAGACCCCGAATGTAGTGATCCATATCAACAGTCCGGGCGGGTGGTACAACGAAAAAGCAGCCGTGACATTTTCCGTATCTGATACAGCGCACACGGGAAACTTTGAAACGGCAAAGATTCAGGCAAAAGTCGGGCAGAATGGAAGCTGGACGGACGTGACGGAAGATAAAAAACTGGAAATCTCGGAGAACTGTACCATTTATGTCCAGGTCACAGACCAGAAAGGCAATACATATGAGCGGAGCAGGACTGTCCGGTGTTTTGACACCACAAAGCCCACGCTCAATGCGGCGGTCAGTGACGGGCTGTTAAGCGTCCAGGTGCATGACACGGATTCCGGCGCAAAGGCAGTCTATGTGAACGGGTATGAATTTACGGAGCTGACAAACGGCACACTGAATATCCGCTTACAGCAGTTTGACGCAGGGTATGAGTATTTTACCATTTCCGCTATGGACAATGCCGGGAATATGTCGGAAGTCTACAAGACGAAAAACCCTTATTACAAAGACCCTGCCGATGAGAGTGACGAAAACCCGGCAAAGCAGCTCCCGGCCAGTGCTGAAGCTACAAAACCGGGGAACGCCACAGCCACCGTAACAGAGCATACCAGGACGGACAGTGACGGGAACACCATTTCCCAGACACCGGAGGAACAGAAGAAAGAGGAATTTGCCAAAGCGGATGCGGCAGAAAAGGCAGAAAGCGGGGGTGCGGAGAAAGAACAGGGGAAGGAATTTTATACGATCCAGACAGCATCGGACAAAGTTTTCTACCTGATCATTGACCGTGACGGGGAGGAAGAAATGGTGTACTTCCTTACGGAGATTACAGAGAATGACCTGTTAAACGCAACTTCCGACAACAGCGAAACCTTACCGAAAAATTCCGCCGCATTGGAATCGGCAATCCCCACAGAAGAAGGCGCTCTGCCAAACAATAATGGGGAAATGCCGGAAGATACACAGCAGGTAGAAGAAACCGAAGATGTGGAAGATACAGAGGACGTGGAAGGCACAGAGGAAACCGAGCCGGAGGAAAAAGCAGCGGAGCCGAACCCGGTTATTTCCTATATCCTCATGGGCGCACTTGCAATAGCCTTTATCGGTGGCGCTTATTATTTCAAAGTAGTCCGCAAAAAGAAAGAGGATTTCATTGAGGACGAAGATGAGGACGAGGAAGATGAGGAGGAATTGGAGAACGAAGATGAAGAACCGGAGGACGGTTCTGGAGATGATTTTTTTGACGACAAGGAGGACGAGTAACCAGCGGCATGGGAGAGAAGAAATATTCGGTCATTCTGGCTGACCCACCTTGGCATTATCATGTGTATACTAAAAAAGAGGCGGGAAGGAGCGCAGAGAGCCATTATCCCACCATGAATATAGAAGATATAAAGGCACTTCCGGTAGCTGACATTGCAGATAAGGACTGTGCCTTATTTCTTTGGGTGACATTCCCCTGCCTGCCGGAAGGACTGGAAGTGATAAAGGCATGGGGATTTACTTATAAGACAGTAGCGTTCGTATGGGTAAAGCAGAATAAAAAGAAGGATTCTCTCTTTTGGGGCATGGGCTACTGGACACGATGTAACGTGGAGATGTGTATTCTGGCAACCAAAGGCAGGCCGAAGCGTGTCAGTGCGGGGGTGCATCAGGTGGTGGTATCCCGCATAGAGGAACACAGCAGGAAGCCGACAGAGGTGCATCGAAGAATCAACCAGCTTATGGGCAGCGTACCTAAGATAGAACTTTTTGCCCGGAGAAAAACCGAGGGATTTGATGTGTGGGGAAATGAGGTGGAATGCGATATTGAATTGACACGGAGGAAATGAAAAATGCAATAAGTGACATATGGGAACATGGAATTGTGAGAGCCTGCACATGACATCGGAGAATGGCGGACGGAAAGGAAGCAAGCGGGGAGCGCAAACGGTGTCGAATAATATCAAAACTTGCGGCGAGATTGCGTTGACTTATTCACTTCTTATAGCTTAAAATTTATTGATAGAAAGTTACCTATAAGAAGTTACACAAAGGAAAGGGGAAAAAGATGAACAGGAAAATTGCGAGAAAGGCTATTGCACAAATAGCAAAAATGGAAGGAATCAAAGAAAGTGAAGTCAGGGCGGAAATAAACAAGGCAATCCTGGAAGGCTACAAGAACAGAGCGACACGGGGAAACTGGAATGCTATTTTTGGAGAAAATACAATCCCCTCTCCCGAAGAATTTATTACAGCGATAGGGGGGATTGTGGCAAAAAAAGAACAATACACTTTATAGGGCATTGTTCCTTTAGTGGGGCTTATATTCGAGCAGGTCAGAAATAGAGCAGTCCAGCGTATCGCATATCCGTATCAATACATCAATGTCTAATCGAGTGATGGTATTATTGAGATAACCATTAAGCTGTGAACGTTGTAATTCTGCTCTCTGGCAAAATTTGTTTTTGCTCAGCCCTGCCTTTTCAAGCAACTCTTTTAGATGGATTTCGATAGTACCACGTTCTCCGTTCAATGTAGACACCTCCTTATGTTTATTGTGTATATTATATCTTTTTTAATGCTACAAAATCAGTTATAATAAGTTAATGATAAGCTAATAAAGATAAGAAGTTATACAAAGGAGGATTGTTTATGGGAGAAGAAGTATACATCACGGATGAAGAGAGGAAAAAATGCCAGAATGTGGCAGAGGCATTCAGGGAGCTTTACGAACTGACAGATGTTATTGTAGTTGATGCGGGAAAGTATGGATTTGTAAAGCTGCAGTATTATAAGCTGCCTGCTGGTTTTGACAGTCTGGTAACTTATACCGACAGTCAGACGATGTTTGATGATTTATGGGAAGACTGGCTGTACGAGCAGCTTTTGACACCAGTATTGGGAACTCCGGTTGCGGAATTTGAGTATGAGGATATATTCAAATGCCTGCCAAAAGAAAAACAAAAGGAACTTATGGCAAAGCGTATTTATTTTAAGGAAAAGAGCGAAGGAAAGTCAGGTGAAAAATGTGGGTGAAAAAAGTATGAGGTAAGACAGGAGGAATAAAAACGGAATATTGGTTTTTGGGGTAGCGGTTTATCTTAACGGAGAATCAGCTACCTTTTTTATTTTAGTAGCTATCAACACAGAAAAAGCAAGGGAGGAAATATTTATGCAGTTAGTGGTAACAGAAAAACCGAGCGTGGCACAGGCGATTGCCCGTGTGATCGGCGCTGGTGAGAGAAAAGACGGATATATGGAAGGGAACGGATACATTGTTTCATGGTGCATTGGGCATCTGGTTGAGCTTGCACAGCCGGATGCCTATTCTGATACATGGAAAAAATGGAGCTATGAGAGCCTGCCCATGATACCGGAGGAATGGCAAACAGAAGTGAAAAGCGATACAGCGGCACAGTATAAGGTGTTAAAAGGGCTTATGCACGATGCAAGGGTGGACAGCGTTGTGTGCGCCACGGACGCAGGCCGGGAGGGTGAGCTGATCTTCCGCCTTGTGTATGACCAGGCAGGATGCGGCAAGCCTATAAAGCGGCTCTGGATTTCCTCTATGGAGGAAAGCGCAATCCGTGAGGGCTTTGAGAACCTGCTTCCGGGAAACGATTTCGATAACCTCTACCATTCCGCACTGTGCAGGCAGAGGGCAGACTGGCTTGTGGGCTTGAACGGCACAAGGCTCTTTACGGTTCTGTATGGCGGCAAGGTGTTAAAGGTCGGCAGGGTGCAGACACCGACACTTGCGATGCTGGTGGAGCGTGAGGAAAAGATCCGGAATTTCAAGAAAGAACCGTATTACATGGCGCATATCCTTATGGACGGGGTGGATGCGGCAACGGAAAGGATTGATGATAAGGCACAGGCAGAAGGCATCGCTGTAGCGTGTGGAGGCAAAGCCGCTGCGGTTGTTTCAGTTACAAAGGAAAAGAAAACCGTACAGCCGCCGAAGCTCTATGACCTTACCACGTTACAGAGGGATGCAAACCGTTTATTCGGATTTACCGCAAAGCAGACCCTGGAATACACGCAGAGCCTTTATGAGAAAAAGCTGGTCACTTATCCCCGTACTGACAGCCAGTATTTATCGGATGATATGGAAGATACGGCAAGGGGCGTGATCGGAGCAGTCTACAAAGCAGTTCTCTTTGAGGAACCGTCCGGGGCGGAGCCGAATGTGAAAAGGGTAATGGACAGCAAAAAGGTGACAGACCACCATGCAATCATTCCCACAATGGAGATTGCAAAAGCTGACCTTTCTGCTGTGCCGGAGACGGAAATGAAGATACTTTCCCTTGCCGCAAACCGCCTGCTGTGTGCTACAGGGGAAAAGCATGAGTATGAAACGGTCAAGGCAGAATTTCGCTGTAATGAAACTGTTTTTACGGTTTCTGGAAAGTCTGTGACAGAGAATGGGTGGAAAGATTTTGAAGCTGCTTTCAGGCGTTCTTATAAGACCGTGGAAGATAAGGAAAAAGAAGAAAAGAAGCTGCCGGAGCTTGCTGAAGGAATGACATTTGAAGGAGTGCAGACAAAGGTATCAGAGCATTTCACCCAGCCGCCGAAGCACTTTACAGAAGATTCTTTGCTGTCAGCAATGGAACGTGCCGGAGCGGAGGATATGGGCGATGAAGTGGAGCGCAAGGGGCTTGGCACACCTGCTACAAGGGCAGACGTGATCGAGAAGTTGGTCAAGGATGGTTTTGTGAAGCGGGAGAAAAAGCAGATGATCCCCACGGAGGACGGAGTAAAGCTCATCACAGTGCTGCCGGATGTGGTAAAGTCACCCAAACTTACTGCTGATTGGGAAAATGCGCTTACCCTTGTGGCAAAGGGCGAGTTTTCCATGCAGGAATTTATGGGCGGCATAGAGGATATGGTAAAAGAGCTTGTGCAGACCTACAACAGCATCAGCGATGAACAGAAATCCATGTTCGGGGGCGGCGCACAGGAATCTCTTGGAAAATGCCCGAAATGCGGCGGCGATGTGGTGAAAGGAAAATTCGGCGCTTACTGTAAAAATAAGTGCGGAATGAACGTGTCACGGGCAATGGGGGCAGCGCTCACCGACAGCCAGGTAAAAAGTATGCTGGATGGGAAAAAGACCCTCGTAAAAGGCTTGAAAGGGAAAAAGGGCAGCTATGATGCGTACCTTATCCCGGAAGGAATTGAAGATTATTCCTATAACAAAGACGGGAAAGAGGTCAAAGGCACACAGTATAAGGTCAAGCTGGAATTTCCCAAAAAGAAAAAATAACGGGGAGGTGATCTGTTTGTATGCCGAAGAAGCATCTTCCGTAATACAGAGCGGGCAGGTATGGGAGAAAGGAGGGAACCATTTGTATGGAACGGACTGCATGGACATACTACCCAAACTGCCCGGTGAAAGCATTGACCTGATTATCGCTGACCCGCCATATTACAGAATGAAGGGCAGCTTTGACTTTATATTCCGTTCAGAAAAGGAATATCTGGAATGGTGTTCCTTATGGGTGGCTGAGTGCTGCCGGGTATTGAAGCCGACAGGGGCATTTTACTGTTGGGGGAGCTGCCTGATGATAGATAAACTTTCCGTCCTTGTCCTGGAACGGTTTGACTGGACAAAAAGGAACCTGATTGTGTGGAATTATAAAACAGGGCGTCCGGCAAAAACAGCATACCGCAATGAAACGGAACTGCTGTGGTTTTACAGTAAGGAGCTGCACACGCTCAATCTTGATGAAATCAGGATTGCTTACAGCAAGGGAAGCGAAAAGGACAAAAGAAAAAACCCGAAAGGGAAGTCCTGCGGGAACGTGTGGGAATTTTCACGCATTATGCCCAATTATAAAGAATGGACAGGTCATCCCACGCAAAAACCGGAAAAGCTGGCAGAGAGAATCCTGCTTGCAAGCAGTAAACCGGGTGATTTAGTGCTGATACCTTTTGCCGGAAGCGGAACGGAGATAGAAGCCTGCATCAGAACCGGACGGAACTGGCTGGCGGCAGAGAAAGAAGAACAATACATACAGGAATTTATATTACCGAGGATACAGTCGGTTGTGTAAAACACGCATACAAGGCGCAGGGGTATAACAGCTCTCTGCGCTTTTATGCAGAAATGGAAAAAGAAGTAGGAGAAATAGGAGGAAAATAAAATGAGTGAAGCTATGGAGAATGCAACAATGAATACATCTGCAGAAAAGGCAGAGGAAAGCAAAGCGGAGAAATTTATCCGTCTTGGGGAGTACCGTATCAATAAGGCGATTGACGCTATTGGGAGGATAGAGAACCTTGCCAACAGATCAGCTTATGACTATACGCCGGAGCAGGTGGAAGCCATGTTTTCGGTTCTGGAGTCTAAGGTGGCAGAAGTGAAGGCAAAGTTTACGGCAACAAAAGCGAAAGAAAACACAGCTTTTTCTTTCGGGAGCAAGGCAGAATAGGAGGGATTGATAATGGGAACAGGAGTTTTAAGCACAGGCGATAAGATTTTAAACATGATGAAAGACATGGATATGAGCATACCGGGCCTGGTGGCGCTTTCCGGCGTCCGTGAGAATACGCTGTTAGACATCATGGCGGGCATCCGGGAACCGGACATAAGCACACTCTGCCGGATTGCGGATGCGCTCGGTGTCTGTGTGCGGGAGCTGTGCCCGGATGAAGAACAGTATACGCTCCCGGTGGAGAAGAATACCCTTGCAAAGCTCATTGTAGTCAGTGAGATAAACGGTGTGGAGCTTAATACGCTGGTGGCTTCCATTCTGGAAAAGGGCATTGAGGAAAACGGATTCTATGATTAAGGAGGGCGCTGATGGCTGGAGAATATCTCGTTTCAAAGAAATACCATGAAATTTCCATGCTTGCGGGGGAAACGGCAGGGCGGATATCCAAAAACGGGAAGGAATGGACAAAATATCTGGATACCGCCGCAAGGCTGTATAAATACCCGTTTGAGGATCAGATGCTCATCTATGCACAAAGACCGGATGCCAAAGCCTGCGCCACTATGGAAATATGGAATGAAAAAATGTTCTGCTGGGTAAACCGTGGAGCAAAGGGGATTGCGCTTTTTGACCGGGAGAGCGAGCGTCCGAGGCTGAAATATGTATTTGACGTGTCGAACGTACATAAGTCAAGAAGGATAGGGAAAGACCCGTACCTGTGGGAGATCCGGGAAGAACACAAGGACGTTGTGCTTGCACAGCTTGAAAAGACATACGGCGCAACCGACAAGGGAAATTCCTTTGAGGGCAGGCTCATGGAGATTGCCAGGAGGATTGCGGAAGATTATTACACGGAGCTTCTGCCGGATTTGCTCTATTCCAAAGAGGGCAGCTTTTTAGAGGAACTTGACGAGCTGAATGTGGGGCTGCGCCTGCGGGAAACACTTTCCGCAAGCATCGCCTATACGATTTTATCCCGCTGCGGCGCTGACATGGACTTGTGGAAAGATGACCTGAATTTTGACTATATCAGCGAGTTTAATACTTCAATGGCTTTATCCGTGGTTGGCAATGCCACCACGGATATGTGTAAGCCCCTGCTTATGGAGATCGGGAAAACGGTTGCGGCTTATGACCGCCAGATTGCCCGGAATAAGGCAAAAGAAAAGGCAAATGCGGTACAGGCCGACACCACTGAAAAAAATCCTGAAAAAGTGCTTGCAAATATACCAGACACACGCTATAATGCTTTAAAGCGTGAAAGCGAAAACGAACCACAAACGGAAACAACTACCAACCACATAGAAACGGAGGGCATAGCGCATGGAACTGACATACGAGAAGAACGGGGATTATCTGATACCGAACCTGGTGCCGGACAGCGAGCCGGAGGAACCGCTGACCAAGTACGGGCTGATGCGGAAGAATTATCTGAAGGAACACCGGAGGGGGATTTACAGCGGTCTGCTGATGACGGGAAAACTGAAAGAACATTGTCTGGAGATACAGAAGCAGGCAGAGGAGCGGATGGACTTCCTGACGGAGCAGATGGCGAAAGCCGAGGGAGTGAACGAAGCACTGAAAGCGTCCGATCAGATGAAATGGGTGGCGAAGATGAACAGCATCAGGAACTCAGCGGAGGAGACTGTACTGGCGGAGCTGGTGTACAGCCTTTAAGCAGTGAAGAACAGCAGAATAAGGGAGCAGAGGAGCCGGATAATGGAGAGGATTCATTATCCGGCTCCTTTTTGGATAATCCGGACTTTGCAGAAAAAACAATGGAGGTTCAGAAAGGGATTTTATGCTCTGACAGCTTCCTTATCCATAAAAGGCCGGAGATTGCGGGTTATTTCGCAATGGAGACAGACACAAGGCTGCAAACGGAATATTTCAAGAACAGTTTCCATTTCGGTACATATTATGCCCTGAATGTGGCTGGCACTTCCGTAGGTTTTCATGCCAATGAGGAAGGGCTTCACATCAATATGAGCGGCAAGGCGGGGGCGGAAAATGAAACTCTTTTATCATGGGAAGATGCCCGTTTCCTTGTTAATTCCTATATGGAGGATGATGTATACCTGCTTCCGGGGGAAAAGGCGGAGCAGATTGACACAAACGGGATGTATCAGCAGCTTGATTTGTTTTCCCTGTTTTCGGAACAGGTAGGCAGCATTGCCATAAAAGAGGCGGAGCAGGGCATAATCCCGGCAGAAAAGATAAGCCCCGAACCGCAAAAGGAAGCGCTGCCCAAAGAACAGCTTGACACAATCCTGCAGAGCGGGGGCGGCAGGGATAACAGCCGCAAACGTATTTATGCCAAGTACCAGCAGGGAAAGACACCGGAGGAAATGGCGGAGTTTCTGAAAAAGGAATACGGAACTACCGGAAAGGGTTTTGGATTTGACGGGAAACAGGTGTCTGTGTGGTTCAATGAGCAGGGAATGATAGCCGGATATGGCACATCTGCATTGGAAAATCCCCGGTTTACCATGAGCTGGCAGGAGATTGAAACGGTAATACGCTCCCAGGTGGAAAGCGGCGCTTATATGGGCGCAAACGAAGCCTATCTTGTGGACGAGGTGGAGCGTGGCCGCATTGCAGATCATCTGTATTTCTTTTTCCGTGACGGAATGGGAGAAATGCCGGAAGAACTGGAGATAAAAGCTGCCGGTTATCCGGATTCCCATGCAAGGTTAGTGGATCTTTTATCGACACCGGAGGGTGTGGATATGGTTGCTTCCCATATGGATAAGGCAATAGGGCAGCTTGAAAGCGGAGAGAAAAAGCTGCGTTTCCGTTCCGTTGTGTCAAAAGAGGAACTGCGGGCAGAGCTTGACAACCTGCTTTTAGAGAAGAAAACTTTCCCGGTATCTGACCATGTGGAAGTAAAAAAGGAGGACTTCATCACCCAGGACGAGATAGACCACAGGCTCGGAAGGGGAAGCGGATTTGAGCATGGCTCTTTCCGTATCTATGATTATTTCATGGAGGGGCATGACAGCAAGGAAGCGGCGGATTTTCTGAAAAAGGAATATGGAACAGGCGGCAGCACCCATGCGCTTGCGGGAGCTGACCACAGTTACGAGAACCATGACGCAAAAGGAATCAGTCTGGAAAAAGGCAGCATCATGGAACCATACACAAAAATCCTTTTATCCTGGAAAGTGGTGGAGAAACGTATCCGCAAACTCATTCAGGAAGATAAATATTTATCCCCGAAAGGAAAGGAAGCCTATGCGGAGTATAAGGAGGAACAGGCACAGAAAGAGCTTGAAAAAGCACAGGCAAAGATGGAGCGTGACACAAAGGTTTCCTGCAAGGATGCCATTGACCGGGCTATCGCTGAGAATTTTGACGGATACCGCCTGCCCAAAGGAACAGCGGAAGGAGTGATAAAGGAATACGGCATCGAGCGTGTCAGCTATGTGCTTGCCAATACCATTATGCACCGCAGGCAGGAGGAAAGGATTTCCCCGGAAAATAAGGAATGGGCAAAGTCTATTGAGCCTTACGCCATGTATGAGAGCCGGGATATTGTTGCCGCTTCCCACCCTGCTGTGCTGAATGGTTTTATCAATCAGGCAAGAAGATATATCGAGCAGGAGAAAGAGCTTGCGGCACAGGCGGAAGCAGAGCAGGCGCAGGAGCCGGAGCAGAGTGATGTTTCCGATATTTCCGAGGGGGAATTAGACTGGCATATCGTACATGACATGGACGATGATAACGGACAGCCCACGGAATGGAGCGCAAAGCTGCCTGACGGGGAATTTCTCTGGATTGACAAAGAAACAGAGGGGTACGCCCTTTATAACACCCATATGACGGATGCAAGCCCGGTTTCTGTGTCGGAAACACTGGACGGGGCAAAGGAGAGCGGGGAAGATTATGCTTTCGAGATTGCCCATATGGAAGAAGTGGAGAAGATCACGGTTGCCCTGGAATCAACAGAGGATTTTTCAGAACCGGGGATAGGTTTTTATACACATTATTACGCTGATGGCAGGGAAGGTGTGCGATACCGCCTTGTAACAATGGGGGAGGACGGGCTTCTTGTACCCTACCCGGAGCATAACCGATTTTTTATCAACCGTGAGCTGGCGCAGGAGTACATAGATAACCATGCAGATCTGATTGATGTGATTGGATATGATGAGATGGTATACGGCTCCATGCGCAAGCAGAGCGAATACAAAAGGGAACAGATACAGAAAGAAACTTCTGGACATGATGTCCAGAAGTCCGAGGATACGATTTCCATTGACGGGCAGGAGTGCATAAAGACAGATGAATGGAAGGCGGGCGATAATAAATATGTGCTTGGCAATTCCGTGGAGGACAGCGATTTCTTCTATGCAGAGGTAAACGGGGATACACATTTTGAGTATGACCATAAACCGGACAGGGAGGAAGTGGAAGATGATTTCATAGACCTTGAAGCCATGAGGGATATTGACCGCCACGAAGCGGAGGTTTTTTCCCGTTTTGAGGGAAGTGATGATTTCCCTGATATTGACGTTGACGAAAAGCCCCTGACCGCAGACGATATTCAGAATCTGGTCTTGATAAACAGGGAATATTTTGCAACTTCCCGGACTACGGTCTACGACTTTGAATGTGACATTCGTGGGGAGCATGATTCCCTGCAATATACCCTGGAGTATCATGATGACGGGGAAGGCTTTACCATTCATACGGAAAAGGATGATATATGGGAGCGAATGCTGGAGCCGGAACTGGAGCGTCTGGAGGGGATTCTCAGCCGGGAAGCAGTGTACTTTAAATACCATGAAAAAATAGCAGGAACGGAAAGCCTTGAGGATTTGAAGGAGCTTGAGTATGAAATCATGGAAGATGAATCTCCTGAATTTCCTGCTGTTTCGGAGAGGGTGTGGAAAGATTTTTCACAAAAAGAGCGTGAACTGTCAGCCCCGGAGCAGGAAACTTCTGGACATGATGTCCAGAAGCCAGGAACTGTACCAGAATATTTTTACCAAATAGAAGCCAATCCCCGCACCGAGAGCGTAAATGACCGTTTTTTCCTACAGGCATACGAGAATATAGGGAACGCAAGGGCAATCCCCCGTGATGTGCTTTTTGTGGGAACGCATGAACAGTGCCGGGAATTGAGAGGGAAGCTGGAAAACGGGGAACTGACACAGGAACAGGTAAAGGGGATATTTGAACAGGAGCAGGAGCCGGAAAAACCAACAGCCAGCGAAACAACTATATATCCGGGCGAAAAAAACAACCTGCCTTATGATGTGGTCGTTGAGAAGCTGCATTTTGGGGAGCCGGAGAAAGTCGAACCGGAAAAGCCGGATTACAAGGTTGGAGATATAGTGACCATTGACGGAACGGAGTTTATGATTGACGATATTTCCGACGAGGAAGTGCAGCTCCGTGACCCGACATTGTTTTACCCGATGTTGCGGACAGAAAGCCGGGAGAACTTTGAGCGTCTGTTGGCGAGGGAAGCGGAAAATGCCTTGCCGGAGCCGGAAAAGAAAAGCCCTGCAAAGCAGGCAGAACCGAAGATTGACAAGTCCGGAGCCGTTAATTTCCATATCACAGACGATGCCCTTGGCATTGGCGGCGCAAAAGAGAAATTCAGGCGGAATGTGGAAGCAATCCGCACTCTGGAAGCGATTGAAAGTGAGAACCGTATTGCCACACCGGAAGAACAAAAGATTCTATCACAGTATGTCGGCTGGGGCGGTCTTGCCGATGCCTTTGACGAGAGCAAAAGCGCATGGGCAGGGGAGTATCAGGAATTAAAAAGCCTGTTATCGGAAACAGAGTACGCTTCCGCAAGGGAGAGTACCTTAAATGCCCACTACACAAGCCCGGTCATTATCCGCAGTATCTATGAAGCCTTAGAGAAGATGGGATTTGAAAAAGGGAATGTACTGGAGCCTGCTATGGGCATCGGGAATTTCTTTGGTATGCTGCCGGAGAAGATGCAGGAGAGCAGGCTGTACGGCGTGGAGCTTGACGAAATAACCGGGCGGATTGCAAAACAGCTCTATCCGAAAGCCAATATTAAAATCTCCGGCTTTGAAAAAACAGACTATCCTAACGACTTCTTTGACGTGGCAGTGGGCAACGTTCCTTTCGGCCAGTACAAGGTGGCAGACAGGCAGTATGATAAAAATAATTTCCTGATCCATGATTATTTCTTTGCAAAAACTCTGGATAAAGTGCGTCCGGGCGGCGTGGTTGCCTTTGTGACAAGCAAGGGTACCATGGACAAGAAAAGCCCGGAAGTGCGGAAATACCTGGCACAGAGGGCGGAGCTTTTAGGGGCGGTCAGGCTGCCCAATACCGCTTTTAAGGAGAACGCAGGAACGGAAGTCACTTCTGATATTTTATTCTTGAAGAAGCGTGACCGGGTTATGGACTTGGAGCCGGATTGGGTGCATCTTTCGGAAGATGAGAACGGCATCGCCATGAACAGCTATTTTGCCGAACACCCGGAGATGATCGTGGGCAATATGGAGATGGTTTCCGGCCCTTATGGTATGGAAAGCACCTGCCAGCCCGACACCACAAGACCCTTTGCGGAGCAGTTAAGGGAAGCAATCAGCCGCATTGACGGGGAGTTTGAGGAAGTAGCGCTTGACGAGCTTGAAGACGAGTTTGCAGACCAGACCATTCCTGCAGACCCGTATGTGAAGAATTACAGCTATACGCTTGTGGACGATAAGGTTTATTACCGTGAAAATTCCGTTATGAAGCCCGTGGACATGAAAGATTCCATGCTGGAACGCATTAAGGGCATGATAGCCATAAGGAACTGTACGCAGGAGTTAATCAATGTGCAGTTGGAGGAATATCCGGATACCGTTATTTTGGAGAAGCAGGCAGAATTAAATTCGCTGTATGACGCTTTTTCCAAAAAGTTCGGCCTTATCAATTCACAGACCAACAAGCGGGCATTTAACCAGGACAGCAGTTATTGTCTGTTATGCTCCCTTGAAAAGACAGACGAGGAAGGGAAATTCGTCGGCAAGGCGGATATGTTCACAAAGCGCACAATCAAGAAAGCGGAGGTTGTCACCAGTGTTGACACGGCAACCGAAGCGCTTGCGGTATCGCTGTCAGAAAAGGCGAGGGTTGACCTTGACTATATGGCGGAGCTGACCGGGAAAAGCATTGACACGATAAAAGAGGAACTGACCGGAATCATTTTCCAGAATCCGGTAACGGATAAATGGGAAACGGCAGACGAGTATTTAAGCGGAAATGTCCGTGATAAACTGGAAACGGCAAAGGTCTATGCAGAGAACCACCCGGAATTTACCGTGAATGTTCAGGCGCTCACACAGGTACAGCCGAAAGAGCTTGACGCAAGCGAGATCGAGGTGCGTATCGGCGCAACCTGGATAAAGCCGGAGTATCTGGAGGATTTCATGCGTGACATTTTTGAAACGCCGCAGCACTTACTGAACAGGGACATCATGGGCATACAGTATTCGGACATCACGGGGCAGTGGAATGTGAAAGGCAAAAATGCGGATTACGGAAATTCCCTTGTAAACATGACTTACGGAACCAGCCGCAGGAACGCCTACCAGATATTAGAGGATTCCCTGAACTTAAAGGACAGCCGGGTATATGATACCGTAGTGGAGGACGGGAAGGAAAAAAGAGTCCTCAATAAAAAGGAGACTACTCTTGCGGCACAGAAACAGGATACCATACGGGAAGCCTTTAAAGACTGGGTTTTCCGTGACCCGGACAGGCGGCAGGATTTGGTAGCAAAATACAATCAGTTATTCAATTCCACAAGACCGAGGGAGTATGACGGGGCGCACTTAAAATTCCCCGGCATGACACCGGACATTGAATTAAAGCCCCACCAGAAGAACGCAGTCGCACACGTTTTATACGGGGATAATACCCTGCTGGCGCACTGTGTAGGGGCGGGCAAGACCTTTGAAATGACAGCAGCGGCAATGGAAAGCAAGCGTTTGGGATTGTGCCAAAAAAGTTTATTTGTGGTTCCGAACCATTTGACGGAGCAGTGGGCAAGTGACTTCCTGCGGCTCTATCCCGGCGCAAATATCCTTGCGGCAACGAAGAAAGATTTTGAGCCTGCCAACCGGAAGAAATTCTGTTCCAGGATAGCCACAGGCGATTATGATGCGGTTATTATCGGACATTCGCAATTCGAGAAAATCCCCCTTTCAATCGAGCGGCAGGAAGCTATGATTGAGCGGCAGATCAGCGAGATTGAGCTTGCCATAGAGCAGGCAAAAGCTGACAACGGGGAGCGGTATACCATTAAGCAGATGGAAAAGACAAGGAAATCACTTTCAGCAAGGCTTGAAAAGCTCAATGACGCAACAAGGAAAGACAATGTAGTGACCTTTGAGCAGCTTGGTGTTGACAGGCTCTTTGTAGACGAAAGTCACAACTATAAGAACCTCTTTTTATACACAAAAATGCGGAATGTGGCGGGCATCGCACAGACCGAAGCACAGAAATCTTCGGATATGTTTGCAAAGTGCCAGTACCTCGATGAAATAACGGGCGGCAAGGGCGTGACCTTTGCCACGGGCACACCGATCAGCAACAGCATGATGGAGCTTTACACCAATATGCGCTATCTCCAGTACAGCACGTTACAGAAACTTGGGCTTGGACATTTTGACAGTTGGGCATCTTCATTCGGAGAAACGCAGACAGCGATAGAATTAGCCCCGGAGGGAACCGGATACCGGGCAAAGACAAGGTTTGCGAAGTTCTTCAACCTGCCGGAGCTTATTTCCCTGTTCAAAGAGAGCGCCGACATTCAAACACCGGATATGCTAAATCTCCCTGTGCCGGAGGCGGAATATGAAAACGTGGTGCTAAAGCCCAGCGAGTACCAGCAGGACATGGTTTCCTCACTTGCCGACAGAGCCGAAGCGGTACGAAACAGGCTTGTGGAGCCGTATCAGGACAATATGCTCAAGATAACCAACGATGGGAGGAAACTGGCTTTAGACCAGCGCCTTATCAATGATGTGCTGCCGGACAGTGACACTTCCAAAGCGGCAACGTGCGTTGAAAAAGCATTTGAGATATGGGAACAGACAAAGGAGCAGAAGTCCACACAGTTAATCTTTTGTGACCTTTCGACACCGAAAGGGGATGGCACATTCAATGTTTATGAGGACATAAAAAACAAACTGATGGAGAAAGGAGTGCCACCGGATGAAATCGCATTTATACATGAAGCGAATACGGAATTAAGGAAAGCGGAGCTGTTTGGCAAAGTAAGGAGCGGACAGGTTCGCTTTTTATTAGGTTCGACGCAGAAAATGGGTGCTGGAACCAACGTGCAGGACAGGTTGATCGCATTACATCATTTAGATGTGCCGTGGCGTCCGTCCGATATTGAACAGCAGGAAGGCCGTATTTTGCGCCAAGGCAACCTCAACCCAAAAGTGAAGATTTTCCGGTATGTGACGGAAGGTACATTCGACAGCTATTCCTGGCAGCTGATCGAAAATAAGCAGAAATTCATCGGGCAGATCATGACCAGCAAATCCCCAGTACGGAGCTGTGAGGACGTGGACGAAGCGGCGCTCACCTATGCGGAAGTAAAAGCACTTGCAACGGGCAATCCCTATATTAAAGAAAAGATGGATCTCGATATTCAGGTGTCAAAGTTAAAGCTGATGAAAGGAAATCATACAAGCCAGAAATACAGACTTGAGGATGATATCTTAAAGCGTTATCCGCAGCAGATAGCCGTTCTGAAGGAGCGGATCAGCGGCATGACAGCAGATATCCAGACCGCAAAAACAAATCTTCCGGCAGACAAGGAACAGTTTGTTATGAAAGTCGGGGATAAGGTTTATATGGATAAAAAAGAGGCCGGAACCGCACTGGTAGAAATGTGTAAGGAGATGAAAACGCTCAACGTGCCTGCCACAGTCGGGGAATATGCCGGGTTTAAGATGGCGGTATCCTTTGATTCTTTTAATCACAAATTTGTTATGAACTTAAAAGGGCAGCTTTCGCATAACCTTGAGATCGGCTCTGACCCGCTGGGCAACATTGCCCGTATCAACCACGCTCTGGAATCCATGCCGAAACAGCTTGCGGAAGCGCAGACCAAACTGGAAACGGTGGAGCGGCAGCTTGAAACTGCAAAAATAGAGGTCACAAAACCGTTTGCACAGGAAGCGGAGCTTGCGGAGAAGCTGGAACGCCTTGCCGCCTTAAATGCCCTGCTTAATATGGACGAAAAGGGCGATGACGCACTCGGCATGGACGATGCGCCTGGGGAAGAAAACGAGAGCCAGAAAACTTCTGGACATGATGTCCAGAAGCCTGCGGCGGGGTATGGCAGTCCGCAGAGGCTCAAACCTGCGGCGGCAATGTCGGATAAGCCCGTACAGAGGACATCATTAAAGGAAAAACTGGAAGCGTTCAAAGTGAGAGCTGCCGGGGAAAATACGGAGAAAACCATGCCGAAAAAGGCAAAGGACAAAGCAGAAACTTTATAACCATTCAGGAGAGGACAGCCGCAGCGCTGTCCTTTTTCCTGCTATTTTCAAGGAAAGGAAAAGGAAAATATGGCAGATGCAAAAACAGAAAAGCAGAAAGTAAAAGAGATCACTGACAAGCTGGAGGAAGGCTTAAAGGAACTTTTTGAAAGTGAAAAATACAGAAGCTATCTCTCCACCATGTCAAAATTCCATAATTACAGTTTTAATAATACCCTCTTAATCGCTATGCAAAAACCGGAGGCAACTCTGGTTGCGGGCTACAAGGCATGGCAGAAGAATTTTAACCGCCATGTAAACAAAGGAGAAAAGGGAATCCGTATCCTTGCCCCTGCCCCTTATAAAATCAAGGAGGAACGGAATAAATTAGACCCTGTGACCGGGGAAATCATGCTCGATCAGGACGGTATGCCGCAGACAGAGGAAGTAGAGATAAAAATACCCGCCTTTCGTGCCGTGTCCGTGTTTGATGTATCGCAGACGGACGGGGAGCCAATCCCGGAACTGGAAGCAAAGGAGCTTTTATCCACGGTGGAGGGCTATGAGGATTTTATCAAGGCAATCACTTATGTTGCGCCTGCCTCAATCGGTTTTGAGGACATTCCCGGCGATTCAAAGGGATATTTCAGCCCGACGGAAAACCGGATTGCGGTGCAGGAGGGCATGAGCGAGAGCCAGACTTTAAAGACAATGGTGCATGAAACAGCCCATTCCATGCTGCACAATAAAGAAGTCAACAAAGGGGATATTCTTGCCCCGGCAAAAGACAGGAACACCAAAGAGGTGGAAGCGGAGAGCATCGCTTATACGGTGTGCCAGCACTTCGGCATAGATACATCAGAGTATTCTTTCGGGTATATTGCCGGATGGAGCAGCGGAAGGGATATGAAAGAACTGAAATCTTCCCTTGACACAATCCGCAGGACTGCATCGGAGCTGATTACGGGCATTGAGGAACAGCTTATAGAGTTGCAGCGTGACCGGGAAATGATGCAGGAGCAGGAAAAGGAGAGCCTTTTGCTGATACAGAACAGTGACCTTTCCGAGTACAGCCTTTTAAGCGTCCGGGGAATGGATGCGGCGGAGGTCGTGGAAGCCCTCTCTGCTATGAACGAGGATGACAGGCTGAGCATTGCCGCATATCTGGAGAGCAGAGGCGCATGGGCGACGGAGGTTGCCAATGAGCAGACGAGGGAATTTAGAGAGTACCACCTTGATGTGCGGTACAATACGGATACCAATGAGATCACCGACATAAAAGCGGCGATAGAGAAAAACAGGGCAGACAGGGAAGCACAGCTTCTGCATGGGGATACCGATAAATATGGCATTTACCAGTTAAAGGATGATCCGGGGCTTCGGGATTTTCATTTTGCAGGCACAGCGGAGCTTTTGAAAAGAGGTATCCTTTCTGACGATTTCAGGGAAATCCAGCCGGGAAACTATAACCTTGTCTATGCAGGGGAGCTTTCGGACATATATGGACAGTCGCAAAGGGAGAAGCTGAATGCGATTTATGAAAAATTCAACATAGACCACCCGGCAGATTACAGAGGGCATTCCCTTTCCGTCAGTGACATTGTAGTGCTGCGTGAGGACGGGGAGAACAGCGCACACTTTGTAGATTCTTACGGATTTACAAAACTTCCTGAGTTTATGAGGGCTTTAGAGGGTGTAAAAGAGCAGGAAACCCAAAAGGCGGAGCCGGAAGAAAAAAAGGAAACTTCTGGACATGATGTCCAGAAGCCGGAAGCGGAACAAACAGAACAGAAAACCTATCCGGATTTCTATGGGCATACCCTGCGTTATGCAGCCGATCATGGGGAAGTGGACAGATATATGGAATCCCACAAATTTGACCGGGAATGTAAAGAAGCGATTGAGGGAACAATCCGGCAGAATTTTGACGGTATGCACTTAAAGCATGATATTGTGAAGCCTTTGGCGGAAAAGTACGGTGCGGAGCGCATGGCGTTTATCCTTGCCAATACAATTCAGCAGGAATCGTGGGATGGACGTTTTTCAAGGGATAACAAAGCGTGGGCATCGGAGTTTTCCATTCCTGAAAATCTCGTACATGGAATAGATATGAATCGTGAACTGATTGTGAGCAGCCACCCGGCAGTTTTGGACGGTTTTATCGGTATGTTCCGCAGGGAAGTCCTGGAACAGGAAAAAGAAATGTCTGCCGGACAGGATATACAGAAGCCAGAAGCGGAGCAGCCGGAGCCGGAACAGACAAAGGAGGAGCAGGCAGAAACAGAAAGATTTAAACCGCAGGCGGAGCAGAGCGGGCAGGAGAAGTCGGCCAGGGCACCGGAATCAGAGGATTTGGATGAGGGTGACGAGATCATTGACCTTGGAGATGAAAAGGATAAAGTCCTTGCCCAAATGAAGCAGTCTTTAGAGGGAGGGCAGGAAACTTCTGGACACGATCTCCAGAAGCCGGAACAGGCAGAAACAGAGCTTGCCTTTCAGATCGCAGACCGTTACATCAGCGTACAGGAAACAGAGGGCGGCTATAGCTATTCTGTTATGGACTTGGATTATAAGGAGTTATATGAGGATATATATTATAATCCTGATGTCAGTATCCGGGAAGCGTTTGATGAAATCATGGAAGATTTAAAAATCATTCCTTTTGACAATGGCGCAAGGGGAAATATCCGTGACGGTGACGAGAGGATACCGATTGATTATGATGGATTGATGGAGAAGGTGGAAGCGGCAAAAGCGGTTGCGCCGCAGAGCAGTGTGGTAGCAGATTTTAAGGCAAAGACAAATGAGCTGTTCCATGAGATCAGTGAAATGAACCCGGCAGAGATAGAGGAAACTGTAAAATGCCATGTGCAGGCGCAGTTAGAGGAATCCGGCATGGATGCTGTGATTGTGGATGTGGCGGTAGTCGGGAGCCGCTGCCGGGGTCTGGAGCAGGAAGGCTCTGACCTTGATGTGGTAGTGGAGCTTTCCACGAATGAGCGGGAAGATGTGCTGTTTGATATGCTGAATGAAAACGGGCTTTCTATCGGAGGTGTAAAGGTGGATATTAACCCGATCACGGCACAGAGGACGGGGAGCCTTGAAACATATCTTCTGCTGGCGGAGGACTATCTGGAAGGAATGCGTGAAGCGAGGGAGAGAGACCTGGCCGCCAACATTTCCAGAGAGGAAAACCAAAAAGAAACGAAAGAAAGCCTGTTCCCGGAGCAGACAGAACCAGAAGTGAAGCAGACAGAACCGGAAGTGACGCTGACGGTTGCGGAGTGCGGCGAGTTCCACAATTTAGGCGAGTTTTATGAGAATATCCCTACGGTGGAGGAAGCTGTCGCAATCTGGAAACAGATACCGCCGGAGCGCATGAACGGTATCCCCGCAATCGGCGTCAATATCCATACACCGGGAACGGAGGCGTTTGAGGATGTGGGGATTGACATTTTAACCGGGAAACGGATTGACCTGGATATTTTGGAGTATATCCCTGATATCAAGGGTAATCCGCAGGCAATGGAAGTGATTGCGGAGCTTGTGGCAAAGCTGCCGGAAATGGAAATAGACGGACGCATGAGCGAGGAATTTGAAGCGAAGGTATGGGAGAAGCGTATGCCTGACCTGACACCTGCAGAACAGTTTGCGGTAGAGATTGACCGTTTTGTATATGATTATGATACCGCCCTTTACCGTGATAATTCCCAGAGCATGACGGTGAACGTGTCAGAGATTGCAGAAGCCCTAAATCAGAGGGATACCCATGACATTGCACTGTGGCTTGTTGATGTACTTACAGAGGGAACAGAACAGGAACAAAAGAGGGCTATGGAGATTCTTAAAAAACTGACAGAGTACAAGCCCCTGGCCAAAGTTGAAGAAATGGAAGAACAGAATTATAATATGGTCGATGATGTATTGAATAATGGTGCCGGGGAAAAGGCGCAAAAGGAAGAAAACAAAAGGGAGCAGGAGCGTCCTGCGGCAAGGACTTCCTTAAAAGCCCGCCTTGCGGAGAAAAAGGCGCTTGTATCCGGCCAGGGGAAAGACCGTGACGCACAGGAAAATGCAAAAAATAATCAGAGGGAGATGTAAGGATATGAAACATAATTTTACCGTGGAAGAAGTAAATTATATCTGCGTATTTGCAGGAGAGAGCCGGAGCAAGGCCATAGAGGATATGGAGAGAGCCTTGCCGCACCTTGATGATCCGGACATGGTGGAGCTGTCCAACAGGGTAATCGGGAAGCTGCGGGGTATGACAGATGAAGAATTTGAGGAGCTTGAACTGGCAGAAGCAGATTAAAATGTAAAGGAAACAGGCTTTCTTCCCACTTGAAACGTGGGAAAGAAAAGCCTGTTTTTTGTTTCTCTTTTCTGGATAATGCCAATTTGGAAAGAGTAAGGGGGAGGCATATGTGTTTCGGAGATAAATCTACTTTACTCTCATTATGCGTGAGATAACTCGATTAAAATAAAATCATAAAAATGAAGAAAACATATTGACATTTTTCGATTTGATGCATATAATAACATAAATCGAAAAAAATAGATATGAGGTGATGACATGAGGGATCATGCTGCGGATGTAAAAGTCTTTAAAGCATTCTGTGATGTGAATCGTTTGCAGGTATTGGAACTGCTTCGGGGTGGAGAGAAGTGTGCCTGTGTGCTGTTGGATGAGTTGCAGATAAGCCAGTCAACTTTATCGCATCACATGAAGATACTTTGTGATTCTGGCATTGTCGTTGCCCGGAAGGATGGAAAATGGACGCATTATTCTATCAGCAGAGAGGGTAGCGAACAGGCTGGGGAACTTTTGAAGGTATTGACGGATTTGGGAGACAGTGTGAAAGAAGATGGATGTGGATGCAGAAAGGTTTCCTGCATTTGACATGAAACATTGAGAGTTGTATTCATGTAAAGGTGAGCTATTTTCAGATGTGAGGTAAGTGGGGATAAAAAATAGAGCTACGCTTTAAGGCGTAGCTTTCAAAAAGACAAATATATCGAAAAAAATCGAAGTGTATGTCCGGAGAAAGGAGAATTTTATAATGGAGTTAATAAGAACAATATGGATGTTTTTTCAAGACCAGATACTTGGGATGAAGTGGCTGAATGCACTGATTGGAAAAGGACTGTCAGCGATGGGGCTTGATTTAGATAGTATTCTTGGCGGAGGACTTCAATTCTTTATTTATGATACGATAAAAATTTTTGTATTGCTTTCAGTACTTATATTTATGATTTCTTACATTCAGAGTTATTTCCCGCCGGAACGGACGAAAAGGATTCTTGGGAGGTTTCACGGAATTGGTGCCAACAGCATTGCTGCTTTATTAGGTACAGTGACACCATTCTGTTCCTGTTCTTCCATACCAATCTTTATGGGATTTACCAGTGCAGGGCTTCCGGTGGGAGTGACTTTTTCGTTCCTGATTTCTTCACCGATGGTTGATTTGGGTTCTCTGGTTTTGCTTATGAGTATTTTCGGAGGGAAGATTGCCTTTGCATATGTTATTTTAGGGCTTGTGATTGCGGTAATTGGCGGTACATTTCTTGAAAAAATCGGAATGGAACGGTATGTGGAAGATTTTGTTAAGAATGCCGCCCCAGTGGAAACGGATGAGGCGGAACTGACCCGCCACGATAGAGTTGATTATGCGAAAGGGCAGGTTCTGGCAACAATCAAGAAAGTTGCGCCGTATATCTTCGTTGGAGTTGGCATAGGTGCATTTATTCATAACGTGATTCCGCAGTCCTGGATAGAGGGGATTTTGGGTAGTGGGAATCCGTTTGCAGTTATTTTGGCAACACTGGTCGGAGTACCTATGTATGCGGATATTTTCGGTACGATTCCTGTGGCAGAAAGCCTTTTAGCAAAGGGAGCCAGCCTTGGAACTATCTTGTCCTTTATGATGGCTGTTACCACTCTGAGTCTTCCGTCGCTAATCATGTTGAAGAAAGCGGTAAAGCCGAAACTGCTTGCAGCTTTTATCGGAATTTGTACCGTGGGCATTATACTTGTAGGGTATCTGTTTAATGTGTTTCAGTATCTGTTTATTTGATGTTGTGTATGAGGAGTGATGGATAGATGTGTTTTTGTGGCTTACGTTTCCGGTGCAGGTCAGAATAGCAGAATATTTTTCTTAATGATGTTGTTTTGAAAATTATGATAGCTTTTGATTGGAGGGAAAATTATGTTTACGGTAGAAACATTGATCCATGCAGGGAAAACATTTTTAATGCTGTTTGGTGAGCTGTTTGGGCTTTTTATCGGTATCAGTTTTGTAGTCGCATTATTGCAGATTTATATTTCTCAGGAGCGTATCAAACGCATTCTTACAACTCCTAAAAAGGGATTGAACAGTGTGCTTGGCGCAGCACTTGGTTCGGTGACACCGTTCTGTTCCTGCTCTACCATTCCGGTATTGGTTGGATTGTTTAAGAGTGGTGCGCCATTTTGCGGGGCTATTTCTTTCCTGCTGACTTCACCGATTCTGAACCCTGCCATTATTACGTTGATGTTGGCATTTTTCGGTGTAAAGGCGACAGTGGTTTACGGTTTGTTTACATTCCTGTTTGCAGTGGTTATGGGACTTGTTTTAGATGCGGCAGGATTTGAAAAGGAGATCAAGAATGTCACGGTAAAAGGCGGACATCAGGATGGTGTGACGTGGGAAAAATTGCAGGGAAACTTCTGGCAGAAACAGATGCAGGCATTTAAGTATTCTTTAACAGATGCATTTAGTTTATTTAAGGGAGTGGTGCTGTTCCTGATTTTTGGTGCCGGGATTGGTGCATTTATTTATGAGTTTGTGCCGACAGATCTTTTGGCGAACTTTGCAGGAGCGTCCAATCTGTGGGCGGTGCCGCTTGCGGCGATTGTGGGTATTCCGATGTATATAAGGACGGAGACTATGATTCCGGTTGCAAGTATCCTGATTTCCAAAGGAGTGGCTCCGGGTGTCATGATTGCTCTGATTTTAGGCGGTGCCGGGGCAAGCATACCAGAGGTTTCTTTACTTAGCTCGATTTTTAAGAAAAAGATGGTAATTGCATTTGTGCTTTGTATTTTTACAGTGGCGGTCATTACTGGATATGTGTTTAACTTTATTCTTTGATAAGGAGAGCGGTTGTAATGGTAAAAAGGTGGTGGTACAAAATTGAATAAGAAAGATCTGCAAAAAATAGTGGTTGTAGCCATTATTGTACTGTTAGTTGGAGGTGTGTGGCTGGCAAAGAACCGGGAAACAGTATTTGAAAAGGGTGAGAGAGTAGGGGAAGAACAGATTACTGACGCTGGGCAGGAAACTGGATCAGATCAGAATGATGTAACAGGAAATACTGAAGCGGTGGAAGGGTATTTTCCGCTCCATGTGACGGATGCGATTGATCTGGAAGAACTGAAATCCTATGGGCTTCCGATTATTATTGATTTTGGCGCTGATTCTTGTGTTCCTTGTAAGGAAATGGCTCCGGTTTTGGAGAAGCTGAATGAGGAATTGAAAGGAAAAGCCATTGTCCTTTTTGTGGATGTGTGGAAATATGGGGAGTTGGCGGCTGATTTTCCGGTGCAGGTAATACCGACACAGATACTGATTGATGCGGAGGGAAATCCATACGCACCAAGCGAGAATGTCAGTGTGGAATATATGCAGTACACATACCGTGATACGGGTGAGTTAGCTTTTACAGCTCATCAGGGAGGCATTACTGAGGAACAGTTGATGGAAGCCCTTGTAGAAATGGGGGTGAAAGCAGATGATTGATCAGATGCTTAGCACATTATCAGGGATGATTAAGGATAATGTGTGGTTGGCTCCTGTGCTGGCATTGATGGCAGGGGTATTGACATCTGTCACACCATGTGCCCTGTCCAGCGTTCCGCTTGTAATAGGTTATGTGGGCGGTTCGGGAAGCAGCAACACTAAAAGAGCATTTACACTCTCGTTGACGTTTGCGGGAGGGATGGCGGTCACATTTACAGTGCTTGGAACAGCGGCATCTCTGCTTGGCAGACTGATGGGAACATCGAACAGATGGTGGTATCTGGCATTGGGTATCCTTATGGTCATGATGGCTTTGCAGACATGGGAGATCTTCCAGTTTATCCCCTCAACATACCTGACAGCGAAGAATACGAAAAAGGGATATATCGGTGCTTTGATTGCCGGAATATTGGGAGGTGTTTTTTCTTCCCCATGTGCAACTCCGGTTTTGGTAGTTCTGTTAGGCATTGTTGCCCGAAGTGGAAATGTTGTATGGGGAATCCTGCTCCTGCTTTTGTACTCTATGGGGCATAGTGTTCTTGTTCTTGTAGCGGGGACATCTTTTGGTTTTGTCAGTAAGATTACAAAAAGCCAGAAATATGGCAGATTCAGCAGTGTGCTGAAAATTATTATGGGAACAGCAATACTTGCTATTGCATTATATATGTTCTATTTAAGTTTCTAAATAACAAGGAGGAAAACAATCATGAGTGAAAAAAAAGGGTTCTTGGCAGGTCTGTTTGGAGGTAATAAGTCTGGTGGCTGTTGCAACATGGAGATTGTTGAGGAAAATGCAGAGCAGGGATGTGACTGTGGCGGTGGATGCTGTGGAACGGATGCTCAGGCAGAAACTGGTTCGGAAGCGGCGACAATTTTAGTCTTGGGAACTGGGTGTAAAAATTGTCAGGCACTAGAAGCGAATGTAAAAGAGGCATTGAAAAAGATGGGGAAAACAGTTTCCGTGGGGCATGTGACGGAGCTTGAAAAGATTGCTTCCTATGGCATTATGAGTACGCCGGGGTTGGTGGTGAATGACAAGGTGGTTGCGTCCGGAAAAGTGCTTAAGACGGGTGAGGTTGTGAAAATCCTGGAGAAGAATTTATAACGGAAGGCATTTTCCGTTTTATGAAAAGCATTGTTTTGGGGGGCTGAATAGATATGTCCTGTAAGGGACGTGTCTATCCGGCTGATTCTGAATTAAAAAAGTCTATCTGGAAAGACAGCTAATTTTGTGTTCTGATATTATTGGCTGGAGGTCTGGCTCTGGAAAAATATATTGACTTTTTTCTATCTTACACATATAATATCACATAGAAAATATTCTATGTGTGAGGTGAGTGGATTGGAACAAGTATATGTCGATACAGCAAAAGTATTAAAAGCGATTTCAGATTCGAAACGTCTTCGGATTGTGGATATGCTTTCCTGTGGGGAACAGTGTGCTTACAGAATCCTTGAAGCATTTCATATCACACAACCTACTCTCTCACATGATATGCGGGTGCTGATGGAAGCTAAGATTGTCAACGCAAGGCGGGATGGCAAGAATATTTTTTACTCATTAAACAAAGAATATCTTGTGGCGTTTGAACAGACGCTGCATGAAATCTTTACGGAGAAAAAAGACTGCATTTGTTATTCCGGTACTTGTTGCAAGGAATGAGGGATACCGATGTCAGGAAAATTGGAACGCTCTGGCATCGGTTTTCATATAATCCAAATATAGAAATATTTCAATTATTCAATTAAATGAGGACTATCTAATGAAAACAATGAAGATCTTTGAACCGGCTATGTGCTGCCTGACAGGTCTTTGCGGTGTGGGGTTGACTCGGAGTTGCTCCGTGTTTCTACGGTGCTGAACACATTGAAAGAGAATGGTGTGGAAGTACCGAGGTATAACCTGACCAGCGCACCAATGGAATTTGTGAATGATAAGGCAGTGGCTGAGTTCTTGCAGAAATTCGGCCCGGATAAATTGCCTGTAATAACAGTAGATGATTTTATCGTGATTACCGGACGGTATCCGTCAAATGAGGAATTTACAAGCTGGCTTGCGTACCACAATTTGATACAATGCACCCAAGGCTGACTTTGATTGCAAATTTTAACGATAGGATTTTTAGGTATCTATTGGGAAAATATCCGCAGGAATATGGAAAATGAAAATCGCTTAATTGATATAAAGGACAGGAATAAAATATGAGGGAAAACGCAGAAATGACGGCTTTCGGCACATTGGGCGTAATCGAGAGCCGTTATTGGTTTTGGGAAATGTGGCAGAGGGGTGTGGAAGGATGTTCATGTGTGAACCTCTTCCTGCGGAATTGAACTCCCTATGTCCATTTTGAACCCTCGGAAAAGGCAAAATTAAAAAGTTTATTACAAAGTTAATATCTGTTTTTATGGTCGGTTCAAAAAATCACAGAATACACCTTGACAAAGTTGAATATGCATAGTATACTGCTATTAGTTGAATAGTTGTTCAACTAAAAAACAAGGAGGTGGATTGATATGGCTAAACAGCCAGTTTGCGACTGTGATGTGATTCATGAGGATCTTGTCAACGAAGTCAGGGGTAAAATGCAGCCCAAAGGCGAATATCTGAAGCTGGCAACCTTTTTTAAGATGTTTGGTGACGGCACAAGAATTCAGATTCTACATGCTTTGGAACAGAGTGAGATGTGCGTCTGCGATCTGGCTGCTCTGTTGGATATGACCAAATCTGCTATATCCCATCAGCTAAAAGCTTTGCGTTTGGCAAACCTTGTTAAGTTCCGCAGAGAGGCACAGATTGTGTATTACTCCCTAGCAGATGATCATGTAAAAGAAATCATCGACAAGGGTCTTGAGCACTTGTGCGAATAAATAATAAGCGGCAAGAGCTAATCTTGCTGTTTTTGCAGACATTATAGTTGAAAGATTGAACAATCAAGCAAAAACAAACAGGAGGTAATCATAATGGAAAAAGTATTCTTGCTTAAGGGGCTGGAATGTCCCAACTGTGCAGCAAAGATTGAAAAAGAAGTTGGTGCTCTGAATGGTATTAATTCCTCCACCGTAAATTTGATGAAGCAGACGCTGACAATTAGCATGGATGCTTCCGCTGTGGCAACTGCGGCGAAGCAGATCGAAACCATCGTCCATACACATGAGTCGGACGTACAGGTGATTGAGAAAACAACCGCACGACTCACCAAGGTGTATCTGCTCGAGGGTCTGGATTGCCCTAACTGCTCTGCCAAGATTGAAAAGGAAGTTGGCGAGTTAGACGGTGTCAGTTCCTCATCTGTGAATCTGATGAAACAGACACTGACAATCAGCGTGGATGCTTCCGCTGTGGCAACTGTGGCGAAGCAGATCGAAACCATCGTCCACTCTCACGAACCCGAAGTTGCAGTTTCC
>ERZ779622.216-NODE-216-length-38550-cov-9.062086_pt1 | contig 38550 bp, 38 predicted proteins | sample MGYA00514188_ERZ779622 | MGnify/ENA primary metagenome ERZ779622 (study PRJEB29562, sample SAMEA4376702) | mouse gut metagenome | isolation source: Cecum | study: EMG produced TPA metagenomics assembly of the A DSS colitis mouse model was used to assess the... | reverse complement strand
GGTGGGGCATAGCCAGCCAGATCTCGTCGCAGGTGAAGGCCAGGATGGGGGCGAACAGCTTGGTCATGGTGTCCAGAATCAGGAACAGGGCGGTCTGGGCGGAGCGGCGCAGGAGCCCGTCCCTCTCCTCGCAGTACAGCCGGTCTTTGATGATGTCCAGATAGAAGCTGGACAGCTCCACCACGCAGAAGTCGTTGATGGCGTGGGAGACTACGTGGTACTCGTAATTGTCATAGGCGGCGAAGCACTTCTCAATGAGGCCGTTGAGCTTGGTGACGGCCCACCGGTCCAGCTCCGCCATCTCCTCGGGCTTGACCAGATTGTTGGGGTCGAAGCCGTCCAGGTTGCCCAGGCAGTACCGGGCGGTGTTGCGGAATTTCAGATAGTTCTGGGAGAGCTGCTTGAAGATGTTGTCGGAGCAGCGCACATCTACATGGTAGTCGGCGGAGCCGGCCCACAGGCGGATGAGGTCGGCGCCGTACTTCTTGAAGATGTCGGCGGGGTCTACGCCGTTGCCCAGGGACTTGTGCATGGCTTTGCCCTCGCCGTCCACCGTCCAGCCGTGGGTGACGCACTCCTTGAAGGGAGCCCCCTTGCCCAGAGCGCCCACGGCGGTGAGCAGGCTGGACTGGAACCAGCCCCGGTACTGGTCCAGGCCCTCCATGTAGACGGTGGCGGGCCAGAAGCCCTGGTCCTTCTGCATGGAGGCGAAGTGGGTGGAGCCGGAGTCGAACCAGCCGTCCAGGGTGTCCTCCTCCTTGGTGAACCCGGCGGACTTGCCGCAGTGGGGGCAGGCGAAGTCCTTGGGGAGGATGTCCGCCGCCTCGGTCTCATACCAGGCGTTGGAGCCCTTCTCGCCGAACAGGGCAGACACGGCGGCGATGGTCTCGTCGGTGCAGATGGGCTTGCCGCAGTCGGCGCAGTAGAACACGGGGATAGGCAGGCCCCACCGGCGCTGGCGGGAAATGCACCAGTCGGTGCGCTCCTGGATCATGGACTTCATCCGGTCGATACCCCAGCCGGGCACCCAGCGCACGTCCTCGCAGGCGGCCACGGCGGCGTCCTTAAAGGACTCCACCGAGCAGAACCACTGGGGGGTGGCCCGGAAGATGATGGGCTTCTTGCAGCGCCAGCAGTGGGGGTAGGAGTGGACGATGTCCTCGCTGGCGAACAGGGTCCCGTTTTCCTTCATGTCGGCCAGAATGACGGGGTTGCTCTCCTCGGTCTTCATGCCGGCGTACTTGCCGGCGTAGTCGGTGTGGCGGCCCCGGTCGTCCACGGGCACCACCATCTCGATCTTGTATCGCTTGCAGGTCTCGTAGTCGTCCGCGCCGAAGCCGGGGGCGGTGTGGACGCAGCCCGTGCCGGAGTCCATGGTGACATACTCGGCGGTACACAGCTGGCTGGTCTTGTCCAGGAAGGGGTGCCGGGCCAGCATATACTCAAAGTCGGAGCCGGAGAAGGTGGCCACGGTCTCATAGTGCTCCACGCCGCCGATTTTCATGACCTTCTCACACAGCGCCTCGGCCAGGATATACATCTCGCCGTTGTCCGCCTTCACCAGCACGTAGCTGTCCCGGGGGTGGAGGGCGATGGCCAGGTTGCCGGGCAGGGTCCAGATGGTGGTGGTCCAGATGAGGAAGTACATCTTGGACACATCGCCGTACTGCCCCAGCTTGCCCTGGTCGTCCTTCACCTGGAATTTCACGTAGACGGTGGTGACCGGATCGTCCTGATACTCAATCTCGGCCTCGGCCAGGGCGGTTTCGTCGTGGGGGCACCAGTATACCGGCTTCAGGCCCTTGTAAATATAGCCGTTTTTGTACATGGCCCCGAAAATCTTGACCTCCTCGGCCTCAAAGCCGGGGCTCATGGTGAGGTAGGGGTTCTCCCAGTCGCCGATGACGCCCATGCGCTTGAAGCCCTCCCGCTGCACGTCCACATAGTGCTGGGCGAACTCGTGGCAGGCGGTGCGGAACTCGGGGACGGACATGGCCTTGCGGTTGAGCTTGTTCTGCTTGATAATGGCGCTCTCAATGGGCATGCCGTGGTTGTCCCAGCCGGGGATGTAGGGGGTGAGGTAGCCCCGCATGGCGGCGGTGCGGGTCATGAAGTCCTTAATGGATTTGTTCAGGGCGTGGCCCATGTGGAGAGCGCCGTTGGAGAAGGGAGGGCCGTCGTGGAGGCTGTAAAGGGGTTTGCCTTCATTCTTTTTCAACAGCTCGTGGTAGAGGTCCATGTCCTCCCAGCGTTTCAGCATGTCGGGCTCCCGGGCGGGCAGCCCCGCCCGCATGGGGAAGTCGGTTTTCGGCAGATTGATGGTCTTGTTGTAGTCCATTTTGTATTACTCCTTTGCTATATTACATTTCGCATTTGATTTTCGTGGAAAATGAAACGCCTCTGTCTCTGCAAAGAGACAAAGGCGCAAACCTCTGCGGTACCACTCTTTTTGCCGGGGCGCAAGGGCCCGGCCACTCAAAAGCTGCCTGGTAACGGGGGCGTCCGGAGGGGCCTACTGTTGTTCAGCCCTCAGCTCCAAGGTGATCTTCTCCGCTCCCTCCCGTCCGCCTTGCACCAAACGGCGGCTCTCTTCGCGTCTCGGGGGCGGGTACTCGTCCTTTTCCGCGCATTTTGTATATGTGTTCCGTATTCTATCCGGTTTTTGCGGGGTTGTCAAGGGGCGTTTTTGCCAATTACCGATCAATTTTCCGCAAAACCTCCCGGAACCAGTCCGGCAAGGGGCACTCCAGCTCCAGCAGCTCCCCGGTGGAGGGGTGGACGAACCGCAGCCGCCGGGCGTGGAGGCACTGTCCCGCCAGGCCGGGGACCGCCTTTTTGGCCCCGTACACCGTATCTCCCAGAAGGGGGTGGCCGATAGAGGCCAAATGGACCCGAATCTGGTGGGTGCGGCCCGTCTCCAGGCGGCACTCCACATGGGTGTACCCCGGATACCGGGCCAGAACGGACCAGTGGGTGACCGCCTCCCGGCCGTTCTTGCGGTCCACGGCCATCTTTTTCCGGTCTGCAGGGTGGCGGCCGATGGGGGCGTCCACCGTGCCGCTGTCCTCTTTCAGCCCCCCCACCGCAACCGCCTCGTAGGTCCGGGCCAGAGAGTGGTCCTGGAGCTGGGCGGCCAGGGCCAGGTGGGCGCGGTCGTTTTTGGCGGCGATGATGAGCCCGGAGGTGTCCCGGTCGATGCGGTGAACGACGCCGGGGCGCAGCTGGCCGTTGATTCCGGATAGTGATGTTCCGCAGTGATATAACAGAGCGTTGACCAAGGTCCCGTCCGGGTGGCCGGGGGCGGGGTGGACAACAAGCCCCACCGGCTTGTTGACCACGATCACGTCGGCGTCCTCATAGACAACGTCCAGAGGGATGTTCTGGGGCGGCACGTCAATGGGCTCCGGGTCGGGGAGGACCACCTCCAGCATGTCTCCGGGGGCGGGCCTGTCGTTCTTCCGCACAGGCCGGCCCTCCCGCGTGACCGCCCCCCGCTCCAGCAGCTTCTGGGCGGCGGAGCGGGTCAGGTCGGGGACCAGGCGGGCCAGCAGGCCGTCCGCCCGCTCTCCCTCCCGGTCAGCGGTCAGCTTCAGCGTCGTCATTGGGTGTCTCCTCCCGGGGCTCCAGCCTGTCCATCAGGAACATGTAGTAGACGCCGGCGGCAATGCCCCCCACCACCACGCAGATATCCGCCACATTGAACACGGCGAAGCGCATAAACAGCACGTTGAACATGTCCACCACAAAGCCGCGGAAAGCCCGGTCGATAAGGTTGCCCACCGCTCCCGCCAGCAGTAAGGTGAGAGCCAGCTTGCCGAAGGGGTGGCGGAACAGGTTTTTCCACAGGGCCAGGGCCAGCGCCAGAGACATGACCAGCGATACCAGAGCCAGAGCCCAGGTGTGCTCCGAGAAAATGGAGAAGGCCGCCCCGGTGTTGGTCACATAGGTCAGTTCCACGAGATAGGGGACCAGGGGGACGTGCCCCCCAGCGGGGATGTGGGTCATCACAAGATATTTGACAATCTGGTCCACGGCCACCAGAGCCGCGGCGATGAGGGCATAGATCATGGGAAATTCTCCTTTTCAGGTTTGGAACCTGCAGTCACAGCCGGTTCTTCCGCAGCAGGCGGATGTCGTCGCCGAAGAAGTGGAGCACGTGGTACTCCCCGTCCAGCCGGGAGGCGATCTGAGGGGCATAGCGGCGGGCCGCTTCCTCCATAGACAGGTTGGAGGAGATGACGGTATGTTTCTCCCCCACCAGCCGGGTGTTCACCAGCTCGTAGAGGGCGGACTGGGTGAACTGGGTGGTCAGCTCGCTGCCCAGATCGTCCAGAATGAGCAGGTCGCAATTCAGATACCGCCTTGTCTCGTCCCGGGCGTCCAGACCATTGGGGCTGTCCCGGAGGAACTTCCGGGCCTCAAACTGGGCAAAGACATTGCCGGCGGTGTCGTAGACCACGGAGAAGCCGTTCTCCGACACGGTGCGGGCGATGCAGGCGGACAGAAAGGTCTTGCCCAGCCCCGGCGCCCCGGAGAGAAACAAATTTTTGATGGCGAAACGTCCAAATTTGGTGGCATAGCTCAGGCAGACATCGTAGACCAGCTCCATGTTGCCCCGGGGGGAGGCGCCCCGGCCGGGGTAGGGGGTCTGGCTGTAGTAGTCCAGCCGGAAGGTATCGAAGGACTGCTCCCCCAGGTCCAGCAGCTTGGACAGCTCCTTGATCTGCTCCTGGGCGCACAGCTGCCTCAGACAGCGGCACATTTTGGCCCCCTGCCAGCCGGTGTCCCGGCACAGAGGACAGGCAGGCTTGTCATCCAGGGCGTCCTCGGGCAGACCCAGTCCGCCCAGCAGGACGGCCCGCTCCCGCTGCAGGCTCTGGTTCTCCTCCCGCACCGCCCGGACGGCGGCGGCGGCGTCTCCCCCTTGCCGGAGCGCGGCGGCCACCAGGCCGGCCATGGTGCCCTGGATGCGGCGGTCCAGCTGCTCCAGCCGGGGCTGGCGCCGGTAGGCCTCCAGTCTTGCCTGTTCCGTCCGGTCCCGGCGCAGGCGGCACTCCTCCTCCAGCCGGCGGGCGGCCCGGCGCAGCACGTTGGCGTCATATGGCATATCAGTGTTCCTCCTGCTTCATCTGTTCCATCAGCCGGCGCATACGCTCCATGTCCTCCCGGGCCCGCTGCTCCTGACCTGGGTCGGGAGGGAGCGCCCGCTGCGCCCCGCCGGCCCGGACCGGGCGGGGGTCCCGGTCCCCGGTACGGACGGCGGCGGCGGTATGCAGCCCCTTCTCGTGCCAGCGGCGGAGGATGCCGTTCATATAGCCCCAGTCCATGGACTGCTTCTTCAGTACGGTGCGCTCGTAGGCCATGCGGATGGCCTCGTCGTCAAAGCCCATGCCGTCCCAGGCGGCGATGTAGTCCTTCTCCCGCTGAACCAGGGGGCGGGGAGCGATGTCCAGCAGGCGGAGCACCTCGCTCTCCCGGGAGCGCAGGCGGGTGAGCTTAGTGATCCGCTCCTCGGCCCGCTCTATGGTATCAATTCCCAGGCGCGCCCAAGAAAAACCCTCCTTGCGAATCTGGGACAGGAAGGGCTTGCGGCCAGGGCCGTACTTCCGGACGGTCTCCTCAATGCACCAGCCCACCAGCAGGAGGATCACCTCCGTGGGGAGGGCAAGGTGGTCGTAGAGGGTATACAGGTTTTTCAGGTCGGCGGCGGACAGCCGCTTGCCCAGCCGGCGCTCCACCTCGCCCGCCAGGGCGGGGAAGATGGAGCTCTCGTCCGCCAGGGCCTGGGTGATGTCCTCGGTGGAATATTCGGGCGGCGGCTCGGGAGCGGGAGGCTCCGGGGCGGGAGGGGCCTCGCCGGGAGCCAGACCCAGGGACCGCAGCCCCTCCAACGCCTCCCGGAGCCGGGCGTCGGGCCATTTCAGGCCGGCCGTCCCGCCGTGGCGCAGCAGGTAGAGGTAGAGCAAGGCGGCGTCGCCGCTGTCCAGCTTGAAGAGCCGGTCCGCCGTCTGGACCGTCATGGCCAGCGCCTGACCGGGAAAAAATGTGTCGGCCAAACCGCGCCGCCCCCTCTCCGGATGTTCGTCCCCCTATTCTACAACAAAATCGCCGCCGCGTCCATCCTTTTTCCAAAGGACGAAAACGGAGGCTGCAGGATTGTCAAACATGTTGGACAAGGAAGCTGATAGGAGAAAGCCAGGCAAGAGGTTACATCGGAAAGTTGTTGGAGCGGCGATTAAAGGTATAGCGGTTTACCCGTTCACACAAAGCGCAAACGGGTAAACCGCTATGAAATAAGGTGACATTTAGCCCTATCCAGCTCCTGCCGATGTTGGCCGCAGAGACTGCTGGCACTGAATGTGCCTTTACCGGCTACATATCTGCTACGGGCAGTTATCTTCCTTGCTCCAGAGGGGAGCTGTCCCTACAGCCTACGGACAACTCCAGATGTCCAATTTCTATAAATTTTACAATTCAATTTCTATAAATTTATATAAATTTTACAAATTCATCTTGCAAGTCAACACAATGTGTGGTATAATTTTTTAAACTTGTACGGAAAGGGGTGGTTCCAATGGAGAAGAAAATCTCCACACAGTTTTCTTACCCATCACAGTAATTAAAGGAGGTCTTAAAATGAAAAAGTTTTTATCAATCATTCTCACTTTAGCTATGGTGTTTGCTATGTCTGCTTCCGCCTTTGCAGCTTCTGCTGATTTTGACCCAACAAACCAATCATTAACAGATGGATATATTATCAACCAAAATGGTACAATAAGCTCGACAACCGTGGATGACATCAAGTCTCTTGTCCATGAAAGAAATTGGGCTATACTTGCTGGTGATACAAGTAGAGAAAATCAATTTCAACAAGCGTTAGAAAATGCTGGTGCATATAAAAGCACGACAACGGAATTAGCTGCATTTTCAGATAATGTTGCTATCGCCTTAGGTTCTCCAAATGTCACTTATGATACAATACAATATTCTGTTGTAGTCAGTGGAAAAACCTATCAAGTTAAAGAAATCATCGCTCACCCTACCGTTGATTCCAACCTATTCCATTCGGATTCTATAAATAAAAAATCTATTTCTTCATCTGTTTCTGCTGGTAGCTATGAACTTTTGAAGGTAATGGGTTCTCTCGCTGCCGGTGCTGCACACGAAGCTGTTGGCATTGGCATTTCAGCTTACGATGCATTAAAGTCGGTCATTTTCGGCTTTGCTCCTACTACTACAGTGTATGGAATTACAGCAAATTATTCATGTGCCGCTTTAGAGCAAGTAAGCTTTTATCAAGTTCTGCTAAATGGTTACTGGACACCTTTTGCTTCAAGCAGTTATGTTCAGACAGGATTTGGTAGCATAATATTTGATACCGACTATTCTGGTGGCACTGAAACCGGTCTAAATATGGAAATAAGCGGCACGAAAGACGTTCTTTATTCCACCTATTCCCTTAATTCAAGCGGTGACGGATACAATACAGCAAATATACTAGCAAGATACTTTACATCTTATCTGTTTGACAAAAAATCACAAGTAAAAAGCGCAACATTTTATCATGACGCTGACGGCACAGTAAAAACTATTAGAACATTTGGCATGCTATGCCCAACAACAACGGCTGACATCACCTAACCAAACCAGAGGAAAGAGTAGCAATGAAAAATCCAAATAGATTTAGAAAAACTGCCCTACTTATTATTGGAAGTGTTGTGATTTTCAGTATACTGCTTATTAACATCACAAATATACTTGCTTTCAGTATCTTAGGCATATCCGCTATTGTGGCTTACTTCCTTTTAAGTTTCATATATTGGACTTGCCCAAACTGCAAAAAATTTCTTCCTTGGATTAGCGGGACAATCTATGTGTGCCCTTATTGTGGATACATCATTGAAGAAAAAGAGGACTAATACTATAATCTGTCAAACGCCGGCTGCAAGCCATTTCGAACAGATTCTTTTTACAGGCTTGTTTATCATCTCGGCCAATTCCAACTGAGATAGGCTCTTTTTCTTACGCAAGGTTACAAGTTTTTCTTTTAGCTCCATTAATAACCACCTCTAATTTAATGTAAACCGCATACGGGTTACATCCGGGCAATTACAAGTTGCCCGGATGATTTTTCTTATAAATTTTTATTTCCATATACTCTTTAAGTTCGCTTTCATGCCTTTTTCGGTACTGATCCAGCCGCTCTCCGATCAGAGCGCTTATACTCCGCCGCTGCACATAGGCAATGTATGGTACTCCTACAGCGGGGGAGTACCATACATGTTGGAGGACACAGGCGCTTGCCCAGCCGGCGCTCCACCTCGCCCGCCAGGGCGGGGAAGATGGAGCTCTCGTCCGCCAGGGCCTGGGTGATGTCCTCGGTGGAATATTCGGGCGGCGGCTCGGGAGCGGGAGGCTCCGGGGCGGGAGGGGCCTCGCCGGGAGCCAGACCCAGGGACCGCAGCCCCTCCAACGCCTCCCGGAGCCGGGCGTCGGGCCATTTCAGGCCGGCCGTCCCGCCGTGGCGCAGCAGGTAGAGGTAGAGCAAGGCGGCGTCGCCGCTGTCCAGCTTGAAGAGCCGGTCCGCCGTCTGGACCGTCATGGCCAGCGCCTGACCGGGAAAAAATGTGTCGGCCAAACCGCGCCGCCCCCTCTCCGGATGTTCGTCCCCCTATTCTACAACAAAATCGCCTCCGCCTCCATCCTTTTTCCAAAGGACGAAAACGGAGGCTGTAGGATTGTCAAACATGTTGGACAAGGAAGCTGATGGGAGAAAGTCAGGCAAGAGGTTGCATCGGAAAGTTGTTGGAGCGGCGATTAAAGGTATAGCGGTTTACCCGTTCATTATATAAACGGGTAAACCGCTATTTCAGCTTCTACCCATTTCCCGCTTCCAAGCTGATTAAAACACCCCCTTGTGATTTAGTGGAGGTTGCTTCGCTACACTAATTAAACTCCTTGAAGTAGCCCTCCGGTTAAAGCAAATAAATATCGGTGTACAGGATAATAAATATAAAAAAACAATTTTCTTTGGTTTCCTCTATCACCGTTATAGGAATACATAAATGGTAATGCTAATATCATCCAATATTGCCCACTAATCATAAATTCATTTACTGGATATAAATCCCCACCACTCAAAGCACCAATAAAAGATACCCCACAAAAAAGAATAAACACAAAACATTTTTGTCTTATATTTTTACAAAAATATATTCCAACCCCCATTATAATAAATAAAATAGAGTACTCTACATGTAATATGGGAGGAAAAATTGTTGTGATTAGTTCTCTCCAGAAAACAACTGTATCTCTTTCTATCCCAGGGAAATTCCATCTATCAATCAAATAAAAAAGTACCTGGGGTAATAATGTTATGCCAGCTATAATGATTGATTTTAATATCAACTTCCAATCATACATACGAATGGCAATTAGCATATATTCAAATAGATAAATATATGTTACTGTATAAAATAAAGTAAAAAAGATATTTCCTGGAGTATAAATCATAATATGCCCAAAAAGCATATTTGTTACAATTGTAAATATCCCTGTACCAACACCAGCAAGATACAATCGAACAAGAAATCTAATTTTACTTCTTGTATGCCACGCACTTTCCGTTATAAGAAACAAAAATAATGGTGCAGCTATCCGACCCAATAGCCTCAAAATTGGTACAATACGCAAAAGCATTTGGGTAGCTGCACACAACATATACAAATGATCAATTGTCATAAAAAGTAACGCAATCCATTTAATCTGACTTGCCGTAAGTCCCACATAGACCTTTTTGCCCATTATATACACACCTTATATATTTTTAAAGAGGATACGAGTGCAAACAAAGAAAAACTTGTCTGCACTCGTAATATGGATACTTACTCACACCCAACCGGTTGTACTAATAGTTCCTGTCACTGTAGCATGTACGCCATCAAAGGTCTTGGTGAAACGGAAGTAGTAATCATGGGTCGGATCAAGGTTATATACATGCCAACTCCCCGTCTCAACAGTAGGTCCATAAGTACCACCAGCATCATGATTGGGAGCCAGTTTAAAGGTATCCTGCGTAGCCATTTTCCCAGTTGTTTTGTCCCAGCACTCAACTGTCATTTGACCTTCGTAAACCCGCTTTTCGTCCCAGGTAAAAGTCATGTTATACCAAAATTCTCCTTTTCCATTCGGAGAAAAGTAGTATGAGGTATAAATTATTGTGTCAAAGTATCCATTCACACTGTAGTCATTACCATCTATATTATAGCGGGTGGTGGGTTTGCTGGCACCTCTAATATTTCCATTTACCATATTGTCAGCGTGTGTGGAATCATATGGTAAAACAACATCACATGGCTCACTTCTTGGACTATCATCCAGCTCAGCCGCAAAGGCTGGCGCAGACAACGTAAACACCATACACCCACCAAGTACTACTGCTAAAAACCTTCTGAACACATTCATTTTTCTTCCTCCTCTGTAATGAAAATTTAGATTTTCGCCATGTTTTATTACACTAAGTTCCCTTAGTTGTAACCAAAGCCCATAATTTTCTTTTAGTAATTTATAAATCCATAAACGCTTACAAGATTATCAGAATTATTACAAATTGCTAAATAATACTCTCCACGTTCATCCACTATAATTTCCCGATTAATACTTCCATCTTTACCAGCCATATAGTAATACCGGCCATTTGGCGCAATTAACCCAAAATCCACACTGGCCGATCTGGGCGAATACGAACAGTTAATAGTTACACCTTCACCCGCTTCCAAAGGAAAGGACGTTTTTCCTTTTCCAGTAGCTCCTGCCGGAATATCCCATGTAATGGAGCCTGTGGCCCTTGAACCCTTTAAAATGTCATTGACAATAAGTTGTGTATCATTCAGCACTCTACTATCCAAATCCGTGAGACTTACATTTTCACTTTCCTTGGTAAAAAAAGGAGCTTCATCTTCTGCTAATCTGACGCTGGTTTCAGATGTAATCTCTACTTTTTCCAACCTGGCGACACTTTCATCAGAAATCATATTTACACCAGCAGCAAATGCTGCATTAGAAAAACATCCCCAGAGAATAGCCAACATTCCCAATATTCTTAATATTCTTACAGTCTTTTTCATTGTCCACTCCTCTTTCTTTAGAAATTAAGGGTTTACAAGCTTTATATCCATATCTATCAATTCGCTGGACGAATATTCCTTACTCTCAAGTTCCCGTAATCCAATTTTCTCATTTTCTGTTCCTTGGAACATGTAAAGAACAGCCCATACTGCAACAGCAATAATTACAGCCAGCACACACAAGAACATCAAAAATTTGGGGGACACTCCTGTTTTCGATTTGACAGCCGGTTTTTCTTGACTCTTCTCCTGCCCACCATCGCAAGAAATATCCATTAATTCGTCCATTGATACCTCATAGAACTTACTAAGCCACATGAGGTTGTCTGCCGATGGTATTGCTGATCCTACCTCCCATCTGGATATAGTTTGCCGGGATACATTTATTGCTTCAGCTAACTCAGCTTGGGACAGGCCCTTCTCCTTTCTTAGGTCAACCAGCTTCTCTTTAAGTTCCATCTGCTTAAGTTCCATCTGCTATTGCCTCCAATTCTACACGAAAAAGTCATTACACGTAAACCGCAAGCAGTTTACATCCTTGCAACTACATGTTGCAAGGGCCGCTTTTCATGTAAACTTTAATTTCCACAGCCGCGAGCGTATCCGGTTAAAAAGCGGAGCGGCGCCGCTTGTGCGGTGCCGCTCCGCTCAAAACTCAAATTTTCCGCCGGAGGTTTACAATCCGGGGCGGTATACAGCTTCAGTACAAGGGGGTTTTTTACAGCTTGTCAATCTCCTCCTGCTCCACCACCTGAATGTCCCGCTTGGCCAGGGCGGAAGCGGCGGCGGCGGCGTCCGCCACCCGGAAGATCATATAGGCGTGGTCCGTGTCCTTACCGCCCAGAAAGGCGTACATGTACTCCACGTTCACCTGGGCGTCCGCAAGGACCTGCAGGACCTTGTTCAGCCCGCCGGGCACGTCGGGGATGGCCACCCCCAGCACGGGGGTGACGTTGTGGACGTAGCCCGAGTCCTTCAGGACCGTGGCGGTCTTATACACGTCGTTCACGATGATGCGGGCGATGCCGAAATCGCTGGTTTCGGCCAGGGAGAAGGCCCGCATGTCGATCCCGCACTGGGCCAGCACCCCCGTCATGGTGCAGAGCGCGCCGGGCTTGTTCTCCAGAAAGACAGAAATCTGCTTGATGCTCACGGTTGCTTCCTCCAATCACAAAAGTAGGGGCCGCCGCCCTCGGCGGCCCGTCTTATATTTGTATGAATCCACGGAAACAGCGGGCCGGCCAGGGGGCCGGCCCCTACATGGTTCCCCATTAGATTTTCCGCTTGTCGATGACCCGGACCGCCTTGCCCTCGCTGCGCACGATGGTCTTGGGGGCCACCAGAGTGACCTTGGCGGCCAGGCCCAGCATGGACCGCAGGCCGTCCACCAGCTCCTTCTGCCGCTTGGCGATCTCACCCATGTTGTCGGTGAACATTTCCGGGGTCATCTCAACCTGGACATCCAGCGTGTCGGTGGACCTGACCCGGTCCACGATGATCTGGTAGTTGGCGGGGTAGCCGTGGTTGAGCAGGACGGTCTCGATCTGGGACGGGAACACGTTGACCCCCCGGATGATGAGCATGTCATCGGACCGGCCCATGGGCTTGCACATCTTCACGTGGGTGCGGCCGCAGGAGCACTTCTCCTGGGTGAGCATGCAGATGTCCCGAGTGCGGTAGCGCAGCAGCGGAAACGCCTCCTTGGTGATGGAGGTGAACACCAGCTCGCCCTTGCTGCCCTCGGGGAGGACCTCGCCGGTCTCCGGGTCGATGATCTCGGCGATGAAGTGGTCCTCGTTGACGTGCATGCCGGCCTGGGCGGAGCACTCGAAGGACACGCCGGGACCGGACAGCTCGGTGAGACCGTAAATATCATAGGCTTTGATACCCAGGGTATTCTGGATATCCTGGCGCATCTCCTCGCTCCAGGCCTCGGCGCCGAAGATGCCCGCTTTAAGGGGAATCCGGTCGGGGGTGAGGCCCATCTCCTTCATGGTCTCGCCGATGTAGGCGGCGTAGGAGGGGGTGCAGCACAGGATGGTGGCGGACAGGTCCTTGATAAACATGATCTGCCGCTCGGTGTTGCCAGAGGAGGTGGGGATGGTGAGGCAGCCCACCTTGTGGGACCCGCCGTTGAGGCCAGGTCCGCCGGTGAACAGGCCGTAGCCGTAGGACACCTGGCACACGTCCTCATTGGTGCCCCCGGCGGCCACGATGGCCCGGGCGCAGCAGTCCTCCCACAGGTCCAGATCGTGCTGGGTGTAGAAGGCCACCACCCGCTTGCCCGTGGTGCCCGAGGTGGACTGGATGCGCACGCAGTCCTTCAGGGGCTTGGCTACCAGCCCGTAGGGGTAGGCATCACGCAGGTCGGCTTTGGTGATAAAGGGCAGCTTGTGCAGGTCGTCGCTGGACTGGATGTCGTCAGGGGTGAGGCCCTTCTCCTCCATCTTTTTGCGGTAGTAGGGCACGTTGTCCCAGACGTGGCGCACCTGCTTCACAAGCCGCTCGTCCTGCCAGGCCTTGATTTGTTCCCGGGACGCGCACTCGATCTCGGGCTGGTAGTATCTTTCCATTGGTATCATTCCTCTCAAAATAGCAGTAAGATTATATCTGTTTCCCGCTCCTGCGGGGCGAGGAAATCAGCGAGACCTACGCGTTCTTGCCCAGCACAAAGGCCCTCTTGTTCAGCTCCAGGAACTTGGGGGGCACCATGGCCTCCAGAGACTTCTGCCAGGCCTCATCGGGCAGGTCGAAGTAGTGGGACAGCCGGCCCATGAGGACGATGTTGACAGCCTTGGCCGACCCGGCCTCCTCGGCCAGCCTGAGGCAGTCCAGGGCGTCCACCCTGGCCCCGGCGGCGCGCATCTTTTCCGCCAGATTCTCCGGGTAGCCTGCCGCGCCGGTGATGACGGGCATGGGGTCGATCTGCTGGGTGGAGGTGACAATCTGGCCATCGGGCTTTAAGTAGCTCAGCCACCGGGCGGCCTCCAGCAGCTCGAAGGAGACGATATAGTCCGCCTCGCCTTTATCAATAACGGGGGAATTTACCTTGCCGCCGTAGCGCACGTAGGTGACCACGCTGCCGCCCCGCTGGGACATGCCGTGCACCTCGGACACCTTCACGTCAAATCCCTGCTCCATCAGCAGGTGGCCCAGCAGCTTGGAAGCCAGGAGGGAGCCCTGTCCCCCCACGCCCACGATCATGATATTTTTGGTTTCCATATGTTGAAACAACTCCTTGTTTTGGGTTGTAGGGGGCGGCCTCTGCGCCGCCCCGCTTTCCAATTTTGGCGCCGTTCTCTGACGGGGCGGCACAGAGGCCGCCCCCTACGGGCACATGAACGGTCACCCGAACGCCTTCACGCCGCAAAGCTGCTCGCACACGCCACAGCCCACGCACAGAGTGGCGTCCACGTGGGCCTTGCCCTCTTTGATGGAGATGGCAGGACAGCCGATCTTCATGCAGCTCCGGCAGCCCACGCACTTCACCGGGTCCACCGCCAGGGGGGCCTCATGCCTGACGTACTTGAGTAAGGCGCAGGGCCGGCGGCTGATGATGACGGAGGGCGCTTCCGCCGCCAGCTCCTCTTTCACAGCGGCGTCGGTGGCCTTCAGGTCGTAGGGGTCCACCACCCGCACCCGCTCAAAGCCCATGGCCCTGCACAGGGCCTCCAGGTCGATCTTCCCGGCGGGGTCGCCCTTGATGTTGCAGCCGGTGGTGGGGTTCTGCTGGTGGCCGGTCATGCCGGTGATGGAGTTGTCCAGAATAATCACCGTGGAGTTGGACTGGTTGTAGGCGATGTTGGCAAGGCCCGTCATGCCGGAGTGCATAAAGGTGGAGTCGCCGATGACGGCCACGGTTTTGCCCTCGCTCTCCGTGCCTCGGGCCTTGTTGAAGCCGTGGACGGCGGAGATGGAGGCTCCCATGCACAAAGTCATGTCCATGGCGGACAGGGGGGCGACAGCGCCCAGCGTGTAGCAGCCGATGTCCCCCAGGACGGTGCACTTGTTCCTGCTCAGGGTGTAGAACAGTCCCCGGTGAGGGCAGCCGGCGCACATGACGGGGGGCCGGGGCGGAATAGGGTCGTCGATGGTCCGGCCGGTATGTACTGTCCCGCCCAGCTTTTCGGCCACCAGGTTCTGGGAGAACTCCCCCTCCATAGGCAGCACGTCCTTGCCGGACACGGCAAGGCCCAGGGCTTTACAGTGGTTCTCTATGATGGGGTCCATCTCCTCCACCACGACAAGCCGTTCCACTTTACTTGCGAAGTCCTTTATCAGCTTGACAGGCAGAGGGTTGGCCATACCCAGCTTGAGGACGGAGACACTGTCCCCAAAGACCTCCTTCACATACTGGTAGCAGGTGGAGGAGGTGATGATGCCCATCTTGGCGCCCCCCATCTCCACCCGGTTGACGGGGGCGGTCTCGGCCCACTGGGCCAGCCTGCGGGTGCGCTCCTCCACGAAGGGGTGGCGGCGGATGGCGTTGCCCGGCATCATGACATACTTGCCGATGTTCTTCTCATAGGGCTTCGTCCCGGGCTCCGCCCGGTCAGAGGTCTCCACAATGGACTGGGAGTGGGCCACCCGGGTACACATTTTCAGCAGCACCGGGGTGTCGAACTGCTCGGACAGCTCATAGGCCAGCTTGGCGAACTGAAGCGCCTCGGCGGAGTCGGAGGGCTCCAGCATGGGCACCTTGGCGGCGATGGCGTGGTGCCGGGAGTCCTGCTCGTTCTGGGAGGAGTGCATCCCCGGGTCGTCGGCCACGCCAATCACAAGTCCGGCGTTGACCCCGGTATAGCTCATGGTGTACAGGGGGTCGGCGGCCACGTTCAGGCCCACGTGCTTCATGGCGCAGAAGGCCCGCTTGCCCGCCAGACAGGCCCCGAAGGCCACCTCCATGGCCACCTTCTCGTTGGGGGCCCACTCGCAGTAAATTACGTCGTACTTGACGGCCTCCTCGGTGATCTCGGTGCTGGGTGTGCCCGGGTAACTGGAGATCACGCAGCACCCCGCCTCATACAGTCCCCGGGCAACGGCGGCGTTGCCCAGCATCAGTTGTTTCATGTCGCTTTCCTCGCAATCATTCATTTTCATTTTTTTCGTGAAGTCCGTGGCGCCGGATGACCTCCCGCATCACGCCTCCCGCTCCGTTGTCCAGCATGGACCGCCTCACCCGGCTGATGGTGGCGCTGGAGGCCCCTGTCTTATCCAGAATGTCCAGATAGACGAGCCCCTGCTGTAAGTACACCGCCACATCAAACCGCTGCTCCAGGCTCCTCAGCTCAGTGGGGGTGCATAGATCGTCGAAAAACCGGCAGCACTCGTCCAGGTCCTTCAGCTTCAGAATGGTCTCGTACAGGGCCATGCTCCGCTCCCGCTTTTCCGCCTTCGCCATAGCAATACACACTCCTTTTCCAATTTTCTTTCGCGTTCTTTCCGTAAAATATCCTTGTGTTCCCGCCCCGGGGCGGGAACACAAAAAAGAATGGGGGTCCGTTTCGTATCCGGGAAAATTCACTCGTGTAAAGTGTAGCACAGGAAAGCGTGGAAGTAAAGACCGCTCCTCTGAAAAATTTTGCCGCTTTTGAATTTTCTTGACAAAGGGGAAAAAATGCGCTACACTACTTTAGCGGTTAAAACCGATAAAGTACATCACATCGGAGCACATCCGTTTTGGAAAGGAACGAGTATCATGCCCATCACCGATCTGTTGGAGCGCAACAGCAAGCTCTACGGCGACGAGGCCGCCCTGGTGGAGATCAACCCCGAGGTCCGGGAGGAGCAGCGGGTCTCCTGGCAGGAGTATGAGCTGATTCAGCCCACCGGCGACGCGCCCTACCGCCGGGAGATCACCTGGTCGGTCTTTGACGAGAAGGCCAACCGGGTGGCCAACATGCTGCTCAGCCGGGGCATCCGCAAGGGCCAGAAGGTGGCTGTCCTGCTGATGAACTGTCTGGAGTGGCTGCCCATCTACTTCGGCATCTTAAAGACGGGGGCCATCGCCGTCCCTCTGAACTTTCGCTACACCTCCGACGAGATCGACTACTGCCTGAAGCTGGCCGACGCCGACGTGCTCTTCTTCGGCCCGGAGTTCACCAGCCGGATGGAGCCCATCGTGCCCAAGATCACCCGGCAGATGCTGCTGTTCTTCGTGGGGGAGCGCTGCCCCTCCTTCGCCGAGGACTACCTGCGGGCCACCGCCAACTGCTCCAGCCGCGCCCCTAAGGTGCTGGTGGACGACGAGGACGAGGCGGCCATCTACTACTCCTCGGGCACCACCGGCTTCCCCAAGGCGATCCTGCTCAAGCACACCGCCCTGATGCAGTCGGCCCGGATGGAGGCCATCCACCACGAGACCACCCATGAGGACGTATTTTTGTGTATCCCGCCCCTGTACCACACCGGGGCCAAGATGCACTGGTTCGGCTCCCTGTTCACCGGGAGCAAGGCGGTCTTGCTCAAGGGCAACTCCCCCTCCGCCATTTTCCAGGCGGCCAGCCAGGAAAAATGCACCATCGTCTGGCTGCTGGTGCCCTGGGCTCAGGATATTTTAGCGGCCCTTGACAGGGGAGAGCTGAAAATTGAGAACTTCCAGCTCTCCCAGTGGAGGCTGATGCACATTGGGGCCCAGCCGGTGCCCCCCTCCCTTATCAAGCACTGGCTGCGGTACTTCCCCCACCACAAGTACGACACCAACTACGGTCTGTCCGAGTCCACCGGCCCGGGCTGCGTTCATCTTGGGGTGGACAATGTCAGCAAGGTGGGGGCCATCGGCGTCCCCGGCTACGGCTGGAAGATCAAGATTGTGGACGAGCAGAATGTCCCTGTGAGGCAGGGAGACGTGGGTGAGCTGTGCGTTAAGGGTCCCGGCGTGATGGTGTGCTACTACCACAACCGGTCGGCAACAGATGAGGTGCTGGAAAACGGCTGGCTCCACACTGGAGACATGGCCCGTCAGGACGAGGACGGCTTTGTCTTTCTGGTGGACCGGAAGAAGGACGTCATTATCTCCGGCGGCGAGAACCTGTACCCGGTGCAGATCGAGGACTTCCTGTCCGCCTACCCCAAGGTCCACGACGTGGCCGTCATCGGCCTGCCCGACAAGCGGCTGGGAGAGATTGCCGCCGCCATCATCCAGGTGAAGGAGGGCATGAACTGTACCGAGAGCGAAATCAACCAGTTCTGCATGGACCTGCCTCGGTACAAGCGTCCCCGGAAGATCATCTTCGCCGATGTCCCCCGCAACCCCACCGGAAAGATCGAAAAGCCCAGGCTGCGGGAGAAATACTGCGGCGTGCGTCTGGTGGAGGCGCAGAATCAGGGATAAAGAACGGCCTCGCTGCTTTGTGAGCAGCGAGGCCGTTCTTTACAGAAATTCCACAAAGGTCTCCAGTTGGGTCCAGGACAGCTCCAGGCTCTGGATGGACTGCCAGTTGGGGAAGCTGCCCTCCAGCTCCTGCCATGTGAGGTACCAGAAATCGTACTGGATGCCCAGGTGGGCGGGGAGGATATCCTCGATGATCTTTTTCAGCTCCTGAAAGTTGTCCGGCTCCCCGGCCACCCCAGGGAAGGAGACCGACGCACGTCCCTTTCCCAGCTCCTTCACTACGGCGGGGATACCGCAGCCGGAGACGGTGTCGTTAATGGCGGACAAGGTAAAGCTGTCCCCGCCGATGCGGAGCAGGGCGGCCAGGGCGGCGGCCAGCTTCCGGGGCTGACTCGCCACCGGCCGCCGGGTCAAAAGGGAGGCGATCTTTTCCAGTCCCCAGCCCTCCGCCGTAGCCAGCGAGGCCTCCTTCTGGATATCCTCCAGCCGGGCACACACGGCGTCCAGCGCCTCGCCCTGGGCGTCCAGCTCGCCGCCGTTGAAGGGGGCCGTCAGGTCGTAGACCCCAAGGGGGCGGAGCAGGTCTCTCAGATACTGGGCGTGGCTCATACCTTATCCCCCACGGTCAGCGTACCCAGTATGGGCAGCTGGTCCTTGTCCACCGGCACATCGGCCGCCGGGGCGGCAATCACATAGTTGGCCACCCCGTCGCAGCTGTAGATCAGTTCTCATTGATCTTCTCCTTTACACAGGGAGCTGAGCAATCAGCTCCTCTCCCTGCCAGTCCAAATACACGGTGATCCGCCCCTTCTCTCCCTCCTGGACCAGCTCTACGCTCCGCACCGACAGGTCGTGCTCCTCCCAAAGGGCCTCGGCCACATACTGGGCGGCCAGGGCCTGCCGGGCGGAGGGTTTTTCCCGTCCCAGCAGATACAGCCGGCTGCCCAGCTCAGGCAGAAAGGGCAGCGCCCCCCGGCGGGCGGTGAGGCGGTACAGCACCCGGGCCAGCATCTCCTCGCCGCCCCTCAGTGCGGTCAGCCCGCCCGCGCCATCCGGGACGTAGTCCCCTTGGCTCAGTTTCCACTCCATTTTTCTTCCTCCTCACCCCAGCAGGGCGATCACAATCTCCTCCACCACGTCCCACAGCGTCTGGCCGTTGACATAGAGATTACCCTCCAGCTCCAGCCGGTCCTGGCCCAGAAAGACGGAGCTCTCTCCGCCCTTCAGCCGCACCTCGCCGGGCTTCAGCCCCGCCTCCTCCTGGGGCACGCCCAGCAGGCAGGGGGCCTCTCCCTCCGCCCCCGCCTTGAGGACCAGCACCTTGTCCCCGGCGGTGGGCCGCCAGCTGTAGCCTCCGGGGCCGTATACGCCGATCCACCGCCGCTCGCCTCCCAGGCTCACGCCTGCCGGGTCGCCCCCAAGAGTCACGCGGCCCAGCTCCGCCGCCGGCTCGCCCGAGCGCGGATTCCGATTCCGTTCCGCTGTCCACATTTTCCGTCACCTCGTCAAATATTTTCCGGGTCACACGACAAAATCCGGCCCCGCCAGCTCCATACGGCTCCAGTACCCGGACTTGTCCATTCCCACGGCCACCTGGACCGCCCGGTAACGTCCGTTCCAGCCCCAGTCCTTCCGCTGTACGGCCACCAGGTCCCCGGGCCAGACGCAGAAGGCCTCTCCCACGGTGATCTCCAGCCGCTCCAGATCGCAGGCCGACCGGTCCAGCTGGAACTGGCCGGAGTAGCGCATGGCCTTATAGCTGCTTCGGGAGGGCATGGTGATTACCCGGCGGGCCCGGCCTCCGGCGCTCCGGAAGTCGGTATTTTCCACCCGCTCCGTCCGGCCGCTCCACCGGTCCCGCACCAGCACCTGGGACAGCACGCCGTACCGCTTGTCCCTCCGGGCCATGGAGATCACGGGGGTGGCGTCGTCCACCACCCGCTCCCGGCTGTCGTCCCAGCCGGAGAGCACCAGCCGCCCCTGCCGGTCAAACCGGGGAGACACTCCGCCGTAGTACCGGGCGAAGTCGTAGACCACCGACCATTCACTGCTCCCGCTGGACACCGAGAAGCGGGACACCGGGGGCAGCCCGGCCCCCGGAGCCGTTGTAATCCCATAGGGCGTCACATGGTCCCGGAGGATATCCGCCTGGGTGGCCGACTGGTAGTCCTCTCCCAGGGCCTCGTTGTCCAGCAGCAGGGCGGCCATCCCCCGCCCGGACACTTCCAGCAGCCGGCCGGAGGCATTTACCGACACCTCGCACTCGTCCACCACTCCGGTGAACACCCGCTCGCCCTGGTGCTCCGCCCGGAAGCCGGCCCACTCCCCGGGCTTGACCCTGTTGTCCGCGTCCCAGCCGCACCGCAGCCAGAAGCTGTCGCAAGGCGCCCCGGCGGTGTACTCCAGCCGCCAGGCCAGCAGCCCGGGCAGAAGGTATTCCTTTCCGGAGGCGTCAGTCATATAGGCGGTCAACGCACCCGCACCTCCTGTCCCACGTAGATCAGATTGGGGTTTTTGATCTGGGGGTTGAGGGCGGCCAGCTCCTTCAGGTCCACGCCATACCGCCTGGACAGCCCCCAAAGGGTGTCCCCCTTTACTACCCGGTGGTACTCGGGCTGGGACGCCTTCTGCTCCGCCGCGCCGGAGGAGCCTTGGACTGGCTGAACCGCCTGTTCGGCCAGTCCCCGGTAGCGGCCCACCTCCTCCCAGAACTCGAAGGAGTAGCGCACATAGTCGGGCCGGGGGGTCTGCTCCAGCCGCAGCGCCACAAAATAGGCATCGGCCGCCTGCCACAGGGGATGGACCAGCTGCCCCGTCCCACCCTCATAGAAGAGGCAGGCCAGCCGCTGAAATTCCTCATAGGCCCCCGGCCCCACAAACTCCCCCGAGCCCTTCATCACCCGGTGGCCCATCCCCAGGTCCTGGAGCTGGTAACGCCCAAAGGGCATCTTGTGGGCCGCCATGGCTCTTTGAAAGTCGATGGAGTAGACTCTGGGATTGTGGGGCCAGGTATAGCCTTTATAGCGCATGGGTGAAAGATCCATGTACACCCCTCCTCAATACAAGTAGAAGCCTCCGTCATACCGGCGGCTGTCCCGGCGGAAGGCCCGGTCGGCCTGCTCTGCCCATCTCATATCGCCCTGGGCCGAAGGGGTGGCGGTGCCTGTCTCCTCCGCCGGCGTCCAGAAGCGGACCGCCCCGTCGGGGAGCCATCCGGGGGGCGTCCGCTCCCCGCCGCCGGCCCACGCCTCTGCGGGGACGGAACCAACGGCCGGCATTTTGGTATCTGCGGAAAGACCCGCCTCCGCCCCCCGGTCTGCGGGGACGGGACCAACGGCCGGCGCTTTGGTATCTGCGGAAAGACCCGCCTCCGCCCCCCAGCCTGCGGGGACGGGACCTGTGTTCTGTTCCCCATTTCGTCCGGTCGGGACCTCTTCCGGCTCCGGAGGCGGAAGAATTTCTCTGCGTCCGCCGCTGTCCCCGACACCGGCCTTCCAGGCGGAACGCCCTTCACCCCTGTCCGCATTATAAACTGTATTTATGTTACGGTTTACAATATAATTTAAATCGTAAACCTCTTCTGCAATTTGATCTATGTTTCGACTTTTTTCTTTGAAATCTTCCGTTTTCTTCCCGTAACTTAGGAAATTATCTGCATTTTTCTCTCTGAGTGGTGCCGCCGTTCCCATCCGCCGCAGCCGCCGGGCCAGCGCCTCCAGCCCCTCCAGGGCCTCCTCCAGATAGTCAGTCAGACGCCTCTCCTCCCTTCAGCTCCAGGAACCGTTCGCTGTCAAAGGCTGGGTTTACAATTATCTTCCGGCCGGTTTTCTCCCGTCCGCACACCGGACAGCGCTCCTCCAGAGCCCTGGCCTGACAGTCGGGGCACAGATGGGCCATCTCCGGGTCATTCCCCCGGCGAAAGGCGTTCCACCGGGCGGCCAGCGCACCGATCTCCTCCGCCGTCAGCTCGGCCAGCACCGCCTTCCCGTCGGGAAAAACGGGCTTGCCGCTCTCCTTATTTTCCAGCACTCGGGCCAGAAGGCAGGCGTTGCTGCACAGCGCCCGCTCCCGCCTGTCCCTGGCCAGCCCGGCAGCCTCTCTCCGGGCCTGAAGCAGCTCCAGCGCCGGCAGCGGCCTCATAGTCCAGCCGGCCGTCTCCGCTATTCTGTTCATGACGGAATCTCAATGCGCCGGGAGGCCACCAGCGAGACTTTCTCAAGCACCATACTTCCGATGCTGGCGCTCTCCTGAATGGAGCTCCACTGGCAGCCGGAGTAGATCACCTTCCGGTCGGGCTTGCAGATCACCAGAGAGAAGTCCCTCATCTCGTAAAAATTCAGGCCGTCCCGAATGGCCTGATCGGTGGCGTAGAGCCGGCTCAGCTCAATCACATGGGCTGCCTGACCGGGGGAGGTAGCCACCGGCTCTGACTCGCCGAAGGCCTCCACCGCCGTGCTGCTCTTGGTGGTCTTGGCCGCGTAGCTCTGCACCACCGCCACCCGCGCGCCGTCCGCCTCCAGGTAGATGTCGCTGCTGGTGGGAAATCCGGGAATACTCATAAGTGACAGTCTCGTTCTTGGCCCCGGCCACCACGCACAGCCGCTCTCTGCGCTGGCCGGAGGCCTCCTCCACGCTGGCGCGCAGCTTCTTCTGCACCGCCGCGTCGGTGCTGTCGCAGATCACCAGGGCCACGTCCTCCGTTCGGGCCATCTCTGCGAAGGCCGCCTCGTAGCCCTCCGCTCCGGCCACGGCCACCGCCGCCACACCGGAGGCCCCGTTTTTCAAAGCCAGACGGATCAGCTCCGCCATACCCTCGCAGCCCTGATCTCCGAAGAGGGCCAGGGCCTGATCGTAGCTGGTCACGGTCTGGACCGTTCCCGCCTGGGCCGTGGGGCTGACGCCCACCAGGCCCACCAGCCGGCCCTGGCCGCCGCCGCTGACCAGGCCGGACGCGTCGTAGGAGGAATACACCCCCGGACGCTGATGTACGGTAAGAGGTAAAACTGATTCCATCTCCCTCCCAGCCGCACCAGAATCATATTGCGGGACACCTTCTGGTCGCACCGGAACCCCATCCGCTCCAGCAAGGGAAGCAGCTCCGAGAGGAGGTTACGCCGCACCGACTGGATGGTCCGCCCGCACAGGGCGAAGTTCCGGCTCTGGAAGGAGCACATGGCCCAGCAGAAGAAAGACAGGCCGGTACACAGCGTCTTGCCGCTGCGCACCGCTCCGTCGCAGATGATGGCCTGCTTTTCCCGGTGGGGGGAACCAGGCCGCCACCAGGTCAGCACCTGGCGCTGTTTTTGGGAAAAAACCAAGCTACCCCTCCTGTCCCTCCATCGCCTGAAGGAAGCGGTCCACCTGATCCTCGCCGCTGTGGTCCACGGTGTCCAGCAGCCGCTCCAGCAGCCGCCCCCGGTCCACAAATTTCAGCTCCACCACGCCGTTGCTCCCCCGTTTGAACTCGGTCAGGGCGTCCAGGTCCAGCTTTTCCGGGTCCCGCCACTCCTCGGGAGGGAAGCAGGCCAGCTTGACGGCGTCTCCCGCCTCGGCGTTGGCCAGCTTCCACATCTGCCTGATAATCTGTTCTCTGTCCGGCAGCTTTCCGATTTTCGCCATCTCATCCCTCCTTACAACCGTGGGGGGCGGCGGGCAAAAGTTGCACATTTGGGTACATCCAACAAAAAAATTTTCTCCGCCGCTTTTCGCCCGCTTTCTCCTCCGCATCCCGTTACACTGTGCGTTGTTTGCAAAAATTACCATCTGAGACCCGAGAATAGAAAAACCGCCCGCTCCACATCCTGACCATACCCGCAAATTCATGGATCAGGAGGAATCCTTTATGAAAAAATCCCTTTCAATTGCGCTGGCCGCTTCCGTGCTGGCCCTCTGTATCCTTCCGGCCGGAGCGTCCCCGGCGGACGCCGGGCTGAGTCTGTCCTGCGCCTCCTGCCTGCTGATGGAAAAGGAGACGGGCGCCGTCCTGCTGGAGGATAACGCCCATGAGAAGCTGGAGCCGGCCAGCGTCACCAAGATCATGACCTTGCTTCTGGTCATGGAGGCGGTGGACTCGGGCCGCATTTCCCTGGATGACATGGTCACCGTCTCGGCCTACGCCGCCGGCATGGGCGGCTCTCAGGTCTATCTGGAGGAGGGGGAGCAGATGCCCGTCTCCGAGATGATTAAGTGCGTCACCGTGGTCTCGGGCAACGACTGTTCCGTCGCCCTGGCCGAGCATCTTGCCGGCAGCGAGGGGGCCTTTGTGGCCCAGATGAACCAGCGGGCCCAGGAGCTGGGCATGGCGGACACCACCTTTTTAAACTGCACCGGCCTGCCCGCCCAGGGCCATCTTACCTCCGCCCACGACATCGCCCTCATGTCCCGGGAGCTGATTCTGAACCACCCCAAGATTCGGGACTACACCACCATCTGGATGGACTCCATCCGCAACGGCGAGTTCGGCCTGACCAACACCAACCACCTGGTCCGCTTCTACCAGGGGACCACCGGCCTCAAGACGGGCTACACCAGCTCCGCCAAGTACTGCATGTCGGCCACGGCGGAACGGGACGGCATGGAGCTGATCGCGGTGGTGATGAAGTCCCCCTCCGTCAGCCAGCGTTTTGAGGACGCCAAGGCTCTGCTCAACTACGGTTTTGCCAGCTACTCCCTGGTGCCTGTCTACCCGGACGCCCCTCTGGCTCCGGTGGACGTTCTTCTGGGCGCGCAGAGCCAGGTCCAGCCCCGGCCTCAGCGGGACTGCCGCCTGCTGGTCCGCAAGGGTGAGGAAAGTCAGGTGACCACCCGCCTGTCCCTGGCGGAAAACGTGGAGGCCCCGGTGGAGCCGGGCCAGACTCTGGGCCAGCTGGAGGTCTATGTGGGGGACGAGCTGCGGGACACCATCCCCATTCTGGCCTCTCAGGGGGTGGACCGGCTGTCCGTGCCCGGCATCTTCAGCCGGATGCTCTCCAAGCTGCTCATGGCCGGATAACCCAATGGCCGCGGTTTCCGCGGCTCTACATCCGCTTCCCTTTGCCGCTCTAGTAAATTCTTTTCGATTCTGCCTTGATTTTCCACTATTTTACTTGACGGCTCTCTCCTAATGTTGTATACTTTTTATAAATATACCCCGCCGCTTTTGATGTGCCCTTGTTGGTTTTCGCTGACGAAAGTTTTCAAAAGATACCAAGAGGTGAAAATTATGTCCAAATATCTAGAAAAACTCTCTTCGCACGACCTTTATCTGGAGCTTGAGGCCTTTTCCGAGGGACGCTCCACCCACGCCTGGAAGTGTTTCGGCGCCCATCCGGCCAAGGATGAGAACGATGTGGAAGGCTATCTGTTCCGGGTTTGGGCTCCCAATGCGCCCAAGATCACCGTCATCGGCGATTTTAACGGCTGGGACCTGGAGGCCACCCCCATGACCAAGATGGAGGGGGGCATCTGGGAGGCGTTCGTCCCCGGCCTTCAGCGTTACGACGCTTATCAGTACGCCGTACATAAGGCGGACGGCAGCGGCTTTGTGGGCAAGGCCGATCCCTACGGCTTTCACGCCGCCACCCGCCCCGATGTGTCCAGCAAGGTCTACGACCTGGACACCGGCTACCAGTGGGGTGACCGGGACTGGTTTGCCTACCGGGCCAAGAACCCGCTCTACCGCCGCCCCGTGAACATCTACGAGTGCCACCTGGGCTCCTGGCGGCGCACCGGCGAGGGGGAGTTTCTCAGCTACCGGGACATCACCGGCTATCTGGTGCCCTATGTGAAGGAGATGGGCTTCACTCATGTGGAGCTGCTCCCCGTCACCGAGCACCCGCTGGACGCCTCCTGGGGCTACCAGTGCACCGGCTACTTCGCCGCCACCAGCCGCTTCGGCACCCCGGACGATTTGAAATACCTCATCGACCAGCTCCACCAGGCGGGCATTGGGGTTATCATGGACTGGGTGCCCGCCCACTTCCCCCGGGACGCTTTCGGTCTGTACAACTTCGACGGCGCCCCCACCTACGAGTACGCCGACCCCCGGAAGGGGGAGCACAAGGACTGGGGCACCGATGTATTTGATTTCGGCCGTCCCGAGGTGCGCTCCTTCCTGTTTTCCTCGGCCATGTTCTGGCTGGAGGAGTACCACATGGACGGCCTGCGGGTGGATGCGGTGTCCTCCATGCTCTATCTGGACTACAGCCGGAAGGCGGGGGAGTGGCTGCCCAATATCCACGGGGGCCATGAGAACCTGGAGGCCATCAAGTTCCTTCAGGACCTGAATACCGCCGTCTTTGCCGCCCATCCCGACGTGCTGATGGTGGCCGAGGAATCCACCGCCTGGCCCAAGGTGACCAAACCTGTGGACGACGGCGGCCTTGGCTTCAACTTCAAGTGGAACATGGGCTGGATGAACGATATCTGCCACTATATCAAGCTGGACCCCTACTTCCGGCAGTTCAACCACCGGGATATCACCTTCTCGCTGATGTACGCCTTCTCGGAGAACTACATCCTGCCGCTCAGCCACGACGAGGTGGTCCATATGAAGGGCTCCTTCTTTGGCAAGATGCCCGGGGACAACCCCCAGAAATTTGCCGGGGTCCGGGCCTTCTACACCTATATGATGACCCATCCGGGCAAGAAGCTCACCTTTATGGGGGCTGAGCTGGGCCAGTGGAACGAGTGGCACTTTGAATACTCTCTGGACTGGCACCTGCTGCAGTACGCCCCCCACCGCCAGACCCAGGACTTCTTCAAGGCGATCAACGCTTTCTATCTGGAGAACGCCCCCCTGTGGGAGCAGGACGACTCCTGGCAGGGCTTCCAGTGGCTGTGCGCCGACGACAACAACGCCAATACGGTGGCTTTCCTGCGCTGGGACCGGAAGGGGACCCCCCTCATCGTCCTGTGCAACTTCTCCCCCGAGCGCCGGAACGGCTATCGGGTGGGCGCTCCCTTCGGCGGCTCCTGGGCCGTGGTGTTCAATACCGACGACTCAGCTTTCGGCGGCGAGGGCCGCGGGGACAAGGAGCCGGTCAAGACGGAGAAGATTCCCTGTCACGACCAGCAGCAGTCCTTCACCGTGGACCTGCCTCCCATGTCCGCCGTAATTCTCCGCTGCGTGCGCAAGAACCCGGCGCGCAAGCCCAAGCCGGAGAAGGCCGCTCCCAAAAAAGACGCGGAGAAGAAGCCTGTCAAAGCGGAAAAAAAGCCGGCCGAGGCAAAGAAAGCCGCCAAGGGCGAAACGGGGTCCGCCGCGGACAAGCCCAAGCGCGCCCGCGCCAGAAAGACGGACAAATAACGGGCACCATCGGGGCCCCCGGCCCTGGTTTTCCATAGATGCCATCGCACCAAATAAGTAAGAGGTGAACAACATGAAAAAAGAAGTTGTCGCCATGCTGCTGGCCGGCGGCCAGGGCAGCCGTCTCTACGCCCTGACCAGCAACGTGGCAAAGCCTGCCGTTCCCTTTGGCGGGAAATACCGTATCATCGACTTTCCCCTGTCCAACTGCGTCAACTCCGGCATCGACACGGTGGGCGTGCTCACCCAGTACCGGCCTCTGGAGCTGAACAGCTACTTAGGCAACGGTCAGCCCTGGGACCTGGACAGGTCCGACGGCGGCGTCCATATCCTCCCCCCCTACTTGGGCGAGGGTGAAAAGGGCAGCTGGTACAAGGGCACGGCCAACGCCATCTATCAGAACATTGGCTTCCTGGACCTGTATGATCCCGAGTATGTCGTGGTTCTGTCCGGCGACCATATCTACAAGATGGACTACTCCGAGATGGTCTCCTTCCATAAGAAGGCCGGGGCGGCCTGCACCATCTCGGTGCTGGAGGTCACCATGGAGGAGGCCAAGCGGTTCGGCATTCTGAACGTGGAGGCCGATGACAAGGTCTACGAGTTCGAGGAGAAGCCCGCCCAGCCCAAGAGCAATCTGGCCTCCATGGGCATATATGTGTTCACCTGGTCCAAGCTGCGCAAATACCTGATTGATGACGAGGCCGACCCCAACTCCTCCAACGACTTCGGCAAGAACATCATCCCCAACATGCTGAACGCGGGCGAGAAGCTGATGGCCTACCGCTTCGCGGGCTACTGGAAGGACGTGGGCACCATCGACTCCCTGTGGGACGCCAACATGGACCTGCTGGCCGGCAGCAGCAGCGGCCTGGACATGTACGACGAGAGCTGGCCCGTCTACGCCCGCACACCCGTCAAGCCGCCCCACGTCACCGGCCCTGACGCGAAGATATCCCACTCCATGGTTACCGGCGGCAGCCAGGTGGACGGGACGGTGGAAAACTCGGTGCTCTTCCACTCCACCACTGTGGAGAAGGGGGCGGACATCCAGTATTCTATCCTTATGCCCGGCGCCACCGTGAAGGAGGGCGCCAAGGTGTACTACTCCATCATAGCCGAGAACGCCACGGTAGAGGCGGGAGCTACCGTAGGCTCCGCTCCCGATGGCAGCGACGGCTGGGGCATCGCCGTAGTGGCCGGCGGGGTCACCATTGGCGAAAGGGCCGCCGTTTCCCCCAAAGCCATGATCCGCGAAGATGTGAAAGGAGGTGAGCAGGCATGAACGATCTCCACGGCATCCTGTTCGCGTACCGCTCCGACGCCAACCTGGGCGAGCTGACCCGTCCCCGCAACACCTGCTCTCTGCCCTTCGGCGGCCGCTACCGCCTGATTGACTTCATGCTGTCCAACTGCGTCAACGCCGGCATCACCGACGTGGGCGTGGTGGTCCATAAGAGCTATCAGTCCCTGCTGGACCATCTGGGTTCCGGCAAGGACTGGGACCTGAGCCGCAAGCACGGCGGCCTGCGCATCCTGCCCCCCTTCAGCTACACCGAGCAGGGCCAGGGCGAGTACCGGGGCAGCATGGAGGCCCTGGCTGGCGTGTATGACTATCTGGAGGACATCCGTCAGGACTATGTCCTGCTGGCCTGGGGTGATGTGGCCATCAACCTGCCTGTGAACGAGGTCTTTGAGCAGCATCTGAACTTCGGGGCCGACATCACCATCGTCTGTACCCCCACCCTGAAGGGGGCGCCCCAGTTCTCCGAGTACGTGGAGGTCAGCGAGGAGGGCCGGATTACCGACCTGTCCGTCCACCCCACCTCCGCCGACAAGGCGCTGGAGTCCCTGGAGGTTTACATTCTGTCCAAGCGGCTGCTGATGGACATGGTAAACTACTGCTCCGCCCATGACGTGACCAACTTCAGCCGCGGCGTTCTCCAACCCCGGATGAAGTCCCTGAAGATGATGCCCTATATCCACAAGGGCTATGCGGGCCGCTTCCAGTCGGTAGGCGACTACTTCCAGCGCTCCAAGGACCTGCTGGACCCGGCGGTCCGGGCCGACCTGTTCAACCCCGCCCGTCCCATCCGCACCAAGGACCAGTCCAACCCCTCCACCTACTACGGCCCCGAATCCAAATCCGTCTCCTCTCTGGTGGCCGACGGCTGCCAGATCGAGGGTGAGGTGGAGAACTCTATTCTCTTCCGCGGCGTAGTGGTGGAGAAGGGGGCCAAGGTATCTGACAGCGTGCTCATGCAGGGCACGGTGGTCAAGGCGGGGGCCTCCCTGTCCTATGTCATCGCCGATAAGGATGTGGTTGTGAACGATGGCCGCATGCTTATGGGCCACCTCACCTACCCTCTGGCCATTGCCAAGGGTTCCGTCGTCTGATTTTCCGGACGCCCTCCCCAATCAGGAGGGCGTCCTCCTGCAAAATGCCAAAAAGAAGATTGAATAAGGTGATTCGTATGAAAATTCTCTTTGCAACCTCCGAGGCGGCCCCCTTCATCAAGACCGGCGGCCTGGCCGATGTGGCCGGCTCTCTGCCCCAGGCTCTGGCGGCCGAGGGCCACGAGGTGAAGGTAATCCTGCCCCTGTATGAAGGCATCGGCGAGGACTGGCGGTCCAAAATGACCTTCCTGAAATATTTTAATGTCACACTGGCCTGGCGGCAGGTGTACTGCGGCATCTTTGAGACAGAGTATCAGGGCGTCACCTTCTGGTTTGTGGACAATGAGTACTATTTCAAGCGCTGGCAGCTCTATGGCCACTTTGACGACTGCGAGCGGTACGCCTATTTTTCCCGGGCCGTGGTGGAGGCTCCGGGTCAGCTCGACTGGGCCCCAGACATCATCCACTGCAACGACTGGCAGACCGCCCTGGTCCCCGTCTACCTGCTGGAGGAGAAGTACCGCATCCCCCAGCTGGCAGGCGCCAAGACGGTGTACACCATCCACAACATCGAGTATCAGGGCCGCTACGGCGATCAGGTCCTCCAGGACGTGATCGGCCTGGACCGCAGCTACTTCAACGAGGGGATGCTGGCCTACCACCGGGACGTGAACCTGATGAAGGGCGCCATCATGGCCTCCAACTTTGTCACCACCGTCTCTCCCACCTACGCCCAGGAGCTGCGCACCCCCTTCTATGCCCACGGTCTGGACGGGGTCATCAATCAGCAGAGCGGCAAGCTGGAGGGCATCCTCAACGGCATTGACGCGGACCTCTACGACCCGGCCAAGCTGGAGGGCCTGGCCGCTAATTACACCTTCAAGACCATCGCCAAGGGCAAGGCGGCCTGCAAGGCTGCCCTTCAGAAGGCGGTTGGCCTGGAGGAGGACCCGGACATCCCCCTGGTGGCCTGTGTTTCCCGCCTGGTGGGCCACAAGGGCTTCTCCATGGTGACCGACGCCATCCACGAAATCATGGGCCTGGGCGCCAAGGGCATACAGATGGTGGTGCTGGGCACCGGCGACTGGCAGTATGAGGAGGCTTTCCGTCACACCCAAGGCCAGTACCCTGGCCGCTTCTCCGCCCAGCTGACCTATTCCGCCCCGCTGTCCAATATGATTTATGCCGGAGCGGACATCTTCCTGATGCCCTCCGTATCCGAGCCTTGCGGGCTGAGCCAGATGATCGCCATGCGCTTCGGAACCATCCCCGTGGTGCGGGAGACCGGCGGTCTGAAGGACACTGTCACCCCCTACAACAAGTATGAGGGCACCGGGCGGGGCTTCAGCTTTGGCAACATCAGTGCGGGCGACATGGTGTGGGTCCTTCGGGAAGCGGTAGACCTGTACGACAATGATAAAAAAGCCTGGAAGGGCCTGCAGAAGGAAGGCATGGCCGCCGACTTCTCCTGGAGCTCCTCCGCCAAGCAGTATATTGACATCTATCAGCGTATCCTGGGTTGACCTTCAGCAGCCCCGCCCTCTCGGGCGGGGCTGTTCTTAGAAACTGTTAAATTTTCAGTTTTTTTAAAAAAGGTCTTGACTATAGGCAAAAAGCTGGTATAATACATGATGTTGTCTTGATAACAAAGGCAGTTAAATGTGACCATGCAGTAGTATCGAAGTGGTCATAACGAGCACGACTGGAAATCGTGTAGCCTGATAAGGGCTCGAGGGTTCGAATCCCTCCTACTGCGCCAAACTGAACAACCCTACCTGATTTGAACAGACTGTTGTCAGTTGTTCAGGTCAGGTAGGGTTGTTCTTTTATATCTGAACAGCTTGACATTACAGTAAAAATATACTATTGTTACAATAGCAAAAATAGCAGTACGCTTTTGCTCACAGCATAAATTCAGGATACAAGTAGGTGGACAATAGGGATGGTAAACTTTGTCACTGCGTTGGAGTGCTTCAGCATCTGTCTGATCTTTGTAGCGCTGATTTTACTGCTCAACGGAGACGGGGCCCGGGAACAGAAGCTGCTGATTTTTATCATGTGCGGTTCGCTGGTTCAGAACATAGGTTACCTGCTGGAACTGACCGCCCCCACTGTGGAGGCCGCCGTGGCGGCGGTAACAGTGGAAAATGTGGGCTCCGCCTTTGTCCCGCTGTGCTATTGCTGGTTTATTTATACCTATTGCTACGCCCCCCCGCCCAAAAAGCTGCTGCGCACCCTCGGCATCATCAACTTTTTTGTGTTGCCTACGGTGTTTTTCAACTGGAACGGTCTGTTCTACCGGGAATTCCAGTGGCTGTCCACCGCGGATGGGTTTCATTATGTCAGCATCACCTACGGTCCGCTGTACACTCTTTTCATGATTACCCGCATTGTAATACCCTACGTGCTGTCCATCCATACCCTGATCCGGGCGGTCCGTCTCCGCTCGGACCAGCAGATCAACCGGCAGTATTGGACCATTCTCGGCATCTCATCCTTGCCCGTTGTGGTGCTTGTCGCCTACGTGCTCAAGCTCGTCAAGGTGTTCGATTTCACCCCGGCAACCCTGGCCATCGCTATGTCCATGGTGGCCATTGTGGTGTGGAGCCGGCGCAACTACGATTTTCGCCATCTTGCAGCAGAGAAGGTGCTGGAGAGCCTGGGGGATGGGGTCATCGCTCTGGACGACCACGACAGGCTGGTCAGCTACAACCGGGCGGCCGCCCACATCTTTACCAGCCTGCCCGCCCACAAGCTGGGGGAGAATATCCGGGTGGTGGAGGACTTCCGGGAGGAGATGCTCAACGAGAACATCCCCTGGAGCTTTTCTATCAGCGGACAGCATTATGAGTGCCACAGCAAGCAGATCATGGATGAAAACGGCAGAAAACAGGGCTGTGTCATCCTGGTTCTGGACATGACCGACATCAAGGCCTATATCAACGAGATCAAGCGGGTGAGGCAGCAGGCGGAGAAGGCCAACATCGCCAAGAGCGAATTTTTAGCCAACATGTCCCACGAGATTCGAACCCCCATGAACGCCATCATCGGCCTGAACGACATCATCATTGAGGAGTGCGGCGATACCCAGATATACGCCCACGCCAAGGACGTGCAGTCGGCGGCCAAAAACTTGCTGGCCATCATCAACGACATCCTGGACCTGTCCAAGGTGGAGGCGGGCAAGATGGAGTTGGTGTACACCAACTACCACCTGAAGACCGTGGCGGACGAGGTGGTGAGCATGATGGACATGGCCGCCTCCAAGCGGGGACTGCTTCTGAAATACGAGTGCGACGACACGCTCCCGTGCCGCTACAACGGCGATGAGGGGAGGATCAAGCAGATTCTCATCAACATCATCAATAACGCCATCAAGTTTACCAAAGAGGGCTATGTGCGGGTCTACATCACCGGCGAGCCCGGGACAAATCCCGACGAGGAACGCCTTACCTTCCGGGTGGAGGACACCGGCTGCGGCATCCGTCCGGAGGACCTGGAGAAGATATTTGAGGACTTCCGCCAGGTGGACTCCAAGAAAAACCGGAGCGTGGAGGGCACCGGCCTGGGGCTGGCCATCGTCAAGCACCTGGTGGAGCTGATGGGGGGCGCCATTCATGTGGAGAGCGTCTATGGCGAGGGCACTGTCTTTACCATCACTGTGCCCCAGAAGATCGTGGACCGGCGCTCCATCCAGGAGGTGCCGGAGACCCCCGAGACAGAGCTGGACCGGGTCGAGCTGTTTACCGCCCCCGATTTGAAGGTGCTTGTGGTGGATGACAACGTCATCAACCGCAAGGTGGCCAGGGGCTTTTTAAAGAGCTACGAATTTGCCCTGGACGAGGCCGAAAGCGGTCCGGAGGCCATTGAACTGGTGCGGAAAAACCGGTATGACATCATCTTTATGGATCATATGATGCCAATGATGGACGGCATCGAGGCGGCTGAGATCATCCGAAGAGACTGCGGCGAGAACGGGACGGCTCCGGCAATCATTGCCCTTACCGCCAACGCCATGGAGGGTATGCGGGATAAGTTTTTGTCCAAGGGATTTCAGGACTTTATCGCCAAACCCCTGGACCGCAAGGCCCTGGGACAGCTGCTGGCCCACTGGGTCCCAGAGGAGCGCCGGAGTTCCAGAGACGGTGGAAAAGAAGAGGATGCTGCCGGGACGGCGGACCTGAGCGGCTTTCAGATTGAAGGGATTGACACAGCGGCCGCGGCCCGGTACTATACCGGCGACGAGGCGGGCTTTGCCGATCTGCTGGAGCTGTACTACATGGACGGCCAGCGCAAGGCGGCCCTTCTGCGTCAGCTTTCCGACACCGATATCTCCCGCTACTGCGTGGAGGTACACGGCTTGAAAAGCGCCTCGGCCAACATCGGGGCCATGGAGGTCTCCGACATGGCCCGGGCACAGGAGAACGCCGCTAATCAGGGAGACAGGGAGTTTATCGCCCAACACTTCCCCGCGCTGCTGGAGGCCTACGAGGCTTTGTTGACCAATATCGAGCTGTTTCTGGAGGGACGCCGGGGGGATGACGACCAGAAGGAGAAGCTGCCCGCTTTGTCCGCCGGCGAGCTGAAGGAGCAGGTGGGAGCCGCCCTGGAGGCGCTGGAAAATTTCAGGTCCCAGGAGTGTGCCGGTATGGTGGAGACTCTCCTGCGGCACGAGCTGCCCCAGGCGGCGGCGGACAGCCTCAGAGAGATCCAGGGGCAGCTGAGGCTGTATGAGGACGACAATGCGGAAGGGCTGCTGGATCAGCTCCTGCGTGAACTTAAAAAGGAGGAAGGCGCAAATGATTAAGCCGGAAAAGGAGACCGTGAAAAAGCGTATTTTAGCGGTAGATGACGCGGTGATTATCTTGCGGAGGATCACTGACGCCCTAGAGGAATACTACGATGTGGTCACCGTGAATTCCGGGGCGCGGGCTTTAAGATATCTGGAAAAGGAAAAACCCGATCTGATCCTGCTGGACATCCGCATGATGCCCAAGGACGGCCTGGAGACCCTGAAGGATATCCGGGATATGGAGGACCGGGCCGATATTCCGGTGATTATGCTCACCGGCGTGGAGGACAAGAAGTCCGTTATGGAGGGTATCAAGCTGGGAATCTGCGACTATATCCTCAAGCCCTTTTTCCCTGAGGATCTGCTGGAGCGGATCCAGCGGGCGTTGGAGTTCAGTGAAGAGAATCACCAGCCGGCTGGGGAGGAACTCGAGCCATGAACACAGCCATGACCAAGGAATCCCTGGCGCAGATTTTGGATCAGGCCCTCCAGGAGGTGACAGAGTGCACCGCCGGAGTATGTCTCCGCCAGGGGGACCAGCCGCCGGGAGAGGATCTTTGCACGGTCCATATCACCTTTGACAAGGGATTCAGCACCAGCCTGACCCTCTGTGCCGACAAGAGCCTTCTGGCCCGCATGGCCCGCAACTCCTTTCATGAGGACGAGGTGACTCCCGAGGACCTGGAGGAGTTCTGCAAAGAGTATCTTAATGTACTCTGCGGCAAGGTGACAGGGGCAATGTTCCAGGCCACTCATATCCCCGCCCATTTCGGCCAGCCTGTGTTTTACCAGGGGCGCTATGAGCCGGAGGGACAGGAGGTACAGTTTATCCTCACCTACTCCGACGAGCACAGCGAGGGCGCTCAGCTGATTCATCATGTGCCCAGTTCCCAAGAGAACGGGGCCGTTCCAATCGAGACCTGACGGAAGGGAGCACATCAAAATGAGCAAACGAATCATGGTAGTAGACGATTCCCGGCTGGTCAGGGTACAGCTGGAGGACACCCTGAAAGGGACGGATTTCGTGGTGGCGGCATACTGCCGCAGCGGTGAGGACGCAATTGAGCAGTATTCCGCAGTGCAGCCTGATCTGGTAACCATGGACATCATCATGCAGGGAATGGACGGGCTGGACGCCGCGGAGATCATTTTGAAAAATCACCCGGAAGCCAGAATCGTGATGATCTCATCTCTGGCATATGACGACACCTTTGAAAGAGCTAAAGCGATTGGGGCCAGAGGCTTTATCGACAAGCCGTTTCACCAGGAGCAGCTGCTGAAGGTATTTGAGCAGGCGCTGAAATGACCCCCGGTCAAGTTGAACGACCTTGCCTGATCTGAACAGACTGTTGCCAGTTGTTCAAATTGGGCAAGGCCGTTTTTTATCTCCAAAGCATTGACATGTCAAGGCTTTCGGTACAGAATTCGAGTGCAAAACGTGTAAATGAAAGGTTACGTCATGACTCCTTCCGCAATCACGCCGGGGAGGTTTATACGATTACAGCCACAGGACCACGCGGTACATCATGATAAAATGGGCGGCGCTGCCCAGCAGGATGAACACATGGAATATCTCGTGACAGCCGAAGCGGGGGTTGTCCCGGCCCGGCCACTTGACGGCGTAGAGCACGCCGCCCACGGTGTAAAGCACTCCTCCGGCCAGCAGCCAGAAGAAGCCCTCGGCGGGCAAGGCGCGGTAGATGGGGACGATGGCGAAGAGGGCCAGCCAGCCCATAAAAATGTAGATGGCGCTGGTGAGCCACCGGGGAATCCCCAGCCTTGCGATGGTGAGGATCGTTCCGGCCGCAGCCAGGGTCCACACGGCGGCCAGTAGGGGCACGCCGCCGGCGTCCCGCAGGACGGTGAGGCACAAGGGGGTGTAGCTGCCGGCGATGAGCAGGTAGATGGAGCAGTGGTCGTATTTCCGCAAGGCCAGCCGCCCGGGGACAGAGACGCTCAGGCAGTGGTACAGGGTGCTGGCGGTGTACAGGCAGATCATGGACAGACCGTAAACGGCGAACAGTCCGAACAGCAGCCACCTGCCCAGTAAGGCCGACCGGACCAGCAGGACTGCGGCGCCGGCCACGGCCAGGACCGCGCCCAGGCCATGGGTGATGGCCGACCAGGGCCGCAGGCCGTCGTAAGGGTCCCGAACCTCCGCCCGGCGGCCGGGCCGGACAGACCCCATCGCGGCGGCGGTCATGGCGTTGGCGGTCAAAGTGTTTGTACGCATGAGATACACTCCTTTCAAGGGAGACGGGGCATGAAACAATCTGTTGATTAAAGTATATCCAAAAGCGGACAAAATATCAATATTAAATATGACCAAATATAATTTTAAAAATTATATAGAATGATGTAAAAAACAACGCCGGAAGCCCCGGCGCTGTTTTTTTGGTTTTTAGCCCTGGGAAATCGCGCCCATGGGGCAGGTACCAGCGCAGGAACCGCAGTCGATGCAGGCGCCGGCGTCGATGACGTAGTGGTCGTCGCCCTGAGAGATGGCGCCAACGGGGCAGCCGTCAGTGCAGGAGCCGCAGCTGATGCAAGCGTCACTGATAACATAGGCCATGATATGTACACCTCCATTAAAATGGTATCCCCATTCTATCACAATTTTCAGAAAAAGCAATGCTAAATTTTTGAAAATACGGGCATGATGGTAAAAGACTTGAAACTGAGGTGATCCTAACATGGCAGACAGCCAATTCACATCCACCGCGCTGGGGGCCATCCGTCTGGCCCAGGAGAACGCCGCCCGCCTGGGCCACAGCTATGTGGGCAGCGAGCACCTGCTGCTGGGGCTGGCCGGACAGGAGTTCAGCCCGGCCTCCATGGCGCTGCGCCGGGCGGGCGCGGACAGCCGCAGCCTGCGCTCCGCCATCGTGCAGCGGGTGGGAACGGGGGTGCCCGCCCGCTCCATCCACCAGGGGCTCACCCCAAACTGCTGTATGGCCATCCAGGGGGCGGTGGAGGAGAGCCGCCGTCTGGGCGGCGGAGCGGTAAACTCGGAGCACTTGCTGCTGGGCCTGCTGCGCACCAAGGGCAGCGGAGCCGCCCGGCTGCTGGCCCACTGCGGTGTGGAGGCCGAGGGGCTGTACCGGACGGTCTCCGCCTCTCTGGGCGGGGAGGAGGCCCCCACACCCAAGCCCCGGACCAGAGAGCCGGAGGCCCGTTCCAACGGCGACACCCGTCAGCTGGACCAGTGCGCCCGGGACCTGACCCGCATGGCGGGGGAGGGCCGGCTGGATCCGGTGATCGGCCGGAAGGAGGAGCTGGAGCGCCTGATTCAGATACTGTCCCGGCGGACCAAGAACAACCCCGCCCTGATCGGGGAGCCGGGCGTGGGCAAGACCGCCGTGGTGGAGGGGCTGGCCGTTGCCATTGCCGACGGAAACGCCCCCCAGCACCTGCTGGGCAAGCGAATTTATGCCCTGGATTTGTCCGCCATGGTGGCGGGCACAAAGTATCGGGGGGAATTTGAGGAGAAGCTGAAGCATGTCCTGAGCGAGGTCCGCCGGGCGGGGAACATCATTCTCTTTATCGACGAGCTCCACACCATCGTGGGGGCGGGCAGCGCCGAGGGGGCCATCGACGCCGCCAACATCCTCAAGCC